>Ga0070739_10006636_pt1 | contig 12677 bp, 12 predicted proteins | sample Coa_R1_7_FD_66445 | JGI IMG/M metagenome (GOLD analysis project Ga0070739, IMG submission 66445) | Surface soil microbial communities from Centralia Pennsylvania, which are recovering from an underground coalmine fire - Coalmine... | ecosystem: Environmental > Terrestrial > Soil > Unclassified ... | reverse complement strand
AGGAAATCGGGCAGGCTCCCTATGCAGTCCTGAGCTATGACTATTGGCAGCGGCGGTTCGGCCACGCCCAGGACATTCTCGGAAAAACCATTAGAGTACGGCGGGCGATTCTCACCGTGATCGGCGTCGCGCCGCCCGGCTTTTTTGGCGAAACAGTGGGCGCCAACCCGGATATGTGGGCGCCAGTGACTATGTCGCTCGCAGTCATGCCCGGCCGCGACTATCTGGATCCGCTGCCCGACCCTACGGAAAAGGTCATGTGGCTGCACGTCTTCGGACGTCTGCAGCCCGGCTACACTCTCGCGCAGGCGCAGACTGAAGCCAACACAATCTTCAAGCGCGAACTGGAGGCAAGCTATGCCTCGCTGACGCCTGAGGCGAGGAAGCAGTTCATGAATCAGTATCTGAAGCTGCGGCCCGCCGCGCAGGGAGCCTCCAATCTTCGCGAGCAGGTCCAACAGCCGTTGCTCGTGATCTTTCGCCGCTGTCGCCGCTGTCCTCCTCATCTGCTGCGTGAACGTAACCAATTTGTTGTTAGCGCGCGCCAACACCCGGCGCCGTGAGGTGATGATACGCCTCGCCCTCGGCGCCAATAAGTTCCGTGTCATTCGCCAGCTACTCACGGAAAGCCTCATCCTCTCGGTTCTGGGCGCATGCGGCGGCCTGTTGCTCGCGCAAACCGGAGCAAATGTTCTGGTGCGAATGGTCTCCACGCCCGCCAATCCCGTGCGGCTGGGCATCAGCCTGGATTGGCGTGTTCTGCTCTTCACGGCTGGAATTGCCGTGTTCACCACCGCTTTATCGGGACTTGCGCCGGCTCTGCGCGCCGCCCGTACGGAAATCGGCACGGCGCTGCGCGAAGGCGCGGGCGGCATGACTGCCTCTGCCGGCAAGCTCCGCTTGAACAAGCTCTTCGTCATCGCGCAGGTTGCGCTTTCGCTCGCGCTTCTGGTCGGGGCCGGACTGTTCCTGCGCACGCTTCTGAATTTGCAGCACGTCGATTTGGGTTACACGCGCGAGCGGCTGCTGATCCTGCGTGTGGATGGAACCGGCGCGGGCTACAAAGATAAGCAGCTTGTGCGGCTCTACGACAGATTGCGCGACGCCTTTGCCGCCACCCCTGGAATCCGCGGCGTTGCCTACTCGGAAAACGGTCTGTTGACCGGCACCGAATCCGCTGATGACGTCCAGGTGGAAGGCTATACAGCCAAAGGCAAGGATGATCGAAATTCGCGCTGGGATGAAGTCGGGCCGCATTATTTCTCCACGCTCGCCATACCGATGTTGCTGGGCCGGGAGATCAATGAACGCGATCAGCCCGGAGGCCCGCCTGTATGTGTCATTAATCAGGCATTCGCGAAGATCTTCTTTGCCAATAGAAATCCCATCGGTAAGCACGTCACCGACGTTTATGGAGACAAGCGGATGAGCTTCGAAATTATCGGCGTCTCCAAAGACACGCTGGATCATGGCCTGCGCGGCCCGGTTCGCCCGCGCTTTTATTCCGCTCTTCAGCAGGGCGTTCCTGAGATTCCTGACTCGGTCTATTTCGAAGTGCGCACGATTCTCGATCCGCTGGCCGAACTCAATTCACTCCGCCGGGCTCTGACGAGAGTTGAGCCCAACGCTATCATTTCTCTCGCCCGGCCTGTTACCGAACTGGTTAACGATCGGGTCCGGACCGATCAGCTCATCGCGCGCATGACATCCATCTTCGCCTGCTTGGCGCTCCTGCTTGCGGCCATCGGCATCTACGGCGTGCTTGCCTATGCGGTTTCCCAGCGCACAACGGAAATCGGCATTCGCATGGCCGTAGGCGCGGAAGCAAAGGCCGTTATCGCCATGGTGCTGACGGACATGGGCGCAATGCTTCTGGCGGGCCTGGCAGCCGGGCTGCTTCTATCCGGATTCGTTATCCGCCTGATTAAGAGCCAGCTCGTCGGCTTGCAACCCGTTGATCCGGTGGTATTCGGAAGTGCCGTGATGCTGATCTTATTGCTCGGTGTCGTGGCCGGCTATGTGCCGGCGTGGCGTGCTTCCCGCGTTGACCCCGTCCGGGCCCTGCGAAACGAATAGCGAAAAATTCCGCCTGCAGCGCACTTTTTTCATGTGCGCGAACCGCTGGTGCTTCCCTCCGTCGCCTTGGCTGCGGGAATCCTCCTGGCGCATTTTTATTTCTTTGAATTGCGTGATCTGGCAATTCCAGCCGCGCTCTGTGCCGCCGTTCTTGCGGTCACCCTTCTCACCCGGCGCATGCAGTACGCGGCCACAGCCTGTTGTCTGGTTGTCGCCGGAATCGCTACCCAGGTCATTCACCGGCAAGGCCGCGCCCCGCGTCTCTCGGCCGAAGATGCCGAAACCGTTCTCCTTTCCGGCTGCGTCACCAATCCGCCTGTCTTCTCACCAAACCGGGAGCAATTTACCCTCGATCTCGGCAAAAATGCCCAGGCGCGGGTTTCCGTAAATTTGAAGGGAGATCAGCAGCTTGCGCTTGACTATGGCCAGCGGGTGGAAGCCGTAGCGAAGGTGCGCCTGCCGCGCAACTTTCAAAATCCCGACGCCTTTGATTACGCCGGCTATCTCGCCGCGCAACATATCTATTGGACCGCAAGCGTTGCCGGCCCCGCGGATATTCACGTTGTGAACGGCCGCTGTGGCTCGCGCTTTGCCGGCGCCCTCTTTGCGATTCGAACTTGGGCGCTCGCGCGACTTGCCGCACTCTACCCCAATGATCAGCACACAGCCGCGCTGCTACAGGCGACGCTGATCGGCGAAACCAGCGGCGTCGAGCGGCGCTGGACCAACGATTTTCGCGTTACCGGAACCTATCATGCTCTGGTCATCTCCGGCCAGCACATCTCCGTACTTGCCTTAACCATCCTGACCATTCTTCGGATCTTTCGCTGCCGCCGCATGCAGGCGCTTCTCGCGGCGGGCGCTGCGAGCTGGATGTACGCCTTCATTTCCGGCTTCAGTTCGCCGGTTGTACGCGCCGCCGGTGGCTTTACTCTCTTCGTGATTGCCAGCTACTGTTTCCGCAAAACACGCATTTTGAACATGCTGGCGGCCGTCGGAATTGTCTATTTGATTTTCGATCCGGACGAGCTGTTCGACCCGAGCTTTCAATTGTCATTCCTATCCGCCGCAGCCATTGCCGTTTTCGCTATACCGGTAATGGAACGCACCACCGAGCCGCTACGGGCGGCCATCAAGCGCTTCGATCAGAGTGCCTATGACGCCCAGGTGGCGCCTGCCGCCGCGCAATGGCGCACGGAACTTCGTCTGCTGGCGCACACGCTGAGCCTCTGGACCCGCTTGCGGCGGCAATGGTCGCTTTGGATCGTAGCTGCCGGGGCGCGCGCCGGTGCTTTTGTAGCCGATGCGGTGATCGTTTCAGCCTGCGTGCAATTCGGTCTCGCTTTGCCGATGGTCAGTTACTTCCACAGGCTCTCGATCACCGGTCTTTCGGCCAATATCATCGTGATTCCGCTGCTCTCGCTTGTCGTACCGGCCGGGTTCGCTGCCATCGCTACCGGCTGGCAAGCCCTGGCGTTGCTTACCGGCCTTTTGCTGCATCTGGCGGAGCACGTGGCAAGCTGGCACGTTCGCCTGGAACCGGCATGGCGCATCGCGACGCTGCCCCTTTGGATCGCGATTGTCTTTTCTATTTCGCTGGCCGTGCTCTCGCTTGCCATTCGCCGCCGGCGCTATGTCGCCTCTGCGCTAGCGTTTTCGCTGCTCGCATTCGCCGTTGTGTGCTGGCAGCCTTGGCCGCCACAGATTAAGCCAAAGCTGCTGGAACTGACTGCTATCGATGTAAGCCAGGGCGACAGCCTGCTGCTCGTGTTTCCCGATGGCGAGACCATGCTCGTCGATGCCGGCGGCTTCCCCGGATTGGAGCGCATGCAGCGCAAGCCCCAAATCGATATGGGTGAGGACGTAGTCTCGCCCTATCTATGGTCCCGCCGCATCCACCACCTGGATTACGCAGTCCTCACGCACGGCCATTCGGATCATATGGCGGGGCTTCCGGCGATACTGGACAATTTCCACCCGCGCGCGCTCTGGACCGGCGCTGAACCGGAAAGCGATGCCTGGGAAAATGTCCGCGCGCACGCTGCCGCCGATCATGTTCAGATTTTGGCTTTGAATCGTAATTCACCGCCGCTTGCCATCGGCGGCACAAAAATTCGCTTTCTCGCGCCCGGCCCCGATTACACCCCTGCCGCTGCGCCGGGAAACAATGATTCGCTTGTTTTTGAAGTCACCTATGGCCGCCGCCGCATTCTCCTGACGGGGGATGCCGAGCGCCCGGTCGAAGCCGGCATGCTCGAAAGCGGGGAACTGCGGCCGATCACCCTGTTGAAGGTAGGCCATCATGGCAGCCGTACATCTTCTTCAGAGCCATTTCTCGATCAGCTTCAGCCAAGCTTTGCATTTATCTCGGACGGATATCTCAATCAGTTCCATCATCCGCACCCGGACGTTCTGGCCCGGCTGGCCGAGCACCATACCCAGGTCTTCCGCACCGACCAGCGCGGCCTGCTGACCTTTCGTACCGATGGAAACAACGTCGAAATTGAAGCTTTTCGATAAACCGGCCGCGCGGGACATAGAATGTAATCGGAGGAAAAATGGAACGCGATAGCAGCAATGTCTTTTTGTGGTTTTTTGGAGGAGCAGTCTTGGGCGCAGCGGTGGCTCTTCTGCTGGCGCCTGAATCGGGAGAACGTACCCGCCATCGTCTGGCGCGCCAGGCCGAACGCGGCAAGAAAAACTTCCTCGAATCGAGCCAGGATCTTTTTGAACGAGGTCGCGAGCTCTATGAGCGCGGCCGGGAAATAGCCGAAGATGCCGCAGCTATGTTTGAGCGCGGCCGCAAAATCGCGGAAAAGACGATTGAGGATCGCATCTAATCCGCGTCGGAGTCATCAAAAAGAAGGTATCCAGCCAAATTATGTCTGCCGTTGCTACTCCACCCACTACTCTTGCTCCGTTCAAGAACGAACCGTATACGGATTTCACCAAGACTGAGAACGCACAAGCCATGCGGCGCGCCCTCGAAAAGGTGCGCTCCGAATTCGGCAAAGAATACCAATTGCTGATTGCCGGCGAGCGGCGCACGTCGCGGGATAAATTCGAGTCCGTCAATCCCTCGCGCCCTTCGGAGATCATCGGCATCCACCAGAAGGGAACCGAGCAGGACGCGCGCGATGCCGTGGAATCCGCTTACGAATATTTCCCGACCTGGGCGGAACTGCCGATGCAGGATCGTGTCGATATGTTGCTGCGCGCTGCCGCCATCTTCCGCGAGCGCAAATTTGAATTCGACGCCTGGCTGGTCTATGAAGCCGGCAAGACCTGGGTGGAAGCCGAAGCCGAAATCGCCGAAGCCATCGACTTCTGCGAGTATTACGCCCGCCAGGCATTGAAATTGGCCAATCCGGAGCCGGTCGTCCAGCTTCCCGGCGAGCACGACGAGATGGTCTATGTGCCGCTTGGCGTGGGCGTAGTCATTCCACCCTGGAATTTCCCCCTCGCCATCATGGTCGGCATGACCACCGCTGCGCTTGTAGTGGGCAATACAGTGGTCCTAAAACCTTCAAGTGAAACTCCCACCATTGCAGCCAAGTTCGCAGAAGTATTGATCGAAGCTGGATTTCCCGCAAAAAGCTTTGCGCTCTTGACCGGAAGTGGCGCCGCCATCGGCGACACAATTGTTACGCATCCGAAAACCCGCTTCGTCTCTTTTACCGGTTCGCGCGATGTCGGCCTCCGCATTAACGAACTGGCTGCTAAAACGCCGAAAGGCCAGATCTGGATCAAACGCGTCATCGCAGAAATGGGCGGCAAGGACGCGATTGTTGTCGACCGGGAATCGAACCTCGATCAGGCGGTTCTGGGCGTGCTCTATTCCGCCTTCGGCTACCAGGGCCAGAAATGCTCCGCCTGCTCCCGCGCCATCGTCGACGAGCCTGTTTATAACGAGTTCCTCGACAAATTGAAAGAAAAGGTTGAAGGTTTGACTGTCGGCTCGTCCGACGATTTCCACAATTACATGGGGCCGGTAATCAGCGCGCGCGCCCAGAAGACTATCCTCAACTACATTGAAAAAGGCAAGAAAGAAGGCCGCCTCATCACGGGTGGCGAAAAGGCCGGCGGTGAGGGCTATTTTGTTAAGCCCACCGTGATCGCCGACGTCGATTCGAAGGCCACCATTTTCCAGGAAGAGATCTTCGGCCCCGTGCTGGCCGTGACTAAAGCCAAGGACTTTGACCACGCGCTACAGCTTGCCAATGATTCCGAGTACGGATTGACCGGAGCTGTATTCACCAACAACCCGGCAAAGGCCGAAAAGGCGAGAAAACGGTTTTTCGTGGGCAATCTCTACATCAACCGGAAATGCACCGGAGCCATGGTCGGCGCTCATCCCTTCGGTGGCTTCAATATGTCTGGGACGGATTCAAAAGCCGGCGGCCCGGATTATCTGCTGCAGTTCGTCCAGGCAAAGTCCATCGCCGAAAAAATCAGCTAGATAATAGACAATCTGAACACGCATAAGCCGAAACAGGACCGCTGGCTCAAGCGCCATCCTACTGTCCAGCTCATTGAGTACTTCTGCAGTCAGGCGAGGTTGGTCCAGATTTTTTACCGCTGGCGGCCGATTTTGCCGGATGCTGATGACGATCGTATCCTGGAAGTGGCGGTTCGTTCCGGATCCAACATTGTGACTTTCAACCGCATAGACTTTCAAGACGCCGAGGCCTTTGGCGTGCAGATAATCACTCCGAAAGTTTCGGATGGCTTCCTCAACAGACGGATCCTCGTTGAGTTTGCGCCAGAGCTCTAGATATTCCGGCTTATTCAGCGAACAGTAAGCTCTGTTCTGACAGAGGCCACTGATCGAAGTACATCACGTCGGCCGGATACGGCCACTTCGATTTATCGGCTATGTACGGGTACATGACGCCTCAGCTTTTGCCATGCAACGGCCATCCGGCAGAGTGAATGTCCAAAGGTTGTCTGGGCGCGTGGAAAGTACTTGCGCTATGCCGGACATGACCTCAAGATTGAACAGCGAGTAGCGGTACGGCTTTGTGCGCTGTAGCTCTTGCGGGAAGCTGCCGTCGGGCGCCATCTGATTGGGGATCAGAATCGTTTTGAAACGGTCGCGGCAGTAGTTCTGAAGATCTGTGTATACCCGGAAAACACCGCCACCTGTAATACCCAACAGGCGCCATGGTTGTTCTTAGCGTCGCGCTCCTCCATGCCATTCTTCGATGATGCCCGTTCCACGGCCCGTTGAACGGCCGTGAATGGCTTGTGCGAATTGTAGGTTCGGGTTCATCAATGCGCCGGGGTTGACAAACCATGCGCGAGTACGTGGGCACTTTGGGCCGTCATCTGCTCGTTGAGCCCGACATCAATCAACCTTATTTCTCTGTGCTTGCCCCGGTTCCCGCGACAACAAATGAGAACAGTATCCGGCCTTTCCCGGGATATTCGACCATTCAGCAGTTTTTGAGTGCGGCGACTTCCAATTATCACGCCCTGCAGACACAGTTATCGCGTCGAGTCGGAGACGTGACGTTCACGGCGGCGTACACATTTTCGAAGGCATTGGGGAATGCATCGTCCGATACGGACAATCAGTTCGACTATTACAACCTGTATTGGATGTATGGACCGCTCTCCTACGACGCCAGGCATGTTTTCACCGGCACATTCGTGTGGTCATTGCCGCGGCTGAAAGACCAGCCGGCATACGTGCGTAGCGTCGCCGGCAACTGGCAATCGAGCGGTGTTATTCACCTGCAGACTGGTTTTCCGCTGAACGTGACTGGCAACACGCCGATACTGGGCAATCGCCAGGCCGATTACATCGGTGGCTCCGCTCTGTTGCCCAATCCCGGCGCAAACGGATGGATCAATCCCGCCGTCTATGCTCCCGCTCCGCAAGGCGCGTTTGGAACGGCGGGCGCAGGAGACGTGCGGGGGCCGGGGCTACAGACTTATGACCTGTTCGTGGCAAGGCTCTTTCCGCTCTGGCATGAGGGGACGTCGTTGGGTTTCCGCGCAGATTTTCTGAATGCGTTTAATAACGTAAACTTCCAGGCACCCACGACTAACGTCTCGAACACAGGATTCGGCACAATCACGTCAGCTTATCCGCCCCGCAATATACAGTTATCCCTGCGGCTTTTGTTCTGACGGAATCAAGCCTCTTAGGCTGCAACTCGTCACGGCGAAGTTTGCCGGGAATTGAGCGGATGGAGTTTCTACCGAAAGGCTACGCGGTGGCCGCTGATTATAAGCACCGCCAGGATTACGAATGGTTTGCGCAGATTGTTTCGCAGCAAACCCTCACGTACAATTGGTGTAGCACGTACGATACGTGCGCAACAGACGGACCTGGAATATGGCAGAACCGGCTAGGAAAAAGCAAAACATCACGATCAGCTTAAGTCCCGAGATGATAAAGAAGGCCAAGGTACTTGCGGCCCAGCGCTCGACCTCTATTAGCGGATTGCTTGCAGAACAGATCGAATCCCTTGTCGCTGGCGAGGAAGTCTATCTGCGCTCCCAACGCGCAGCACTGGCCTCGCTGGAAAAAGGCTTTCACTTGGGCGGAATGATTACAGCCAGCCGGGATGAACTGCATGAACGCTAAGGCGTTCATCGACACGAATATTCTGATCTACGCACATGACCTCGATGCCGGAGCTAAGCACGACGTGGCGAAGCGAATTCTGCAGCAACTGTGGAGTGAACGAGCGGGCGCCCTTAGTACACAAGTGCTCCAAGAATTTTATGTCAATGTTACCCGTAAAATCACGTCGCCATTACCCAAGAAATCTGCCAGAGCTGTCGTAAACAGCTATCTGGTTTGGTGTGTGGACGCCACTTCGGAGGAAATCTCTGCTGCCTTCCGGATCGAGGACGAAGCGCGTATCGGGTTTTGGGACGCGCTGATCGTGGCCGCGGCGTTGAAGGCAGGCGCAGATCGAATTTTATCCGAGGATCTGAATCCTGGGCAAACGATCTCAGGTGTGAGGATCGTAAACCCATTTGCCAATAGTTCGTAGAGCAGCGCCCCTGCCGACGCTCTAAAAAGAACAGCCATAGGGTAGGTGTCAGGAAACGGCCATTCGGGCCGCATGTGAACACTTAGGCGCACGCGCTATTACATGCAGAAAAATCAGACAATTTTCTGTTTGGTGCGGAGAGGGGGACTTGAACCCCCACGGTGTTACCCGCTAGCACCTCAAGCTAGTGCGTCTGCCAATTCCGCCATCTCCGCTGGGCCGGCTATTTCTTGGGTTTGGGAGCCGGTTGCTTGGTCTGCTGCTGCGCCACCGGAGCCTTCCGGTTTTCAAGTACGCTTCCCGTGCTCGGGGATATGCGATCGGCCATAATCGCCAGGGCCAGGGAAGTAATCATGAACAGCGAGGCCGCTATGGTGGTCGCCTTGGAGAGAACCGTTGCCGTGCCGCGCGGGCCAAATACCGTCTGCGAACCCATGCCGCCGAACGCTCCCGCCAGATCAGCCGCTTTGCCGCTCTGTAAAAGAACCACAATAATCAGAAAAAAACAGATAATCACGTGCAGAGTCGTGACCAGATAGTACATGCCAGATCCGAGTATAGCAACCGGGCCGGGCGGTGCCAAACTGGAGCCGTGGCCGAAATTACCAAACAAACCCATTGCCTCTCGCTCGCGGATTTGCGCGCAGAATACCGGTTGGGTGAGCTCAATGAGGCAAATTGCGATTCAAACCCAATTGTGCAGTTTGAGACCTGGCTCAAGCACGCGCAAGCTGCTGATTTAAAAGAACCAAATGCCATGACTTTAGCCACCGCGACAGCCGCCGGCCGGCCCTCTGCCCGAGTCGTGCTGCTCAAAGAGGTCAGCGAAAATGGGTTCGTTTTTTACACCAACTACGAGAGCCGCAAAGGCCGTGAACTCGCGCTCAATCCGTTTGCCGCGCTGACTTTCTACTGGCCGGAACTCGAACGGCAGGTGCGCGTCGAGGGATCGGTCACCCGAACATCTCCCGAACAATCAGAAGCGTACTTCCGGGTGCGCCCCCGAGCAAGCCGGCTGGGAGCGCTGGCTTCAAATCAAAGCCAAGTTTTGCCCTCCAGAGATGTGATCGAAGCGCGAATGCGGGAACTGGAAATGCGCTATGCCGGGTCGGATGAGATTCCCAGGCCGGATTCGTGGGGTGGCTACTGCGTTTTCCCGGAGGTGATTGAATTCTGGCAAGGCCGCAAGAGCCGCCTTCACGATCGCATCCGGTACACGCGCGCGGCTACCCAAGGCTGGAAAATCGAACGCTTAGCGCCTTGAATCAACGCAGGCTCCCTAATCTACGTCTGTCCTTTAGATTGAGAATTTTGTGGCTGCTGGTCGTGTCTTTGGCGGCGCTTGCCGATTCCGCCACCGATCAGCTCATTCAGAAAGTCCAGGATCACTACAACAGCGCGCGCACGCTATCGGTGCACTTCGTCGAAAACTACAGCATCCTGGGGCATCCCCGGCCGCCGGAATCGGGCACTCTGAGCCTCCGCAAACAGGGAAAAATGCGTTGGGATTACTCCAACCCGCCCGGAAAGCTATTCATCTCCGATGGCAAAGAGGTATATCTCTATACCGCAGCGGATAATAGGGTAGAAAAAGTGCCCCTCAAGGACACTGAAGATATGCGGGCTCCGCTTGCGTTCTTGCTGGGCCGCCTGGACATGAAGAAAGAGTTCCGGGATTTTCAGACGCACCCAGGCGATGGAGGAACCTGGTTAGACGCGGCTGCCAAGAGCGACCGGCTGCCATATAAAGAGGTGCAGATGCTGGTCCGGCCGGACGGCTCGATCGAAAAACTGAACGTGGTTGGGCGCGATCAATCCTTGCTGTCATATCAATTTACCGACGAAAAGCTCAATCCGCACTTGAATGACGGTCTGTTTCACTTCGAGGTTCCCCCGGGCGCCCAGGTGGTGGATGCTGTCGAATACCGCTCGGAGGGCAAGTAAGCCAAATGGCTGAGTTCCTGCTGCGATACGCCGACCCGCGCGGCCAAATGCATGAACAGGTTGCGGAGGCACCCAGCGAGCGCGAGGCCAGGGACCGGCTGGCTCAGCAAGGATACCTGGTCTACTCTGTCCGCTCCAAAGATCTGGGAGCGCGGCTGGGTGGTTTCAGTGGCCGCAAGAAGACGGTCAATCTAGAGAAATTCCTCATCTTCAACCAGCAGTTCGTGACTCTGGTTCGGGCCGGTCTGCCCATTTTGAAGGGGCTGGACCTTCTTGCAGATCGCCTGACGGATGAAAAATTAGGCCGGCATATCCGGGCCGTGCGGGAAGAAGTAAAGAACGGCTCGGTGCTATCGGAAGCGTTCGCCAACCAGCACGTTTTCCCAGCCATTTACGTCACCTCTGTTCTTGCGGGCGAGAAAAGCGGCGCGCTGGTCGAAGTTCTCGAACGCTATATCGGCTATCAGCGGCTTACGCTTGCGCTGCGCAAAAAGCTGCTGGTTTCCCTCCTATATCCCTGCGTGCTCATTTGTCTCGTTATTGCGCTCATCGTGTTTCTGGTGACCTATGTCGTGCCGAACTTTGCAGCGCTTTACAACAGCATGGAAGCGAAGCTTCCGGCGGCAACGCGCATTCTGATTGCTGTTGGAACCACGGCGCGGGCTTACGTTTTGGCTGGCGTAGCGGCGGCAATTGGCGCCGGCGTTTTGACCTACTTCTGGGCGCGGCGCGAGAGTTCGCAGGAAACGCTGGACAAATGGAAAATGCGCCTGCCCGTCATAGGCGAATTGTGGACGAAATATCAAGTGGCGCAACTGTCGCGTGTGCTGGGAACGCTGCTGGTTGGCGGTATACCATTAGTGCAGGCGTTGGAAACGGCGGGCCGCTCACTCGGCAGTGTGCTGCTGAAAAAAGCGTTAGACCGGACGGCCGTGCTGGTGCGGGAAGGGAAGTCGCTTTCTTCATCACTTGAGAGCACCGGCATCGTCCCGGACCTTGCGGTTGACATGATGGAAGTGGGTGAATCCACCGGCGCCCTGCCGCAGATGTTGAGCAGCGTGGCGGAGTTCTATGAAGAGGACGTATCCACGCGCATGACGGCTCTCCTTTCGCTGATTGAACCCGCCATCATGATTTTCATGGGTATTTTTGTGGCGTTTGTGCTGATTGCGCTCTATCTGCCCATCTTTTCGCTCGCAGACACGATCAGGTAAATGGCAACTGAAACTATCAAGCTGAAAGATCCGGTGGAAGAGGCCGAGCAGGCGCAGTTAGTTGCGCGGCGCTACTGCTGTGATTTCGTCGATCTCAAAACCACCAAGATCGATCATGAACTCTTCCGCACCATTCCGGTTGACCTCATGTTCCGGTATCACTTTGTGCCGCTGCAGGCCAATAACGGATCGCTCGAAATCGCCTTATCAGATCCCCGGCAGATTGTTCTGATCGATGAATTGTCGGTACTGCTTGGAAAGAAGCTGAAGGTCAAAGTCGCGACTTATTCGCAGATCTCAGACCTTCTTAAGAAAACCGAGCAATCGCAGCGCGTTCTCGAAGAGGTGACGGAGGGATTCACTCTCGATGTGGTCGGCGACGAAGAGAGTGCCGACGAAAACCTTTCCATAGACCGGCTGACCTCCGATGAAG
>Ga0070739_10006634_pt1 | contig 12679 bp, 8 predicted proteins | sample Coa_R1_7_FD_66445 | JGI IMG/M metagenome (GOLD analysis project Ga0070739, IMG submission 66445) | Surface soil microbial communities from Centralia Pennsylvania, which are recovering from an underground coalmine fire - Coalmine... | ecosystem: Environmental > Terrestrial > Soil > Unclassified ... | reverse complement strand
GCGACCAGTTCGAGGCCGAGCAGTTTGCTGTCGAGCTGCGCCGAGTAACCGCGAACGTAGCCCCGCGATTCCAACCGCTTCACGCGGTCGTGCACGGCGGGGGGCTTGAGACCCACGACGGCCCCCAGCTCCGCGAACGTCGCCCGCGCGTTGCGCTGGAGGGCTTCCAGGATCTGCAGGTCCAGGTCGTCCAGGTCCCCGGATTCGACCGCAATATTCGCTCTTTTGTCCATATTCCCGAAAAATCTTTGGCTTGCTGACTATAGCACCATTGATTTGTTCGGACAAGCGTCGGCCTCAAGGGCGCGTCGCCCGCCGCTCGAAGAAGCCGCGGATGCGACCCTTGGGGCTGCTGGTCGCCGTACTGCTGCTAGCCGGCTGCGCCGGGCGGTCCGCGTCGTCCGGCCGCCTGCCCGGTTCCGTGCGCTTCGACTTGGCCGCCGACCCCCAAAACTTGAATCCGCTGTTCCTGCATCAGGATGCTGCCTCGGTCGAGCAGCAAGCAGCGCGGCTGGCGTTTCTGCCCTTTCTCGATTTGGACGCGCGCGGACATTTGACTCCGGAACTGCTCGCGCGCGTGCCGACGCTTCAAAACGGCGACATCTCCCGCGACGGCCGCACGATCGTATACCGTTTACGGCCCGCGGTACGCTGGAGCGACGGCGTCGCCGTCACCGCGCGGGACGTGCTCTGGACGCTGCACGCGATTCTCGACCCGAACACGCCGGTGCCCTCCCGCGAAGGCTACGATCTCATCGATCGCGCGTATGCGAAAGATCCGCAGACGGTGGTCTTCCATCTGCGGCGCGCGTGGGCGCCCGCGGCGACCACGTTTTTTTCCTACGGCTTTCGCCCGCAATTCGTTCTGCCGGCGCACGTGCTTTCCAAGCAGATTCCCCTGCTGCAGGCGCCGTTCAACGCCGCGCCAACCGTCGGCGACGGACCCTTTACGTTCGTGTCGTGGAAGCGCGGCGAATCGCTCGAGTACCGCGCAAACCCGCGGTATTGGCGCGGCGCCCCGCGCGCTGCGCGTCTCGATATTCGCATCATTCCCGATCCGCAGACGAATTTGGTCATGCTGCGTTCCGGGCAGCTGGATTGGAACTTGATTGCGCCGGTGCAGCAGCGAACGCTTCGCGGCGCGCCGGACATCGCGTTTACGTACGTGCCGACCGCCGTGGTAGCGGGGCTGGTGTTGAATTTGAAGCACCCGCCGTTGGACGACGTGCGCGTGCGTCGCGCCATCGCGCTCTCGGTGAATCGCGCGGAGATCAGCAAGAACATTACGCTGGGGCGATATCCCGTGACGAACGTGCTGCAGCCGCAGTTCTCGTGGGCTTACGATCCCGCCGTGAAGGAGCCGGCATACGATCCCGCCGCCGCGGATGCCGCGCTCGACCGGGCCGGATGGCGCCGCGGCGCGGGCGGAATGCGTGAAAAGCACGGGCAGACGCTCTCGCTGGTGTACGTGCAGTTTCCGGAATCGATGACGGGCGTGCGCGTAGCCACCGCCGTTCAAGCGCAGCTGCGCAAGCGCGGCATCGCGGTTGAAATCAAGTCGGTGACCAATGCACAGTTGTTCTTGCCCGGTTCGCGCGGCGGCACGCTGGCGAGCGGTCAATTCGACATGGCCTACGTGCCGTTTACCATGGGATCGGACCCGGACGACTCATCCGTCCTCGCGTGCAACGCGCCGTCGAATTACATGCGGTATTGCGACGCGCAAGTCGACGCGTGGGAGCGAGCCGCGCTTTCCTCGACTTCGCAAACGCTGCGCAAACGGCTTTACGCGCGCATTCAACGGCGCGTTGCCGCCGACGTGCCGATTCTCTACTTGTTCAATGCGGACTACATCTACGCGTACCGGTTGCAACTGCGCGGCTTCGCACCCAACGCATTTTTGCCTACGTGGAACGCCGCGGCTTGGAGTATCCGCGCTTCGCGTTAAGCCGGCACGCCCTCAGGAGTAATCTTTGAGCAGCGGCCACAGGCGCTGCAGCGGTTCCCGAATGCCCTCGCACACCATAACCGGGATACCGTTTTCGTAGCCGATCGCCCATCTATCGCGAATCGTTGCGGCTAGGCGCGCGGAACGGAAGGCGCGGCTTGACGCGCCGCAGTCGCCGTGCACGTCGATCAGGACGTTTCCGGTGTAACCGCGCGGTCCCCACAACCAAAACTGGTTGTGCGCGCTGATCACCGGAACGTCCGGAGCGAAGAACGCGATCGCGCTGGCTTCTCCGTAATTCGACGTTTTCACGACGGCTTGAGCGCGCTGCGTTTTCGGCAAATTCTCGTAGACGCGCCGGACCGTTGCGGCCAGGTGTTCCCATCCGTGCATGTCCGCCCAGTCGCCGGGAAGCCGCCCGGCGTCGCGTCCCGGTTCGGTTTCCGTCGCTTTGCTCGACACGTGAAGCGCGCGCGAGATCGACGACGCGTACGCAACGTAATCGGATTCCGGAAGGATCGGGAGCACCATCGGCAGCAGCGGAGCGCCGAACACTACGGCGAGCGCAAACGCGATTGGCCGTAACCCACGCGCACCCGAGGTCGCACGCTCGACGGCGACCGCACCGGCTGCGATGACGATCGGATACACGTCGGCGGGATAGTAGTGTTTTCCGTGCAGCGCGATCATCATCGCGACCAGCAGGACGTAGGCGTACGCGAGAAAGCGGTATTCCGCCGACCGGAACAGCCACACGAGGCCCGCGAGCCATACCAGCGCCAGAAGGCCGCCGGTGATAAGGAGCTCTTGCAGCAAGTACATGGGCGCGGAGACGATCTCGTTCTTGCCGTTCTGTCCGGCTTCGAGCAGTTCGATCATCGGGTAGCCGTTGTGCGCCTGCCACAGGAAATTGGGCAGCGCCACAACCACCGCAATGGCCGCGCCCGCTCCGAACCAGCGCGTGAAGAGAAGGCGGCGCTGCGGCGTAAGCAGCAGCCCGAGTACGAGCGCCGCGAGAAAGAAGATGACGCTGTACTTGCTCTGCAGCGAGAGGCCCGCAGCGGCTCCCGCGAGCAGCCACAATCGCGCATCGCCGCCTTTGGCGATGCGCACGGCCAGAAGCGCCAGAAGCGGCCAGGTCCAAAGGCCGACCATATCCGTCGACACCTTCATGCCGAAGCTGGCGAGTACGGGCGTGAGAAAGTACACCAGCGCTGAGAACGCCATGGCGAACGCGCCGCCGCCAAGTTCGAACGCAAGCATGCAGCACACGTACGCGCCCGCTGCCGCGAAAATGGCCGGCATCGCGCGCAGCAAGAAGAGCGAATGCCCGAAACTCTGGGTCGAGGCGGCCAGCAGCGGAACGACGGGCGGCTGATCGACGTAGCCGAACTGCGGATGAAAGCCGCAGATGATGAAATAGAGCTCGTCGCGGAAAAACCCGTAGTGCGGGTTCGCCGCCAAGTGCAGACCGAAAACGATTACCGCCGCCGCTAAAGCGATCCGCTGCGCGTGCCGCATACTCTAACGCGCGATGCGTTCGACGCGGCGCCGCCGAACCATCGCGCATGAAAAAGCGCACTCCGCCGCGGTCCGATCCCGCGTCGATCCAGATCTCGTGCGGCAAGAAGCGCTATCCGCACGAACGCGCCGCGCGCGAAGCGAAGGAGGCCCAAGAGCAGTACGCGCGAGACCGCGGCGAGGAGCTGGGGCTGCGCGTTTACGCGTGCGACCGGCCGTCTTGCGGCGGCTGGCACCTAACGTCCCGCTGAGCTAGACCGCTTTCACGGCGGCCACGAGCGCGTCGACGGTCGCCTTGGCATCGCCGAACAGCAGAGCGCACTTGGGATTTTCGAACAGCGGGTTTTCGATGCCGGCGAACCCGGAGCGCATCGAGCGCTTGAGCACGACGATGTTGGCGGCTTGATCGGCGTTGAGAATCGGCATCCCGTAGATCGGAGAAGACGCAACGGTGCGCGCCGCCGGATTCACGACGTCGTTTGCGCCGATCACGAGCGCGACGTCGGTGCGGGGGAACTCCGGATTGACGTCGTCCATGTCGTACAACTGGTTGTACGGGACGTTCGCCTCCGCCAGCAGGACGTTCATGTGCCCGGGCATGCGGCCGGCGACCGGATGGATCGCGTACTTCACCGTCACGCCGCGCTTTTCGAGCTGGTCGGCGAGCTCGCGCACGCTGTGCTGCGCCTGTGCGACCGCCATGCCGTACCCGGGAATGACGATGACTTGATTTGCGTATGCGAGCATGACCGCGACGTCGTCCACCGTCGTGCTGCGAATTTGCTGCGGTCCCCCCGCAGCCGCGATCTCCGTTCCCCCCGCCGCGCCGAACGCGCCGAACAACACGTTGGTCAGCGGGCGGTTCATGGCCTTGCCCATCAGGATCGTCAGCAGGGTACCGCTCGCGCCGACGAGCGAGCCGCTGATGATCAGCAAATCGTTGTCGAGTTCGAATCCGGTGATCGCGACTGCAACGCCGGTGAACGAGTTGAGCAGCGAAATGACCACGGGCATGTCGGCGCCGCCGATCGGCAAAACGAAGAGCACGCCCAAAACCAGCGCCCCGCACAGCATCGTCACGTACACCCACTCCGGCAGCACGCCTTGCATGACGATGAGCCACCCGCCCATCGCGACGATCAGCAGCGCCACCGCGGCGTTCACCACTTGCTGGCCCGGATACGTCACGGGACGCCCCGTCATCAGCTCCTGCAATTTCAAGAACGCGACGATCGAGCCGGCGAAGCTCAGCGAGCCGATGATCGCGCTGAGCACGAGCGAAACGACGACGATCCAGCCCAAACCGGCCGGCGGTCCCGCCGCGTGCTCGCCGGACCACGTCACGAAGTATTCGATCGTCGAAATCAGCATCGCCGCGCCGCCGCCCGCGCCGTTGAAGAGCGCGACCATCTGCGGCATCGCCGTCATCTTGACTTTGAGCGCGGAGAAGACGCCGACGACCGCGCCGAGCGCAACGCCGATGAGAATCGCCCACCAGCCGGCCGCGTGCGTCGACACGAGGATCGCGACCAGCGCGAACAGCATGCCCACCATCGCGATGCGATTGCCGTACCGCGCGGTGGCCGGGGAACTGAGGTAGTGCAGACCCAAAATGAAGAACGCGAACGCGAGGATGCCGGCGAGATCGACGAAAATCAGCGAACCGGTTGCGCTCACTTCTTCGCGACCTCTCTCTTCTTGAACATCTGCAGCATGCGTTCGGTGACCGCGAAACCGCCGAACACGTTGATGGCGCCCAGCGTGGTGGCCGCGATCGCCAAAACCGTGAAGAGCAGCGTCGAGCGGGCGTGGAACACGTCCGCTACGATCGCGATGGCGCCGACCAGCACCACCCCGTGAATGGCGTTCGTTGCGGACATCAGCGGCGTGTGCAGCGTCGTCGGGACCTTCGAAATCACTTCGAAGCCGACGAAGATTGCCAGCACGAACACGGTGAGCAAGCCGAAGAGTTCGGTCAGGTGAATCACGATGCGGCTCCTGCCAGTGCGTCGAGCGTGGGTTGGTGAACGATGCGGCCTTGGTGCACGATCGTCGTGCCGCGTACGATCTCGTCGTCCATGTCGAGCGCGAGCGCGTTGTGTTTCACGAGCACCCCGAGCAGCGCATGCACGTTGCGCGAGTACAGCTGCGATGCGTGGTACGGCATGGTGGACGGAAGGTTGGTTTGACCGACGATCTGCACGCCGTTGGGCGAGGTTACGGTTCGATCGCGCTGGGTGAGCGCGCAGTTTCCGCCTGCCTCCGCGGCGAGATCCACGATGACGCTTCCCGGTTTCATCGCCGCGACCGCTTCTTCCGTAATCAGCACGGGCGCGGGGCGTCCGGGCACCAACGCCGTCGTGATGACGACGTCGGATGCGCCGATCGCGTCGACCATGAAGCGCCGCTGCTTTTCCAACTGTTCGGGCGTGAGCTCTTTTGCATAACCGCCGGCCGCTTGCGCGTCGACGCCGAGATCGATTTCCAAGAACGTGGCGCCCAAGCTCTGCACCTGTTCCTTGACGACCGCTCGCGTGTCGTACGCGCTCACGACCGCGCCGAGCCGGCGCGCCGTTGCAATAGCTTGCAGCCCCGCGACGCCCGCGCCGAGTATCAGCACTTTTGCGGGCGGAATCGTCCCCGCCGCGGTGGTAAGCATCGGCAAGAATTTCGGCAGAGCCAGCGCGCCCAGCAGCACCGCTTTGTATCCCGCGATGTTGCTTTGCGAGCTCAGCGCGTCCATGCTTTGCGCGCGCGTGATGCGCGGGATGGCGTCCATCGAGAGCGCCGTTATGCCGGCGTCGGCCAGTTTTTTCACGTACTCCGGCTCGCCCAGCGGCGCGAGCAACGCGAGCAGAGCCGCGTTTTTCGGCATCGAAGCGAGGAGTTGATCCGAGGGCCTTCCCACGCAGACGACCAAATCCGCATCGGAAAGCAAGGCGGCCGAATCGTCGGCAATCGACGCGCCGGCCTGCACGTAGAGTTCGTCCGGAAACGCGGCGCGCTCACCGGCGCCGCGAGCGACCTTTACGGCGGCACCGGCTTTAACGAGTTTGGCGACCGTTTCCGGTACGAGCGCGACTCGCGCTTCGTTCGGCGCCGCCTCGCAAGGAACCGACACGTTCATGCGGGCGCACGTTCAGCGCGAGCATAGCGAACCCTTCGATTACTCGATGAACACGGCGTTGCGCAGCGTGCCGATCTTCTGGATGGAAACCTCGACGACGTCGCCGTGCTGAAAAAATTCCGGCGGCGTGCGCGCGAAACCGACGCCGTCCGGCGTTCCCGTTGCGATGACGTCGCCCGGTTCGAGCGTCAGCCCGCGGCTGAGTTCGGCGACCAGACGCGGGATCCGGAAAATCATCTGCGCGGTATTGGCCTCCTGCTTTTTCGCTCCGTTGACGCGAAGCGAAAGCTGCAGCCGGTGCGGATCGGGAATCTCGGCGCTGTCGACGATCCACGGGCCGATGGGACAGCTGCCGTCCAAGCTTTTTCCTTTGAGCCACTGGAGATGCGCGCGCTGCAGATCGCGCGCGGTGATGTCGTTCAGACAGGTATAGCCGAAGACCGCTTCCATCGCGTTTTCTTCGGTCGCGTTGACGATGCGTTTGCCGATCACCACGGCAAGCTCGCCTTCCCAATCGTACTCGCGCGATATCGCCGCGCTGAAGCGCAGTCTCGCGTCGGGATCGGCGATCGCGGTCGGCGCCTTCGAGAAAAACGTGGGCACGTCGGGCAGTTTCAGCTCTCGTCCCAGCGCCCGCGCGCCTTCCTTCGCGTGTTCCAAATAGTTGCGGCCGACGCAAAAGATATTCTTGTGCGGCCGAACCGGCGCCGCTAAGCGGACGTCGGCGAGCGGAAGACGCTCGATCGTGCGGCGCGCCGCGCGCTGTTCCGGCGGCAGCGCGATGTACTCGACGAGCGAATCGCACGCGATTGCGACGATGCAGTCGCCGTCGACGAAACCGGGACGGACGCGATCGCCGTCGTGGAAGCTGAGGTATTTCACGCCCGCTCAGGGATGCGGGGTCGGTGACTTGAGCGCCCGTTTGAGCGCGGCATTGATGTCGGGCAAGTGCTTCGCCGCGGCTTCACGGCGCTGCTTTTCCTGCGCTTGCAGGCGCGCATACGCCTCCGCAGTTTCCCGGCGCGCGGTCTCCATCATGCGCGTCGCGGCGCCGGGTTCGTTCGCCCAAGCGCCGCCGCTCGAAAGCAATGCAACGTGACGCGACACGCTGTGCTTGCGCGGATCGTAGTCGTACGACACGCGGAACAACCCGGTAATGGCCGTTCCGTCGGGCCGGCGGATCCACATCTGCAGCGCGTTGCCGATCGTCATCGTGTCGAATATCGAATCGTGCGAGAGTTGGCCGCCTCTGACGCGCACCACTTGGCCGTGCTTGTTCACTTCCACGTCGACCGTTGCGTGCAACTGGCGGTTCGGCAGCGTTGGTTCGGGTGCAGCCGGAGGCGGGGAAGCGGCGCGCGCCGCGATCGGAGCCGTCAAAACGGCTGCGCCGAGGGCCGCCGCGCGTACAAGGCGTGTCATGTGCTGCATAGTTTGGTACGAGCGCGCTATACCCCGCCGGGGCCGCGGCCTACCACCGTCGAAAAGCAGCTCCACCGATGCACCGCCGCTGTCCGCAGTTCGTCCTTGCGATTCTCACCGCGCTTTTTGCGGCGTGTCTTCCGGCCGCCGCGGAGCGCCCGTTGCTCGATTATCACCGGCTGGATGCGTACTTCACGCTTTTCGCGCGCGATTCCAGCGTGCCGTGGAAACCCGCGCAGGTCCGCCTGGACACCTACACGAGCGCGCCCGTCGATTTTGCGGTCTACCAAGTCGATCCGGCCGATGTGATCGTCGCAGGTTCGAATACGCTGCCGCGCGCAGTCAACACGCAAAAGCTGCATGCCGTCGCGCGATGGCGTTACACGCCTCCCGGCGGCTATCGTTTTCAAAGCAACGACGTCGACGTTCCGCTCGGAACGCGCGAAGGGTTCTTCGTCGTCGAAGCGCGGCGCGGAAACGTCGGCGAGCAAGTTTGGATCAATCGCACGCGCGTGGGACTTCTCACAAAGGAAACGCCGGCCGGCATTTTCGCGTACGGGGCGGATCTGGGCAGCGGCGAACCGCTTGCGCGCATGCGCGTTTCGTTCATCGTTCGCGGACGCTTCGTCGATCGCTTTACGGATTCCAACGGCGTGGTCGTTTGGCGCTCGTATCCGCGGCCCGTGTTCGCGCTTGCGTCTTGGGGGAGCAGCATCGCGTTCGTATCGTTTCTGCCGCAGGCGCCGCTGCCGCACACGATCGTCGGCGTGAAAACCGATTCCGCGGTGGTTCATGCGGGTGACGACGTACACGTTGCGGGCTTTGCGCGCGCGCTCGCGGGGGCGCGGCTGCGGGCGGCGAGCGGTCAGGTTACGCTGACGCTGCGCTCGCGATGGTCGGTCGCCGCACGGCAATCGGTGCGTTTGGATGCCGCCGGAGCGTTCGCCGCGACGCTTCGCGTTCCGCCGAACAGCGTCGCGGGCGAGTACACGCTGCTTGCCGACGTAAACGGTGCAACCGCCGGTACGGCCGTGCACGTGGACGCCGACGCGGATGGACTTTCGCTCGAGCTGAGCGCGTCGTGCGAAGGGATTGCGTGCGATCCGAATGCGGACGTTCCCGTGGTGGTGCGCGCGCTGCGCGGCTCGCAGGCGGCGAGCGGCGTCCCGATCGACGTGGACGTGATTCGATCGCCGCACGCCTATCCGGTTGAAGATGCGCGCTCGCCGTGGGGCATCGCGCACTGGTACGCGACCACGGTGCGCACGAACGGCGAAGGGCGCGCGCTCATCGATATTCCGCGTCCGTCGGACGGGCTCGCGTCGACGTACGGCGTTCGGGTGCGTTCGGGAGGCGCGACCGCCGACACGAGAATTACGGTTCCGAACGCGCCGGTTGCGCTGCGCGTCGAGGTGAACCGCGACGACATCGGCGCGGGCACGCCCGCCGCATTCGAGGTGTACGGCTTGCGGCTGCCCGGCGCGGAGCCTGCGGCGCATCTGCTGGTGAACGTGCAGCTCGTTCACGGCAATTCGATTCAGCAGCAAGCGGTGACGCTGGACGATCGCGGTCACGCCCACGGTGCCTTTTCCGAGCCGCAGACCGGCTCGAATTTGCTCGTCGCAACCGCGGATGCCGGCGGCGCTCGCGCAATGGACGCCGCGCAAGTGCAAGTAGAACCGCAAACGATGCAGGCGCAAGATGCGCGCGCAAGCCGCAGCATCGACATCGAACCCGACCGCAAACGCTATCGGGCCGGTGAAGAGGTGCGCGTCGAAGCCGCACTGGAAGGCGCGGAAGGCAGCGCGCTGTTCACCTTTGAGAGTCCGCAGCGTACGGATGCGCGCGTCGTAAGCGTGCGCGACGGACGTGCGAGCGCCGCATTTCGCGCCGACGGCGTGGCCGGCATGATCGCGCTCGGCGCGGCGTTCGTGCGCGACGGCACTTTGCAATGGAGCGCGGTTCCGCTGGCGATCGACGCACCGGGCCGGCCGCTTTCCGCGACGCTGCAGCCGGACAAAGCGGCGTACGCGCCGGGAACTACGGCGCTTCTGCAACTCGACGGCGTTCGGCCGGGAGCCGGCACCCTTTTCGTGCGCATAACCAAAGGCACGCCGAGCGGATCCGCGCTGTTTACCAGCGCACCGGAGCTGCTTGCGGTCGGAACGACCGCTACGCAAGACACGGCCGGCGACGGCGCGTCGTGGCATCCCTGGGTCGATTCGACGGGTCAGCACGCGCTGATTCAAACGTTCGCGCGGCGAACGGCGCCGCCGGACGATCTCACGATGACGCAGGCGGATACCGCAAGCGTGTACTGGCGAGTCGATCGCCATACGGGCGATTCGATCGCCGTGCCCGTTCCCGCCTCGCCGGGCAGCTATGTCGTTTCGCTGCTGAAGATCGACGACGACGGCAGAGTCTGCGCCGCCTCCGCAACCCTGCAAGTTCATGGCTAACAAGGATGGCGAAGAAAAACGGCGCACCGGCGAAGCTGATGCTGCTGGACACCTACGGGCTGGTGTACCGGGCGTTCTTCGCGCTTCCGCCGCTGACGACGACGCGCGGCGTGCCGATCAACGCGGCGTACGGATTCACGATGATGCTCAATAAAATCGTGAACGACGAAAAACCGACGCATCTGGTCGCCGCCTTCGACAAGGGTTTGCCGGCGCACCGGGTTGCGCTCTACCAGCAATATAAAGCGCAGCGCGATCGGATGCCCGACGATCTGCGCGGCCAGTTTGCGCTCGTGCGGCGCATCCTCGAGACCAGCCGCATCCCGATCGTCGAGATCGAAGGCGAGGAAGCCGACGACATCATCGCCACGCTTGCGCGCCAAGCGGAAGCGGCGGGGCATCAAACCGTCGTCGTCACCGGCGACACCGATTTACTGCAAGTGGTCGACGAAAAAACGACGGTGCTCATGACGCGCCGCGGCATCACGGAACTGGGGCGTTACGACGTCAACGCGGTGCGCGAGCGATACGACGGGCTGGAGCCGAAGCTGCTGCCGGACTATCGCGGGCTCAAAGGCGATCCGTCCGACAACCTCCCCGGTATTCCGGGCGTCGGGGAGAAGACCGCGATCAAACTCATCAAGGCGGCCGGATCGCTCGACGCGCTGGTTGCGAACCCTTCGCTGGCCGGTTCGCCGAAGCTGCAGAAGCTCGTGGAAGAATTCGGCGAACAGGCGCAGGTGTGCCGGAACGTTTCGGTCGCGCGCAGCGACCTCGACATTCGTTTGGATTGGGACGAGGCTCGCTACACGCCCGCGGCAAGCGCCGATCTCTATCGGTTGTACAGCGAGCTGGAATTCAAGACGCTCCTGAGCAAACTCGACGTGCCGCTCGAGATGCCGCTGATCGAAACGCACGAGCACATTCGCGGCCAGTATCGCTCCTTCGTCGCCGCCGCCGATCCTCCGGAGTTCCTGGAACTCGCGCGCGAGATCCAACGGTTCGCTTCCGAACCGCAACTCGCGCTCGCCGTGCGCGGCGACGCCGAAATCGGCATGAGTTCGGAAATAGGTTTTGGGCTGGCGTTCACGACCGCAGCGCTCGCGCACGAACCGGTGAAAAGCGCCTTCGCAAAAGTCTGGCGCGGCGAGCGGCGCTTTGCGGCGCACGATTCCAAAGCGGTGCTGCACCTGCTTCATCGCAACGGATTCGAGCCGTGCGCGTTCGCGGACGACACGATGATCGGGGCGCATTTGCTCAACCCCTCGCGTACCTTCGCCGGCGTTGCCGAGGCCGCACAGGAAGTGCTCGAACTGGCAGTTGGTGAGGACCTCGCCGCGCACGCCGACGCGGTGCTGCAGCTTGCGGAAAAGGAACGGCGCGAACTGGAGGCGCGCGGACAGCTGCAACTGTACGAGACCGTCGAGGTTCCGCTGGCCGCCGTACTCGCGAAGATGGAGTGGACCGGCGTCCTGATCGACCCTGCCGAACTGAAGACGCTGGCGAAGGAAATCGACGCTTCAGTCGCGCGCCTGCAGCGCGAAATTTACGACCTCGCGGGCGAACCGTTCAACATCGGGTCGCCGCAGCAGCTCGGCGGCATTCTGTTCTCCAAACTGTGTTTGCCCGGCGGAAAGAAAACGAAGACCGGGTGGGCGACGGGAGTCGAGATTCTGCAAGGGCTCGCGCGCGATTATCCCATTTGCGCGAAGGTGCTGGACTACCGCGAAGTCACCAAACTCAAAAACACCTACGTCGACGTCATCCCGTCGCTCACCGACAAGCGCGACGGGCGTTTGCGCACGATCTTCAATCAGACCGCTACCGCAACGGGCCGGCTCAGCTCGACGAATCCGAACTTGCAGAACATTCCGGTGCGCGGCGATCTGGGCCGGCGCATCCGGCGCGCGTTCGTGGCGCCGCAGAACGGGTTTGCGCTTCTTGCCGCGGACTACAGTCAAATCGAGCTGCGGCTGATGGCGCACCTTTCCGGCGATGAAGCGATGCGGCGCGCATTTCACGAGGGACAAGACATCCACGATTTCACGGCGCGGCAGATTTTCAATATCGGCCCGCGCGCAACCGTAGACGGCAACCAGCGCCGCATCGCCAAGTCCGTCAATTTCGGGCTGCTCTACGGCATGTCCGACTTCGGCTTGGCGCAGCGGCTCGAGATCGGCCGCGCCGAAGCAAAGGAAATGA
>Ga0070739_10006632_pt1 | contig 12680 bp, 11 predicted proteins | sample Coa_R1_7_FD_66445 | JGI IMG/M metagenome (GOLD analysis project Ga0070739, IMG submission 66445) | Surface soil microbial communities from Centralia Pennsylvania, which are recovering from an underground coalmine fire - Coalmine... | ecosystem: Environmental > Terrestrial > Soil > Unclassified ... | reverse complement strand
CGGCGAGACCGGCACCATTCTGTGGGACGAAGCGGCAGGGCTCGTCAAGCTGTTCTCCTGTAGGACAGGGGCGTGGCAGGAATTCCCGCTGCCTCCCGGCACCGACGACAACCAGACCTACCTCGAGGAGCTCGAGCACTTCGTCGACTGCGTACGCCGAGGCGTGCGGCCGCTGATTACAGGACAGGAGGGGCGCGCCGTCCTGAAGGTCGCGCTGGCTGCCAAGTCGGCGGCGCGTACTGGCCTGGCAGTGGGCCTTTCAGCGGCGGACGCATCCGCGCTGCCTTCGTCTATGGCGCGTGAATGAGCCGTGAGGCGGTGAAGGCTCGGCTCGGCGCCCGCGGGCAGCTCCTGTCTTTCTCTGGCGCGAGCCTTGTCTTTCAGGCCGTCTACTTGCTGCAGAATGCTACCGTTGCCCGCCTGCTGGGTCCCAGTCTGGTCGGGCTCTGGGACGCTTTGACGCTGCTGACCTTGTACAACGTGACTCACCTGGGCGTGCTGAACGCCGTGCACCGTGAGATCCCCATCGCTCGCGGACGCGGCGATCGGGCCCTGGTCCTGCGGCTGCGTGATCAGGGCCTGATTGCGGCCGTCCTGCCGTCCAGTATGCTCGGCGCTGCCGTGCTGGTGTTCGCTCTGGTGACCTGGCAGCAGAGTACGCCCGAGGTCCGGATCGGCCTAGTCGGGTTGGTGGTACTGGTGGTCGTGCAGCAGCTCCACGGCTACCTGCAGGTGCTGCTGCGCGCCGACAACCGTTTTCATCTCCTGGCGGTAAACCAGGTGGTGCTCTGCACGGCGGTGGCCGTGCAGGTGGGACTGGTGTTCTTGCTGGGGTTCAGCGGACAGGTGTTTGGGGCGATCGCGGTGCAAGCCACAGGCTGTGCTGCTATCCTGCTGCTGGCCGGATATCGCCTGCGGTTTGCACTTGAGCCAAAACTCTACGCTCAGCTCGTGCGAATGGGGTTTCCGATCGCGATCATGGTCTTTGCCGACGGCCTACTCAGTGGTATGGACCGTCTAGTGATCCTGACTTTTCTTGGTACCACCGAGCTTGGTTACTTCCGGCTGGCAGTTCTCGCGAATGGGCTCATCCTGTTCTTGCCCAATATCATCGGCCAAATGATCTATCCGCGGCTCGGCGAGGCCTACGGCGCGAGCGGCCGATTGTCGGCGATGCGTTCGGTGTTCGAGAGACCGACGCACCTCTTGGCGCTCGTGTTGCCACTGCTGGTGGGCAATCTCTTTCTCCTATTACCTGGAGTAGTAGAGTTCGCGCTGCCGGACTTCAGGCCCGGTGTTGGCGCTGCTCGCGCGGTCATCGAGGGACTATACGGGTTCGCTGTACTAGGGATGGGGAGCTACGTACTCTTGGTGGCCAATCGACCGCTGGAGGTCGTGGCCGGACAATTGGGCGCAGCCGCCGTGAAGGCTCTCCTCGCCGCGGTAGCCGTTGCCTTCGGCTTCGGCCTCGATGGCCTGGCGCACGGCGTCGCTCTCGGCTACTTGATCTACGGAGTGTGGGTGTATTCTCGGGGCCTGCTAATCCTCGGATACCATCGAGGCGAGCTACCGCTACGGGTGGCGCTCGTGTTGCTGCCTATCGTGGTCGGCACAGGACTCGCGGTTGCGCTGGACATGCTGAGCTCACCGTTCTTGACGGGCTGGCCCACCGTCGCGCGCGAGCTGCTGCTGGCCGCCGCGTTTACAGGCATCTACGCCGGATTCGTGCTCGCCGTCCTACGTCGTACGATGCCGGACGTGTGGGCCGCAGCGATAGGCTGGAGATGGACGGTTAGCTGACTATGCGTCTTTTCTTCTTCTTTTCGATTCTCACGCGCTACTTCGCACAGGTGGCTCGCGCTCTGCACGCTCAGCATCCCCCGCTCCAGCTCAGCGGCGTGGTTTACAACCGCACGTTGGAACGGGAAGTCAGGCAGGCGGCACCCGTAGCCTGGCAATATCTCGGCGTATTCACGCGCTTCCGCGAGTCGACTGAGCCGGGCGCGCCAATGGACCTGGACTACTTGCGCCGCTGCGAGAGCGCCTACGCGCTGCCTAATCTTCCGCTTATGGTGTATGGCGACCGTTTTGCCAGCGAGCTCCCCCGAGCCAAGCAGTTGCGGCTTCTGCAGAGCGCCGCCCGTTTCCTGGAGGAGGCGCTGGACCAGGCGCAACCAGATGTGATCATCAGCGAGGGCATCGACTGCCTATTGAGCTACCTTCTCTACGGCATGGCGCGGCAGCACGGTGTGCCATTTTATGCTATCGCGTCCCGCCGGTTGGCGGGCCGATTGACCTTCATCAGCAACCATGAGGACCGCTGGGAGCGCGTGGAGACGATCTACCGGCAGCTCGACCATCTCTCAGTCACCCAGCGCGAGCGCGCCCAAGCCTTCGTTGCCGAGTTCCGGCGGCGCCGGCCAGCCACGACTCAGGTGCGCTACCCACGTCACTTTTCCTGGCAACTGGCCAACCTGCGGGCGCTTCCCGCGGCGCTCCACGCTCGCTTGAGCGATCGCTACGATTACCTGTACGCATCGCCGGCGCGGCTGGCTCACAGCCGCTTGCAGCGGCTAGCGCGGACGGCGGTGGCTGACCGCATGGTGTTCGAGCTGCCGCGGCCTGGTGAGCGCTACGTCCTGTTCCCGTTGCAGTTTCAGCCGGAATCCACCACGCTGGTGCTGGCGCCCTACTATCTCGACCAGGCGCCGCTGGTTGAGAACCTCGCGCGCAGCCTGCCCATAGGCGTATGGCTCTACGTGAAGGAGCACCCGGCTTCGGTGGGACGGCGGCCGCTCGCCTTCTATAATCGCCTTCGCAAGCTGACCAACGTGCGCTTGATCTCCCCCTACGTGGACAGCCATAGCCTGATACCGGGCGCTGGCGCCGTGGCGACGATCTCGAGCACGATGGGCTTCGAGGCCATTATGTACGGCCGCCCGGTGCTGACGTTCGGAAACGCGTTCTTCAACCTGTACGATCAGGTGTATCGCGTCCACGACATCTATCGGCTTCCCTGGCAGATGAAGGAAGCCCTGGAAGCCTTCCGGCCCGATGAGGAGCTCCTGCTCCGGTTCGCCACCGCTCTCTTGGAAGGCACCTACCCGGGCGAGGCGATCTACCCGAGTGATAGCCCTACGCCCGACCAATGGCGAAAGAGCGTGCTCCTGACCGCGCGAGCCATCACCGAGCAGCTCGGTTTGGGACCGGGTCAGCACGCGCCTGGCTCTTCGGCCGGTCGAGCCGAGACCGGCCGGGCCGTTGTGCCCGCCGGATGGGAAGGTCCTCGCAACTGCTAGGCGTGTACCGATAGCAAGCGGCCGCCTCGCGCCGCGACGGGGGCGGTACCGGTCGTTTCCATACGGAGGCAAGGGCGCTGGTGGATCCTGGGGCAGGACGAACGCTGAGCCGAGCCGAGGCCTTGGTGCACGACCTGGGCTCGGTGCTCAACTATGCGCCACGGCCGATAGCACGAAAGCTCCTCCGTCGCGGATACCGGCGAGACACCGCCGCGGTGATAGCCGAGTATGAGGCCGCACGCCGGGCTTATCTGGACCGCTTCCTGGCTGCGCCGCCTGACCTGGATACCTACCTGGTCTCTGAGGCCGATCTATCCCCGGGCTACCAGGCGGCTTACGTTCTCGATGGCCGGCTCCGCTACGGTCCCCTGGGCACGGTACTGCGACGGATGAACGAGCGTGTCGTGCGGGCGATTGGCGGATATCACCCCGAATGTGTGATCGAATTTGGCTCCGGTGCTGCTCGAAACCTACTCGCTGTCAAGCGAGCTCTTCCGGAGGTCCGCTGCATCGGGCTGGAGCTTACGGCCCCGTCCGTAGAACTCTCGCAGGCAGTGGCGCGACATTACGGTCTGGCCATCGAGGTGCGCCAGGCGGACATCATGCAGCCGGTCGCCGACTTGCCCGACGCCACGGTCTGTTTCTCGGTCCATGCGCTGGAGCAGATCCCCGACGCTCGGTTCGCCTTCCAGCAAATGCACCAGCACGCGCGACGAGCGGTCGTCCTGTTCGAGCCGATCGTCGAATTATACGGGTGGGGGCTGCGGGCGATCGCGGCACGGATTCGCGCACATCACCTCGACCGGTTGCGCGACCTGTACCCGTATCTCCAGCAGGCCCGCTATCCGATCCCGATCGCCAGGCTCCTGCCTGACGCTGTGAATCCGCTGAACCCGACGGTGGAGCTTCATGTTGCTAAAGAGGAATGACCGCGGGCGGGGTGCTGCCCCGAGCTTCGCACTCTAGTCTTGGACGAGGCCGGGCGACGGCGGCACTTGGATTCCCGGGACCGGGCTGGTGAGTTCCTGGTGGGATCGGCTACACTACGTTGGCTCGCCGGGGTCGGCACGCCGGCATGGGGCGTCGCCGACTGGCGGTAAGTGGGGCGAGAGCGGCGCCAGCCGCTCCCGCGCGTGGTGCTGCGGAGGTGCTCGTGGCTGACCTAGGGCGTGCTCCGAAGCTGGTGCGAGGTAACGAATAGCGATTATGGATTGGCAGAGTCTCGCCGTACTGGTCACCGGCGGCACCGGCTCATTCGGGCACAAGTTCACAGAAATCATGCTCCGCGAGTACCACCCGCGGAAGCTCATCATCTTCAGTCGAGACGAGCTCAAGCAGCACGAGATGCGGCAAGCCTGGGAGGACACTCCTGCTTGTGATACGCTCCGCTTCTTCATCGGCGACGTACGCGATAAGGATCGACTGCTGCGTGCCATGCACGGGGTCGACATCGTCGTGCATGCCGCGGCGCTTAAGCAAGTCCCCGCCTGCGAATACAATCCGTTTGAAGCCGTCCTGACGAATGTAATGGGTGCCAAGAACGTGGTCGATGCCGCGCTGGATGCAGGGGTTACGCGGGCGCTCCTCGTGAGCACTGACAAGGCCGTGAACCCCGTGAACCTGTACGGCGCCACGAAACTCTGTGCCGAAAAGATGTGGATCCAGGGCAACTCCTACGCTGGCGAGAATGGAACGCGCTTCTCCTGCGTCCGCTACGGCAATGTCGTCGGTAGCCGCGGCAGTGTTGTCCCGTTGTTCCTGCAGCAGCGTCGAAGCAGAGTAGTCACGATCACCGACGAACGGATGACGCGGTTCTGGATCACGATCGAGCAAGGTGTACGCTTCGCGATCCGCGGCATCGAGATGATGTATGGTGGCGAGGTCTTCGTTCCGAAGATACCGAGCATGCGCATGATCGGGCTGGCCCGTGCGCTGGTGCCTGACTGCACTATCAGGTACATCGGTATCCGCCCCGGTGAGAAGCTGCACGAGGTCATGATCTCGGAGGATGAAGCGCGTCAGGCTCGCGAGTTCGACGACATGTATGTCGTGTTGCCGCTCTTTCCGTGGTGGGGTGATAGCCACTGGCGAGAGGGGCGCACGCTCCCGGACGGCTTCCGCTACGCCAGCGATACGAACGACCGGTGGCTCACGGAGAGCGACCTGCGTCGGATGAGCGAGGGCATCCTGGCCGGTGTGGAGCGCGAATGACCGCACGGCTCGCGATCGATGGTGGGCCGCCGGTGCGCCAGACGCTACTGCCTTACGGGCGGCAGAGCTTGGACGACGCCGACGTGCAGGCAGTGGTGGAAGTGCTGCGCTCGGACTGGTTGACGACGGGGCCTAAAGTTCGCGAGTTCGAAGTTGCCTTCGCGGAAGCTGTGGGGGCGCGGCACGCGGTAGCGGTCAGCTCAGGGACAGCGGCGCTGCACGCGGCCGTCTACGCTTGTGGCATTGGGAACGGTGACGAGACGATTACCACACCGCTCACCTTCGCGGCTTCGGCAAACTGTGTCCTGTATCAAGGGGGGAAGCCGGTTTTCGCGGACGTCGGGGCCGACGGCCTGCTGATCGATCCGGAGCAGGTCGAGCGACGGATCACCTCGCGTACCCGGGCCATCATCGCCGTGGACTATGCGGGGCATCCCTGTGACTATGATGCGTTGCGCGGACTTGCCGACCGTTACGGGCTCCGACTGATTGCCGATGCCTGCCACGCGCTCGGCGGCGCCTACCGCGGCGCGCGGGTGGGAACGCTCGCGAACCTGAACGTCTTCAGCCTGCACCCGGTCAAGCACATTACTACAGGCGAAGGTGGGGTGATCACGACCGACGATCCTGAGCTGGCGCGGCGGATGCGGGTGTTTCGCAACCACGGCATTACGACCGATCATCGCGAGCGACAGGACCGGGGCTCGTGGTTCTACGAGATGGTCGACCTCGGCTTCAACTACCGGATCACCGACCTCCAGTGCGCCTTAGGCGCATCCCAGCTTCGCAAGCTGCCGGAGTGGATCGCACGTCGTCAGGCGATTGCCGCGGCTTACGACCGCGCGTTCGCCGAGCTGCCCGCGGTGAGCCCGCTGCGCTGCCGCCCGGACGTCTCGCACGCCTATCATCTCTACGTGGTCCAGCTCGAGCTGGAACGCCTGGTGGCCACCCGCGAGCAGGTGTTCGCGGCCCTCCGGGCCGAAGGGATCGGGGTCAACGTGCACTACATCCCGGTACACCTGCATCCTTACTATCGTGAACGGATGAAGCTGGGACCCGGCCTGTGTCCAATCGCTGAGCGCGCCTACCCGCGCCTGCTCACGCTGCCGATCTTCCCGGCGATGGACGACCGCGACGTGGCGGACGTGATCGAGGCCGTGCGGCGCGTTGCAGCGGCGTACGAGCGATAGCGATGGTCCTGGCTGAGTACGGTGTCCTGGTGGTCGGCGCCGGGTCGATTGGCCGCCGCCACCTGCGGAACCTGCGGGCGCTGGGTGTCCAGCGGCTGGCCGCCTGCGATCCGGCGGAGGATCGACTGGCCCCGGTCGTCGAGGAGCTAGGGATCCAGGGCTATGCCGATTACGAGGAGGCCCTAGCCCAGCTCCGTCCGGAGATCGTCTTCGTCTGCACACCGCCCGTGCTACACCTCCCGCAGACCCTGGCCGCGGTGCGCGCCAATGCCCACGTCTTCGTCGAGAAGCCGCTCGCGCACGCGCTGGACGACGTGGACGCGCTGGTGGCCGAGGCAGCAGCCCGCGAGCGCATCGTCCAGGTTGGCTACAACCTGCGATTCCACCCCGGCCTCCGGCGGGTGAAGGAGCTACTGGACCAAGGTACGATCGGGCGGGTATTGTGGGCGCAGCTCGAGGTGGGCCAGTACCTGCCTGACTGGCGGCCCTGGCAGGATTATCGCCAGAGCTACACCGCGCGGCGGGCACTGGGTGGAGGCATTGTCCTGGACGCGTCCCACGAGCTAGATTACCTGGTATGGCTGCTGGGTGTGCCCTCGGCGGTGCTTTGCCTGTCGGGGCGCGTCAGCAGCCTCGAGGTCGACGTCGAGGACTGTGCGACGGTACTGCTGAGATTTCCTAGTGGCGCCCAGGCGGACGTACACCTGGACTTCGTCCAGCGTGCGTACTCCCGCTCGTGCAAGCTCGCGGGCGAGGAAGGAACGCTGCTCTGGGACTACACGGGCCAGCAGGTGCGACTGTATCGAGCCGAGCGGGCGGCGTGGGAGGTCGAGGAGCATCCCTGCGAGCTCAACCAGATGTACCTAGCCGAGGTCGAGGCCTTCTTCGATAGTGTGGCGCGTGGCGCTCCTCCCTCGGTTGGGCTGGCCGATGGGCGGCTGGCGCTCCGCCTCGTGCTCGCCGCTCATGAGGCTGCGGCGGAAGGGCGGTCGGTGCAGTTTGGCTGAGGTGTCGAGAGCCGTGGCGCTGATCCCCGCCCGCGGGGGATCGAAACGCTTGCCACGGAAGAACCTTCGCCCCTTCTTCGGGCATCCGATGCTGGCCTACGGGATCGCGGCCGCCCGGAACAGCCGGCTATTCGAGCGGGTGCTCGTGTCCACCGACGATCCTGAGATCGGTGCGATCGCCTGCTGGTACGGGGCCGAGTACCTGCCGCGGCCTCCGGCCTACGCCGACGACAGCGCCGATCTTGTTCCCGTCGGGGTCCATGCGCTAGAGACCCTGGAGGCTGAGGGGCTAAGGCCCGACGCGCTGTGTGTCCTGCTCCCCAACTGCCCGCTGCGGCGTAGCGAAGACATCGTCGCCCAATATCAACTCTTCCAGGAGGAGCGACGAGCGTTTCAGATCTCGGTCGTGCCTTACCGCTCGGTCTACCCGCACTGGGCACTGCTCGCGAGCGAGGAGGGACGAGGGAGCTGGCTGTTCGGCTGGCAGTACGTGGTCAACAGCCAGGATCTTCAGACTGCCTACTGCCCTACCGGCGCGGTCTGGTGGGCGCGTACAGAGCCCTTTCTGGCCCAGCGGGCGTTCTACGGCGATCCGTTCCATCTGGCGATCATGGACGCCAACCGCGGAATCGACCTAGATCGCGGCGAAGACCTGGAGCTCGCGGACCTGCTGGTGCGGGGGCTGCGCGACCGTGACGGTGAATCGCCCCTCGAGCCAATCGGCGTCGCCGCCTATCCGGGGTAGGGATCATTGGGGAAGAACCTGCTGTGCATGGTGCCGGCGCGGGCAGGCAGCGAGCGGCTGCCGGGCAAAAACCTGCTTGACCTGGCTGGTAAGCCGATGATCGCCTACACTATCGAGGCGGCGCTTCAAGCCGACCGGTTCGACGGCGTCTACGTCTGCACCGAGGACGCCCAGATCGCGGAGGTCGCTGAGCGCCACGGCGCCCAGGTGCCGTATCTCATGCCGCCGGAGCTGTGCGGCCCGCTGGTTTCCTCGCACGAGCCCTGCCTGCACCTCGTCGACTGGCTGGCTGAGCGTGGCACGCCGGCCGAGGGCCTGGTCTGCCTGCAACCGACCTCGCCGCTCCGCAGCGCCGCGGACATCCGCGCCGGTGTGGCGCGCTTCGAGCAGGGCGATGTGGATTTCGTGGTCAGCATCACCCCCATCGATCCGCACTACTTTCACTGGGCGGTGGCGCCGGACGCGGATGGTAGCTGGCGGATGTACTTCCGCGACCAATACATGTTGGAGCGGCCGCTGTTGCCGGCCGTGTATCGTCCCAACGGATCGATCAAGATCGCGCGGCTGCCGGCTCTCCGCGCGGTCGGTCACTTCTTCGGGCCACGCCTCGGTGTGGTCGAGACTCCGGAGGAGCGCTCGGTACACGTCGCGACACGGTTCGACTTTGACCTGTGCGAGCTCCTGCTGCGCAGACGCGATCCGTGACCGTCGGAAGCGGCTGCGTCGTGCCGAACGCGTGGCGGTGTCAATGAACGCTCGGGGAGCGCAAGCGTTGGCGGATGCCAGGCGGCGGGTGCTACTCCTCCGCGCCGATGCGAGTGCCCAGATTGGGAGTGGCCACGTAATGCGCTGTCTGGCGCTCGCGCAAGCCTGGCAAGAACACGGGGGACGAGCAGTCTTCCTGAGCGTTGTGGACAGCCCCGCACAGCGGGCGCGGATCGAACGGGCCGGCGTGGACTGGTGTCCGCTCGCCGATGCGTACCCGTCCCCCGCCGATCTCGCGACGATCCGGCAACAGACGGCGGCCTGGACCGTAGTGGACGGCTACCACTTCGACACGGCATACTACGCCGCACTGCGCGCGGCGGGCCACCAGGTGTGCGCGGTCGACGACCTGGCTGCGTTGCCCTACTACCCCGTCCATACTGTGCTAAACCAGAATCCTGGGGCAGAGCAGTTTGCGTACGTCGTGCCGCCGGGTACTCGGCTGCTCCTCGGCGAGCGCTACGCGCTGCTCCGGCCGGAGTTTCTGGCACGCCTCGACGCGCCGCCGGCGATCCGGCCGATCGCGAGCCGCGTGTTGGTCACATTCGGGGGCGCCGATCCCGAGAATGTGACCATTCGCGCCGTCCAGGCGCTCCGCGGGGTAGCGAGCCCAGCGCTGGAAGTGCGGGTGGTGGTCGGGCCGACGAACCCGCACCTGGCCGCGCTACAGGCGGCGACCGCGAACTGGCGGCTCTGCAAGCTGCTGGTCGGCGTAGAGGATATGGCTGCGTGCATGGCCTGGGCGGACCTGGCGGTGGCGGCCGCGGGCAGTACCGCGCTCGAGCTCGCCGCGCTGGGGGTCCCCACCATCTTGCTCGTACTGGCCGCCAACCAGGCGCCTGGCGCGGCCGCCCTGGCGGCGGCCGGTGCCGCGCTCGACCTGGGGCCCCAGGAGGCCGTCTCGGTAGACGACCTGCGGGCGGCAGTAGAAGGTCTGCTGCCCGATGCCCCGCGCCGAGCCGCGCTGAGCGAGCGCGCCCGGCGCCTGGTCGACGGTCGAGGGGCGAGCCGCGTAGTGGCGGCACTGCAGGAGACGGCATGAAGCTGGTTCGCGCCGGCACCCGGTTCATCGGCCCCGGTCAGCCGGCCTTCCTGGTGGCCGAGATCGGCATCAACCACAACGGCGACCTCGATCTCGCCAAGGCCACGATCGACGCCGCCGCTGGAGCGGGCGCCGACGCGGTCAAGCTCCAGAACTACCGCACCGAGGACTTCCTGGCCGACCGTTCGCTGACCTACAGCTACGTGTCGCAGGGGCAGCGGATCGTCGAATCACAGTACGACATGTTCAAGCGCTGCGAGCTGACGCCGCAGATGCTGCGCGAGCTACACGCCTACTGCGTCGCTCGCAACCTGATCATGTTCTCAACGCCCACCAGTCAGGCGGGTGTCGACGAGCTGCTCGCCCTGGGTACCGTACTGCTGAAAAACGGGTCCGATTACCTGACGCACCTGCCGATGGTCGAGGCGATGGGGCGCAGTGGGGTGCCGACGATACTCTCCACGGGTATGGCCACCCTGGCGGAGATCGACGATGCCGTTCGCGCCTTCCGTGCGGCCGGTGGCAGCGAGCTAGTCCTGCTGCACTGTACGTCCTCCTATCCCACGCCGGCCGCCGACGTGCACCTGCGCAAGATCCCGGTATTGGGCGCCGCCTTCGACTGCCCGGTCGGTCTAAGTGACCACAGCACCGGAATCGTGGCCGCGGTGGGTGCCGTAGCGCTTGGCGCCTGCTTGATCGAGAAGCACTTCACCCTCGACACCACGCTGCCCGGTCCGGACCACGCGTTCTCCGCCGACCCGGCTGAGTTCCGGCGACTGGTGGAGGCGGTGCGCACACTGGAGGCGAATCTCGGCGAGGCGGCCATTGGACCGACTGCTGCCGAGCTGGAGAGCCGCTGCCAGTACCGACTCTCCTGTGTTGCCGCTCGTGCGCTGCCCGAGGGGCATCGGTTGACGGCTGCAGACGTGCTCTTCCGCCGTCCGGGGCACGGTATTCCTCCGAAGTCCGCCTACCTGCTCACCGGTCGGGTGTTGGATCGGCCAGTCGCGGCCGGCCACGTGCTCGAGCTCGGGGATCTGCGATGAGCGACACGCTGTCGTTCGACCCGATCTGGAACCAGATCTATGGCGAGGAGCGCCAGCTCAATCGCTATCCCTGGGACCGCGTGGTGAGCTTCGTCTACCGGCACTATCCGCGCGAGAAACCGCGAGCCGCGGTGCGCATACTGGAAGTCGGCTGCGGTGCCGGCAGCAACCTGTGGTTCGCGGCCCGCGAGGGCTTCAGCGTCGCGGGCATCGATGGCAGCCCGCGGGCCGTTGCCTATGCGCGTGACAGGCTGGCTGCGGAAGGATTGGCGGGCGACCTGCGTGTAGGCGACTTCACGCGGCTGCCATTTGCCGGTTCGACGTTCGACCTAGTAGTGGATCGCGCTGCGCTGACGTGCGCGGGCTGGTCGGCGGCGCGTCAGGCGGTGGCGGAGATTCACCGCGTGCTCGTGGCCGGCGGGAAGCTTCTCTTCACGCCGTATAGTGACCGCCACAGCAGTTTCGCCGCGGGCCGACCGGCTCCGGACGGCCTGACCGTGGACATTGCCGATGGTAGCTTACAGGGCGTTGGGCAGATCTGCTTCTATGGCCGCGGCCATCTCGACGACGTGTTCCAACACGGCCGGCGGATGCTCAGCGTGCAGCACGTGGAGACCATCGAGCAGCGCGAGCCGCGGTATCTGGTTCACGCGGAGTGGTGCGTGATCGCCGAGAAGCTCGCGGAGGCGTCCTGATCGAGTCGATCGTGGGGTCTGCATGATTGTGTCGATCAATCAGCCAGCCTATCTTCCGTGGCTAGGTTATTTTCACCGCATTGCCGTTAGCGATGTGCATATCGTTCTTGATCATGTGCAGATTGATCATAATACTAAGACGCAGTTTGCCAACCGGAATAAGATTCGAACGTGTGATGGCTGGACCTGGATAACTGTCCCGATTAACACCAAAGGGCTGTCAGGTCAGCTTCAGCTCGATAAGATTACGATAGCCAATAACACGCCCTGGGCAAAAAAGCATTGGACGGCGATCCGGATGAACTATGGTCGGGCATCGTACTTCGCCGAGCATGCTGAGGCATTCCGCGGCTTTTTCGAGACCGAATGGACCTTGCTTCGGGAGATCGTCAACCATAGTACCGAATATCTCCTTAACGCGCTCGGGATCAAGACAAAAATCCTATTTAGCTCGCAACTTGGCATCGGCGGTAGCAAGGATGAGCTCGTGCTTAATCTTTGTCGGGCAGTTGGCGGCACCATCTATCTCTCAGGACCATTTGGGCGTGATTATCTGCGGGAGGAGCGGTTCGCGGATCACGGGATTCGCGTCGTCTACCATGACTACCGTCACCCCGTTTACAAGCAAGCGTACCCTGGGTTCGAGCCGTTCATGTCCGTAGTGGATCTTCTATTCAACT
>Ga0070739_10006631_pt1 | contig 12680 bp, 5 predicted proteins | sample Coa_R1_7_FD_66445 | JGI IMG/M metagenome (GOLD analysis project Ga0070739, IMG submission 66445) | Surface soil microbial communities from Centralia Pennsylvania, which are recovering from an underground coalmine fire - Coalmine... | ecosystem: Environmental > Terrestrial > Soil > Unclassified ... | reverse complement strand
GGAAGCAGTTCCGCGGCCTCCTGCTCGGAAAGGGTCTGCATCTCGATCCGCTTGACCACGTGCTTGAGCCGGAGCGTGCGCGCCTGCGCGATCAGGAAGTCGCGGTAGCGCCGCGTCTCCGAGTCGTCCTCGTCGCACGCGCGCAGGTGCGCGATCACGTCGTCGAGCTGTTCGAGCGCTGCTTTGATGTCGGTGGGAGCAAGCAGCCGGGCCACCGATTCGAGGGCGGCGGTGGTCGGCTGGTGACCGGCCGCGGGACGGCCCGCGCGCGCCGCGTCCCGGTACGCCTCCAGTGCCGCCGCCTGATCGCCCTCCTGCTCGGCCGCCTCGGCGAGCTGGTGCCGCAGCCAGGCGCGCGCGGTCGGGTAGTCCTCCGGGACGACCGCGAGCACGTCGCGCAGCACCCGCGCCGCGTCGCGCGCCCGGTCCAGCTCGCACAGGCTGATCGAGTAGTGCAGGGCGCTGAGATGAATCAGCTCTCGGCATTCATCGTCCTCCCAGCGCCCCAGGATCTGGGAGAGGGCCGGGTGGTAGAAGGTCAGCGCGGTCTCGTGCCGGCCGGCGCGGTGGTGCACCTCGCCCATCAGCAGCCTGGCCCGCGCGGCGCCGACCGGATCGCTGCCGGCCAGCAGCCGGGCCGCCTGCGCCGCCGCCTGGACGACCTCGTCGTCGCGCGCGTGGTCGGGATCGCGGGAGCTTTGGGCGTTGATCGCTTCGGCGAGCAGCAGCGTGGTCAGGCCGGGCAGGTCGGGGGTGGCCGGCGGATTGGCCAGCTGCGAGACGCGTCTGGCGCAGCTCTCCGCTTCGGCGGGCTGGTGCGCGGCGAGCAGGACCTGCCCGCGCCGCAGCAGCGCCTCCGCCGCGAGCCAGGGCTGGAACACCGCGAGGTACACCTCGGCCAGATCCCCGAGCCGATCCAGCAGGCTGCTGACATACCCGGCGGCCTCGGCCTCGTCGCCCTGCCGGGCGAACATCCGGGCCATGGCCGCGGTGACCTCGACCCACGCGCGGGCCGCCGCCGCGTACTGAGGCGTGGCGCCGTGCGCGTCGGCCAGCTCCCGGAAGGTGCGGTATTCCTCGGCGGCCTCCTCGGCGACCAGCCGGCCTGCCTCGCCGTCGTCGGCGGTGTCCGGTTCGGCGTCGACCGTGCGCCGCCAGCGGTCCAGGTGCCGGTAGAGCCCGTACAAGCGGACGGTCACCAGCTGGCCGCCGGTGATCCGGCCGGCCTCGAACTCGGCCTGCGCGGCTTTCCACGCCTCCGCCTGCACCACCTCGGCGGCCGCGGCCTCCTCACCCCCGACGAGGTAGCGCTGGTATGCGCTCATCGCCCGGCAGCGCAGCGCGTCGCCGGTGCGGCCGAGGGTCGCGTACAGGGTGGCGGCGAAGGCGAGCTGTTCGTGCGCGGCGGCGTGGTCGGCGCGCTGGGCGAGCGCCGTGCCGCGGCTTTCGGACAGCTCCGCGGCGACATCGTCGCTCAGTCCGGTGCCGCTCGCCGCCACCTGTTCCCAGGCGGCGCACGCGTGCGGGTGCCGCAGGAAGGCGAGATAGCGGGCACGCGCGGCCAGCGCGTCTACGGGTTCGAATCCCCGCGGGAGGCTGCGCGGACCGCTGCCGTCCGCTCGGCCGCGTGCGTCCCATGGCATCGGGATCGGCGGCCAGGTGGCGTCCAGCCAGCCCGCTTCCAGCCAGCCGGAGGGCGGCGGCAGCTCGTCGTGCCGCAGCTTGGCGGTGCGCCAGGACTCCAGGGTCTCGGCATGTTCCGAGCCGCCGGCGGCCGCGTCTTGATGGGCGGCGTAGTCGGCGAGCACGGCGTCGAGTTCGGTGTAGAGGGCCGAGGCGGTGACGATGTCGCGCGGCGAGCGGGTGATCGGCAGGTCCCCTTGCCCGGCGTCGACGAGCAGCTTGAGGAAGAGCAGGAAGCGCCCGTGCACCCACCAGTACTCGCCGACCGCGTCGCGGTGCGCGGGCAGCCAGTCGATGTGGTCGTGCAGGATCTCGAGGCCGCGCAGCACGTCCCGGGTCCGGTTGACGAACAGCGCGTGCAGCTCCAGCTGCCGGGGCAGGTCGTGGCGGCGGCGGATCGCCGGGTACCCGAGCCGGTGGTGCTGCCGGGCCTTGTCGAAGCGGTCGAGGTTGAGCAGGTCGATCATGACCTCGCCGTGCGCGATGCCGACGTGCGGCCGCTCGCAGCTGCGCACCCCGGCGATGATCGCGAGCCACAGGTCCACCGCCTTGGGCAGGTCGTCCTGCCGCTCGTACCAGTAGGCGGCCGTGGCCAGGTCGCAGGCGTCGCAGGCGGCCCCGGCGTCGCCGTCCTCGGCGAGCAGGGCCTCGATCCGCAGCGTGGCCAGCTCGTTCTCGCCGCGGCGGCGGTGGATCCAGTAGCGGCTGCGGTGGACCGCGCGCAGGCTGTAGCCGCCGGTGAGGTAGAACGACTCCATCTCGTCCATGAGCCGGTCGACCTCGGCGGCGGGCACCCGCTCGTCGGCGTCCAGGACGTCGACGACGTGCTGGAAGTGCTCGCGGAACCGGAAGCGCAGCGCCGCGTCGAAGACCTCCGGTTTGGTCTGCCAGATCCGCCAGGCCCGGCTGAAGCCGAGCACCATGCCCTGCTCGTCGCCGTCCTCCTGGCAGTCGTCGGCGAGGCTGAGCAGGGCGGAGGCCAGCGCCGCCGGATCGCCGACCTGCTCGGCCAGCGCGACCAGCTCCTCGCGCCGCGCGACGCGCTCCCGGCCATAGGGCAGCTCGTCCGCGGCGGCGAGCGCGGCGTGGAGCTGGGCGAGGTCCATGGCCGGCGCTCCGCTCTCAGGCCACGGTCAGATAGCGGTGGCTTGGCTCGGACGAGGCCGGGGCATCCGGCGCGGCGGGGAAGAGCGCGATGACCGCGCCGCCCGGATACAGCTTCGTGGCGCGGTCGGTGAGCCGGCGCGCGAGTTCGGGCTTGTCCCAGGACTCGAATTCGGCTGCCCAGTCGCGCAGCCTGGCCGCGGCAGCCACCGGGCGGTCCAGGTGACCGCCCTCGATCCGCGCGGCCACCACCAGCGCGACCGAGAGCCGTTCGAACAGCAGGCCGTCGGGGGCGAACGCCGGACCGCCGGGGACCAGCCGTCGCAGGCCGTTGATCGCGGCGGTGGCGTGCTGGTACGCCTCGCCGAGCAGCTTCTCGCCGTCGTCCGCGGCGAGCGATCGGCTCTCCGCGAGGTTGAGCACGATCCGGGCGCGCTGCAAATGGGTCTCAGCGAGCTCATAGCGGGTCGGCGCGTGCCAATCGCCGTTCTCGTCGTCGTCGGCGGCCAACGCGGTGACCAGCTCGCTCCCGGCGCGGTCCATCACTTCGAGCGCCGCGTCCAGGTCCTCCGCGGCGAGCAGCCAGGCCGCCGATCGCAGGCATTTGACGCGGACCAGCGGATCGCCCACGTCCTGCCACAGCTGCGCCGCGCGCTCGAAGGCCGCCACGGCGTCCGCGTGCCGTCCCGCGCGCTCAAGCGCGGTGGCGGCGTCGGCGGCCAGCATCGCGTGCGGGATCTGGTTCGGCCAGTCCTTGACCCGGTCGGCGGTGCTGAGCAGCAGTTCGGCGGCGCGGCGCGGATCGCCTGCCGCGATCAGGCTGTTTCCATAGGCCCGTGCCGCCTGCGCGATGACGGGCTTCCACTCGTCCCGGTCCCAGTGCGCGTCGGCGACCTTGAGCGCGGGCTCGAAGAGCGCGATCGCCTCCTCGGGGCGCCCGGCGGCGGCCAGCGCCTCGGCCGCGAGCAGCTGGGCCCGCGCCTCCTCGTCGGCTGCGCCCTCCCGGCGGGCGAAGGCGGCCGCGGCGGCCAGCGCCGGAGCGACGGCCTCCGCCTCGCGGCCGTCCTGCAGCCAGATCGCCTCGGCGAGCAGCATGGCGGCCGCGCCGCGCAGCGCCGGGTCGAGGTTGTGCTCGACCGCGGCGCGCGCATACCGCTCGGCGGTGGGAAGGTCGCCGCGGGCGCGCGCGATCCGGCCGAGGTTCAGCTCCGCCGCCGTCGCGCACCAGGGCGCGCCGCCTTCGTGGTAGAGCTCCACGGAGAGGCGCAGGCTCTGCTCGGCGGCCTTGGTCTCGCCGCTGCCGAGCCGCACGTGCGCGGCCATCGCGGCCGCCGCGGCGCCGTAGAGGGCGACTTCGAACCGCTGGCACTCCTCGGTGAGCTCCTGCAACTCGGCGAGGGCGTCGCGGGCGGCCGCCGCTCGGGCGTCGTCGCTCTTGCCGGGCTGCGGCGGCGCCGGGGTATCGGTGCGGGGTTTTCCGCCGAACCACGGGGAGGGTGCGGCGTCGGGCTCCTGGGGGCGCTCGTCCGGCGGTTCGGTCTCGGCGGCCAGGGACTGCCAGGCGTGAAACTTCTGATACCCGCTGCCGATCCGCACGGCGAGGTACTCGCTCGGGGTGATCTCGTGCCCGGCGAGGGCGTCGGCGGCCGCGGCGCGCAGCGCGGACTGATCGCTCGCGGCGGCATCGCGCTGGCCGCTGCGCGACAGCGCGAGCGCCGCCCGGCTGGCGGCGCGCAGGGAGAGGCCGAGCCGGCCCTGCGCGCGGTAGCGGTCGGCGATTTCCAGCAGCCGGGCGCGCTGCACGGCCGCCGCCACGCCGCCGCTGATCCCGGCGCCGGCGCCGTCCGCGAGCGCCGCCTGCTCGTCGAACTCGGTCTTCGCGTCCTCGGGCAGCGGCTCGCCGCTCGCCTCGGCGGCGGCCTGCGCCCGCTTCCAGGCTTCCAGGGCGTCCGGGTGCCAGAGCTCGGTCAGCCGCCGGGCTTCGGTGACCAGGTCCGCTACCGGTCGGGGTTTCGGGCGCGGGGCCTGGGCGGCGGGCCGCTGGCTGGCCCGAGCCGGCGCCGCGGGCAGCACGGTGCGGGCGTCGAGTGCCAGGGCGCTGAGGAACGGCTGCCTGCTGCGGCGGTGCACGATCCGGCTGCTGAACGCGCAGGTGCCGTTGCGCTCGTCGAAGCGGGCCGCGATCGAGGAGAGCTCCGCGTCGACCTCGTCGCGCAGCTCGCCGACCGGCCTCGCGGCGGCGCCGGCGATCGCGAACGGCAGGTCGTCGAGGCCTGACGCGGTCAGCGCGCGCAGCAGCACGCTGACACCGCCGAGGAAGGCGGCGCGCTGCTCGGTGACGCTGCCGCGGGCGGCCGGGCCGGCGAGCCAGTGTCCGTGTTCGGCCAGCAGTTCCAGTCCGCGCGCGGCGTTCCCGGTCAGCGCGCAGAACTCGATGTGCGCGCCGATCTGCGCGGCCATCGGGGGCTTGAGCCGGGAGATCCGGTAGCCCTCGTCGTGGTTCTGCTGCGCCTGCCGCCCCTTGCCCAGGCGGATGAGCGGAATCAGGGAACGGGCCAGGACGCCGTGCGGCTCGGCGTCGCAGAACACGGAGCCGTCCAGCAGCCCGGCCCAGGCCTCGAAGGCCCGGGCGTCCTCGCCGCGCTCCGCGTACCAGTCGCCGATCTGGCTCTGCTCGCAGGCGAAGCAGCCCGAGGAGAGGTCGCGCGGCGCGGCGATCCAGAGCTCGAACTCGTGCTCCGCCGTCGCGGTGTGCCCCAGTTGGCGGGCGAGCCGGTGGCGGACCTGGTGCACGGCGCGCGGGCTGTCGCCGCGGGCGCGGGCCTGTTCCTCGAAGGCGTCCAGCGCGCGGTAGATCTCGTCGAGCGGGACCCGTGCGTCGTCGACAAGGCCGGGGTCTGCGGACCCGGATGCGTCGAGCGAAGGCACCGGTGCACACCTCCCCGAAGGTTCCCGTCCCGTCGCCTTGCCCCGGAAACCTACCGCAATCTCATCGCGCACAGTCACGACCGGGGACACGTTTCACACGACTTTCCGGTTCGACTGTTCGCCGCCCGTGAAAGCTGCTCAGATCCGCTTGATCATCGCCAGCCAGGCCGGTGCGCCGCTCGGCTGGAATCGCGTCTCGACGCGGTCTGGTTCGATGGCTGCGACGGCCCAGCCGGTGCCGGGGCCGAAGGCCGCTTCAAGCTCTCGCCGGCTGACCGGGTGCGGTCCGGTATCGGGGCCCTCGTCGCTGAAACACAGCAGGTGGAGGGTTGCGTCCCGTTCGGTGACCGATGTGAGTGCGGCCACGTATCTCGCCCGTTCGTCACCGCGAAAGGTGTGGAACAGCCCGCAGTCAAGCACCGTGGCGAACGTGCGGCCCAGGCCGTCCAGCGCGAAGGCGTCGGCCGCAACGAACTCCGCCGCGATCCCGCGTTCCGCCGCCTTCTCGCGCGCGGCGGACAGCGCCGTCTCCGCTACGTCGAAACCAAGCACCGGCACGCCGAGCGCGGCGATGTGCAGGGCGTTCTCGCCGGTCCCGCAGCCCGCGTCGAGCACCGGGCCGACGAACGCGCCTTCCGCAGCCAGCCGCACGACCACCGGCTGCGGCCGACCGATGTCCCAGGGCGCCGGCCCGTTGCGGTAGGACGCGTCCCACGGTAATCCGGTCATCCGTTCGTGACTGGTCGGCTGCCGGCCGCCGAACGGATCGTCGGCGCGATTTCCCGCTTGCTCCGTCACCTCTGTCACCTCCGCGCGCGTGGCGACGATGACCGCGGCATCCATCTCGTCGTCGAGGACGACCCGCGGCAACAGGCCACTGTCCACTATTACCTGCATCGCCGCCGGCAGCTGCCGCTCGCTGGCCTCGACGAGCAAGTGGCCCCCCACGGCGAGCCACCGCGGCGCCTGGCCGGCGACGGCCCGCATCACCTCGAGGCCGTCGCTGCCGCCGTCGAGCGCGACGCGCGGCTCGTGGTCCCGCGCCTCGGCGGGCAGCAACGCGAGGTCGTCGGTGGGCACGTAGGGCACGTTCGCGATCAGAACATTGATCTTGCCGCGCAGCGCTTCGGGCAGCGCGCTATAGAGGTCACCCTGATACACCTGTCCGCCGAGAGGGGCCAGGTTGCGCCGGGTGCACTCGACGGCCGCCGGATCGATGTCAGCGGCGTGCAGGTCGAGCGTGCGCCGCACGCCGGCGGCGACCGCGGCGCCCAATGCGCCGGTTCCGCAGCAGAGGTCGACGACGACCAAAGGCGCGTGCTGTGAAACTTGCGCGGCGAGCCTGGCCGCTTCGCGCGCCAGCAGCTCGGTTCGGCGCCGCGGCACGAACACCGCGGGATCGACCGCGATGCGCAGGCCGCAGAACTGCGCCCAGCCGAGCACCTGTTCGAGCGGAAGGCCGCCGGCCCGCTGCCGGACCATGCGGTCGAGCTCGTCCGCCGTGGCTGCCTCGGCGATGAGCATCCGCGCCTCTTCCTCGGCAAAGACGCAGCCCGCCAGCCGCAGCGCGGCGGTCACGGTTTCATGCGTTGATACGACGTCGACCGCCTCACGCCTGGGTCCGGACCGAAGCTTCCTTTCGTTTCCCCCGACCTCTCAGTCTAGCGAAAACCCCTGTTCAGAGGCGCGCGTTCGTGATCGTCCGAATTCGCCCATTCGGCCGGACTTGCACGGCCGGCGGCCGGGTCCGGTTCAATCCGGCCAGATCAACGACTGATTTCGATCGCGTTGCGGACCCTTGACCCTCCGGAATGTTTGCGCTAACAATTCTCCATCGAGGCCGGGAACGGCGCTCGTGAACCACGCTCAGTGGGCAGAACACCTAGACTCGGGCCACCGCGGCGGCGTGGCCGTGGACACGGAGGGAGGCGGAGCAGGCATGCGCGTCATCGACGGCGATCGGGCACCGGTCATGGCCGACGTGGCACGAATCGCGGGCGTGTCGCACCAGACCGTCTCCCGAGTGCTCAACGACCACCCGAACGTGCGGCCGGCCACCCGGGACCGGGTGCTCGCCGCCATCCGCGAGCTGGGCTACCGGCCCAACGCGGCCGCCCGCACCCTGGTCACCCGGCGCACCAACACGCTCGGCGTGATCAGCTTCAACACCACGCTCTACGGCCCCGCCTCGATGCTCTACGGCATCGAGCAGGCCGCCAAGCAGCACGACTACTTCGTCACCGTCGCCGCCCTGGCCGCGCTCGACCGCCGCTCGGTGCTCGACGCGGTGGAGCGGCTGCGCGACCAGGCGGTCGAGGGCATCATCGTGATCGCCCCGCAGACCACCGCGGTCGGCGCGCTGGCCAACGTCCCCTCGGACGTGCCGTTGGTCGCGGTCGGCTGCGGCACCCACTCCTCGCTGGCCTCGGTGGCCGTGGACAACGAGGGCGGGGCCGAGCGCGCCACCTCCTACCTGCTCGATCTCGGCCACCGCACCGTGCACCACATGGCCGGGCCCGCCTCCTGGCTGGACGCGCAGGAGCGCGAGATCGGCTGGCGGCGCACCCTGGAGTCCCGCGGCGCGCCGGTGCCCGAGCCGCTGACCGGCGGCGACTGGTCCGCCCGCACCGGCTTCGAGCTGGGCCACCGGATCGCCCGCGACCCGCAGATCACCGCGGTCTTCTGCGCCAACGACCACATGGCGCTCGGGCTGCTGCGCGCGCTGCAGCAGGCCGGCCGCCGGGTGCCCGAGGACGTGAGCGTCATCGGGTTCGACGACATCCCGGAGGCCGAGTACTTCGGGCCGCCGCTGACCACGGTCCGCCAGGATTTCGACGAGCTGGGCCGCAGGGCCCTGCGCTCGCTGATCCAGCTGATCGACGCCGACCTGGCCGGAGTGGGACGCGCGGCGGTACGCGTGTCCATCGACCCCGGCCTGGTGGTGCGCGCCTCCGCGGCGCGTCCCGCCCTGTGAACCATCCGCAGAGCACGAGCACGACGAGCGACGAGCACTGACAAGCCGGGCCCGCGAGGGCGGCCGGCGGCGATCCCGAGGAAGGTTCGACTATGGCAGAGGCGCGACATGGTTGTTAACGCTAACAATCATGGCGGTGGGGACCGGTACGTGGTCGGAGTCGACTTCGGCACGCTGTCGGGACGCGCCCTGGTGGTCCGGGTCGAGGATGGCGCGGAACTGGGGACCGCGGTGCACGAGTACGCGCACGGCGTCATCGAGGAGGCGCTGCCCGCGGCGGTCGGCGGCCGGTCGCTGCCGCCGGACTGGGCGCTTCAGCACCCTGACGACTACCGCGAGGTGCTGCGCCGCGCGGTGCCCGCCGCGGTGGCCGCGGCCGGCGTGGATCCGGCGCGGGTCATCGGCATCAGCACCGACTTCACCGCCTGCACGGTGCTGCCCACCCTGGCCGACGGCACCCCGCTGTGCGAGCTCGACGAGTTCCGGGACCGGCCGCACGCCTACGTCAAGCTGTGGAAGCACCACGCCGCGCAGCCGCAGGCCGACCGCATCAACGCCCTCGCGCACAAGCGGCCCGAGCCGTGGATCGCCCGGTACGGCGGCAAGATCTCCTCCGAGTGGGAGTACGCCAAGGGCCTGCAACTGCTGGAGGAGGACCCTGAGATCTACGCGCGCACCGAGCGCTGGATCGAGGCGGCCGACTGGATCACCTGGCAGCTGTGCGGCGTCGAGACGCGCAACGCCTGCACCGCCGGCTACAAGGGCATCCTGCAAGACGGCGTGCGGCCCTCGGCAACCTTCCTGACCGCGCTCAACGCCGGCTTCGCCGGCTTCAACGACAAGCTCGACCTGGCCCCCGGCGCGCCGGGCATCTCCCCGCTCGGCGCACGGGCCGGGTCGCTCACGGCGCAGGCCGCCGCGTGGACCGGGCTGCCCGAGGGCATCGCGGTGGCCGTCGGCAACGTGGACGCGCACGTGACCGCCCCGGCCGCGCAGGCCATCGAGCCCGGCCAGATGGTCGCCATCATGGGCACCTCCACCTGCCACGTGATGAACGGCGAGAAGCTGGCCGAGGTGCCCGGCATGTGCGGCGTGGTCGACGGCGGCATCATCGACGGCCTGTGGGGCTACGAGGCCGGGCAGAGCGGCGTCGGCGACATCTTCGCCTGGTTCACCGAGCAGTCCACGCCCGGCTCCGTCCAGGCCGAGGCCGCCGAGCGCGGCATCTCGGTGCACGAACTGCTCACCGAGCAGGCGGCCGCGCAGCCGGTCGGCGCGCACGGACTGGTCGCGCTCGACTGGCACAGCGGCAACCGGTCGGTGCTGGTCGACCACCACCTGTCCGGGGTGATCGTCGGCCTGACGCTCAGCACCAAGCCGCACGAGGTGTACCGCGCGTTGCTGGAGGCTACCGCGTTCGGCACCCGCGTGATCATCGACGCCTTCGAGGAGAGCGGCGTTCCGGTCAACGAGTTCGTGGTGGCCGGCGGCCTGCTGCGCAACAGCTTCCTGATGCAGCTGTACGCGGACATCACCCGGCGGCCGCTGAGCCTGATCGGCTCGTCGCAGGGTCCTGCGCTCGGTTCCGCCATTCACGCGGCAGTGGCCGCCGGGGCGTACCCGGACGTGCCGGCCGCCGCGCGGGCGATGGGCAAGATCGAGCGCGCCGCCTACACCCCGGACCCGCAGCGGGCCGCGGCGTACGAGGCCCTCTACGCCGAATACCTGCGCCTGCACGACTACTTCGGGCGCGGCGCCAACGAGGTACTGCACCGGCTGCGCGAACTGCGGATCGAAGCGCACGCCCAGTCCGAGTCCACCGAGGGCGAGGCCCGATGAGCATCCAGTCCCACGAGATCGACACCCTGCTGCGCGCGAAGATCACCCGCCTGCGCGAGGAGGTCTGCGCCCTGCACGCGCTGCTGCCGGCCAACGGCCTGGTGGCCTGGACCTCGGGCAACGTCTCGGCGCGGGTGCCGGGCGCGGACCTGATGGTGATCAAGCCCAGCGGCCTTGACTACGAGGACCTGACCCCGGAGTCGATGGTGCTGTGCGACCTGGACGGCAAGGTCGTCGAGGGCGAATACAAGCCGTCCAGCGACACCGGCTCGCACGCCTACGTCTACCGGCACCGCCCCGACGTCGGCGGCGTGGTGCACACGCACTCGACCTACGCGACGGCCTGGTCGGCGCGCGCCGAGGCGATCCCGTGCGTGATCACCGCGATGGCCGACGAGTTCGGCGGTGAGATCCCGGTCGGCCCCTTCGCCCTCATCGGCGACGAGTCGATCGGCAAGGGCATCGTGGAGACCCTGGCCGGGCACCGCTCCCCCGCGGTCCTCATGCGCAACCACGGGGTGTTCACCATCGGCAAGAACGCCCGCGCGGCGGTCAAGGCCGCGGTGATGACCGAGGACGTGGCGCGCACCGTGCACCTGGCCCGCGCCTACGGCGAGCCGATCCCGATCCCGAGCGCCGACATCGACGCGCTCTACGAGCGATACACCAACGTCTACGGACAGCAGCCCTCTGCGGACGGAGTCAACCAACAATGACGTCACTGGACGCCGCCCCCGGGTCCCCCTCCGGGACACCCCGGCGGCAGGTCTGGTTCCTGACCGGGAGCCAGGGCCTCTACGGCGAGGACACGCTGCGGCAGGTCGCCGAGCAGTCCCGCGCCATCGCCGAGCAGCTCTCCGCGGCGCTCGGGGAGGGCGCCGTCGAGCTGGTCTGGAAGCCGGTGCTCACCGACGCGGCCGCTATCCGCAGGGTGTGCCTGGACGCGAACGGCGACGACGAGTGCGTGGGCCTGATCGCGTGGATGCACACCTTCTCACCCGCCAAGATGTGGATATCAGGGCTCGACGCACTGCGTAAGCCGCTGCTGCACCTGCACACGCAGGCGAACGTGGCGCTGCCGTGGGCGACGATCGACATGGACTTCATGAACCTGAACCAGGCCGCGCACGGCGACCGCGAGTTCGGCTTCGTGCAGACCCGGCTCGGGGTGCCGCGCAAGACGGTGGCCGGGCACGTGAGCGACCCGAGCGTGGCCGAGCGGATCGGCACCTGGATCCGCGCCGCGGTCGGCCTGGCCGAGGTGCGCACGCTGAAGCTGGCCCGGTTCGGCGACAATATGCGCGACGTCGCGGTGACCGAGGGCGACAAGGTCGAGGCGCAGCTGCGCTTCGGCGTCTCGGTCAACACCTACGGCGTCAACGACCTGGTCGCCGTCGTCGACTCGGTCACCGACGCGCGCATCGACGACCTGGTGAAGCAGTACGAGGACGAATACCGCATCGCGCCGCAGCTGCGCAGTGGCGGCGAGCGGCACGACTCGCTGCGGTACGCGGCACGTATCGAGCTGGGCCTGCGCGACTTCCTGACCTCGGGCGGCTTCCGGGCCTTCACCACCAACTTCGAGGACCTCGGCGGGCTGCGGCAGCTGCCCGGCCTTGCGGTGCAGCGGCTGATGGCCGACGGCTACGGCTTCGGCGGCGAGGGCGACTGGAAGACCTCCGTCCTGCTGCGCACGCTCAAGGCGATGTCCGCCGGGCTGCCGGGCGGCGTCTCCTTCATGGAGGACTACACCTACCACCTGACGCCCGGTCAGGAGCTCATCCTCGGCGCCCACATGCTGGAGGTCTGCCCCACCATCGCGGCGGAGAAGCCGAGCTGCGAGATCCACCCGCTCGGCATCGGCGGCCGGGAGGACCCGGTCCGGCTGGTCTTCGACGCCGAGCCCGGTCCGGCGGTGGTCGTCGGCCTGGCCGACATGGGGGACCGCTTCCGGCTGGTCGCCAACGAGATCGACGTGGTCGAGCCGCTGGAGCCGCTGCCCGCGCTCCCGGTCGCGCGCGCGGTCTGGCAGCCCCGCCCGGACCTGCGCACCTCCACCGAGGCCTGGCTGACCGCCGGCGGTCCGCACCACACCGTTCTCTCCGCCGCCGTCGGCGCCGAGGAGCTGCACGACTTCTCGGACATGACCGGC
>Ga0070739_10006630_pt1 | contig 12680 bp, 12 predicted proteins | sample Coa_R1_7_FD_66445 | JGI IMG/M metagenome (GOLD analysis project Ga0070739, IMG submission 66445) | Surface soil microbial communities from Centralia Pennsylvania, which are recovering from an underground coalmine fire - Coalmine... | ecosystem: Environmental > Terrestrial > Soil > Unclassified ... | reverse complement strand
GCGGGCCGTATCCTCCCGCCCGCGGGCACCGCACTCGCTCGCGCATTCCGGAATACCTTCGCGAAAGGCGTCCTTGACCGAGCGAGATTGACTGCGGCCCATGTAATCGAAACGGAGACGTATGTCAAGAGCTATGTCTCTCTTTGAGAGACGATGATTTCGCTTAGTCTTGGCGGCGCAATCCTGCTTCTCCGCTTGCGAGTCCTTGCGGCGCCGATATAGATGGCGACCGGCGCCACAGTCATCTTGCTCGTTGTTCACGCCCTGGCGCGTCATGGCCGGTCTTGTCCTGCCCTGTGCCGGGCATCCACGCCTCGCTTTAATCGGCTGATAAAGGTGGGTGGGTTATTTGCCGTCATTCCGGGGCCACGCGAAGCGCGGAGCCCGGAATCCATAACCCCGGCCTACCGTCATTCATTGAACGGACCAATCCGCAGTGGATCGATCTATTCGACACACTGTTGCCCGAAAGGCTTGCGGTTATGGATTCCGGGCTCGCGCCGCTGGCGCGCCCCGGAATGACGATGGTGGGGCTATCCCTGAGCGCTCGCGCCGCCGGCGCGCCCCGGAATGACGGCGGTGCGGCTATCCCTGAGCACGCGCGTCGCTGGCGCGCCCCGCTTTACGGCGATGCCGCGCCTTCGACATGACGACCGGCGCGCTGCGGAATGAGAATGATCGAAATCACGATCAGCACGGCGAGAACCGCCGAGGCCTTCAGATCGCCGACCGCGAGGCCGCCTTGGTTGCCGGCTTGTCGAACGAATTGGCGACCGTCGCGCCCAAGGGACGCGTCAGGATGAACGCCGCCCAGAACAGCAGCGTGCGCGAGACCCCGGTCAAGAAATAAAAGGCCGCAATGAGGGCGAGCGCGAGCGCGATCACCAGGGCGCTGCCGTTGTAGCCCAATCCGGTGTCGTCGGCCATCCAGTCGCCGAGCGCCGTGCCAAGCGTCTGCGAGAACATGATCGTGATCCAGTAGAAGGCCTCGACCTTCGGCGACACGACGGTCTGCACGGCGACCGAGCCGAGGGTCGCGTACCAAAGGCCGATGGTCGCCATGACCAAGGAAAAGAGCGAAAGCGAGCCGCCCAAGTAGCCGATCCCGAGCGAGCGGTCGAAGAAGTCGGCCAAAGTGGTGCCTGTGAGCGTCGTCGCAACGATCACGCTCCAATAGAGGAACGGCCGAAACCGCTTCGCCGCGATTTGCGCGGCCACGATGACTAGCAGGATCGCGGCGAATATCACCGAGCCGATGAGGTAGCCGAACCCCAATTGCATGGTCACGGCATTGCCGCCGACCTCGCCAAGGGTTGTCGCCAGAATTTTGATGATCCAGAAGCCGAACGTGACTTCCGGTACCTTGCTCAAGGCGTAGCTTTGAGTCTTGGCCATGCGGTGTCTGTGTTGTTGTTCGAAGCCGGTGCATGGCGCCGTCTCTACGGAGCTCTTCTACTCCGCCTTCAATCCGGCTTCCTTGATCACTTTGCCCCAGGTGTCCATCTCGGACTTGAAGAAGGTCTCGCACTCCTCGGGCGAGCTGCCGATCGGCACGTAGGCCATGGCGGCGAGCTTCGCCTTCACGTCGGATGCACCGAGCGCGGCGACGATCAGATCGTGCAGCTTGGCAATGATGGGCTTCGGCGTACCGGCCGGCGCCACCACCGCCGTCCAGGTCGAGCCGACCACTTCGGGGAAGCCTGCTTCCGTCATGGTGGGCACGTCGGGCAACGCCGGCGAGCGCTCCTTGCCGGTCACCGCCAGCGCCCGCAATTGCCCGGATTTGATGAGCGGCACCGCCGGCGCGGTGGCGCCGAACGAGATCGGCGTGTGGCCGCCGACGGTGGCTTCGACCGCCGGGCCGCCACCGCCGAACGGCACGTGCACGAGATCGAGCTTGAGCGCATGCTGGAACAGCGAGCCGACGAGCTGCGGCGGCGTGCCGGTGCCGGGCGAGGCGAAGCTGTATTTGCCCGGATTGGCGCGGATCAGATCGACCAGCTCCTTGACGCTGTGCGCTGGCAGCGACGGATTGACCGCGAGGATCACCGGCGTCTGCGCGCCGAGCGTCACCGCGTCGAAATCCTTCAAGGGATCATAGGGTACGTGGCTGTAGAGGAACGGATTGTTGGTGAAGTTGCCGCCGGTCACCAAGAGCGTGTAGCCGTCGGGCGGCGATTTGGCCGCGCGCTCGGTGCCGACATTGCCGCCGGCGCCGCCGACGTCCTCGACCAAAAAATTCTTGCCGGTCTGCTCGGCGAGCTTTTGGGCGATGAGGCGGGCGAACAGATCGGTTGGGCCGCCGGCCGCAAAGCCGACAATCATCTTCACCGGCCGCTCCGGCCAATTCGTCGCAGTCTGTGCCGCCGCTTTGTGCGGCAGCGCGCCGACCAGGCTTGCCGCCAGCACGACGCACGCAACAATCCCAAGCCTTTTCATGCTGCCCTCCCGGCGGGTGGCGCCGCCCGTTGTCCCAGTGTCGTGACTCTAAAGGTCGATATCGTCATTCCGGGTTCGCCGCTTCGCGGCGCCCCGGAATGACAGCGTATGGAGGATATGTCAGGAACGAACGCTACCATGGCGCTTGCGACCTGTCCCGAATCGGGAAAAAGCCATTTTTCCTTAACATTGCCACGGCCTTGCCCATTTACAGCCGCTTAAACTTAGCACTGCATTGTGCACGGTGTCGTCACGTCGGGGAGGGGTTCGTCAGATGAGCGCAGTCCACTTGAATTGCGTCGAGCGATCGCGGCTGCAGCCGCGCCGTGAGCGGCGCGCGTCGTCTCTCTAGGTCCTTCAGCTTCCGCCTTGCGTACCATGACCTTTGCGGCCACGCCGGCCTCCGGCGTCACTGCGTCCCAGCCACGTGCCATCGCGCTTGCGGCGCGCCGGCCGCCGATCGGCCGCGGTGTTGCGATCGGATTGGGGACGGCGACCTCGACCTGCCTTTTGGGCGGTGCCGCGACCGTCACGGCCGCATGGATGATTGCGGTTGCACTCGGCGGCGCGCCGCATCTCGGCGGTCGTACGCCGCTGGCGCTGGAGCGGGCGGCGCTGCTGCAGTCGCGCGCGGCGTTCGTGAGTACGGCAATCGCCGAATTGGCTCCGGCCGACGAAGCCGCCGATACCAGCGCGCCGTTCCCGCCGCCACCGCTATCGCAGCGCGGCAAAGGCCCGCGGCTCGACGCCACCGGCGCCATCCTGCCAATCTCGGCGGTCGTGTCGGCATCCTTTTCGGTGTTCGACCCCGCGCCGCTCGGCGGCGACGCGCCGCGCTTCACCGGAAGCCTGGGGGCGCAACCGGCGTCCACCCGCTTCGCCCGCGCCGGCGCCGCAGTGCCGCTGCCCGCGCCGCGTCCGGATGGCCTGCGCGAGCCGCCGCTCCGCGCCGCCGCCGCGCCGACACGGTCTTCGTTGGCGCAGGTCGCCGAAGCGACTCCGGCACCGACAAAATCGTCGCTGCAAGTGGCCGACGCGACGCCGGGTCCCGACAATTCGAGCTTCCTCGGCAGGCTGCTGCATCGCCTGCTGCCGCAGCAGCGGCCAGATGCCGCCGCGGCGCTCGCCGCCGCCGACAGCCACACGGCGATCTACGACATCGAGGCGCACACCGTGTATATGCCGGACGGCAGCCGCCTCGAGGCGCATTCCGGCCTGGGCGAGCACATGGACGATCCGCGCGCCATCGACAAAAAGGCGCGCGGGCCGACGCCGCCCAATGTGTACGATCTCGTCTGGCGCGACGGTCTGTTCCATGGCGTGCGCGCCATCCGGCTCAATCCGGTCAACGACAGCAAAATGTACGGCCGCGACGGCATTCTCGCGCATCCCTACATGCTCGGCCCGAGCGGACAGTCATTCGGCTGCGTGTCGTTCAAGGATTACGCCGAATTCCAGCGCGCCTTCGAGCGCGGCGAGGTCGACCGGCTGGTGGTGGTGCCGCATCTCGACGGCAAGCCCGCGTTGGAAGCCCATGCGCAGCGCGGCGACGGCGCGCACTACGCGCTCAACAGCCGGTAGCCGCCAGCTTCGCCCCTCGTCTGGAACGGGTGATTCGCTCGCTCGGTCAAACGCGGACCGGTGAGCGGCGGCAACGATCTATTTATTGAACCGCTCGGACGGCGGCGCGATCTCGGTGACGAGATCGCGGATCAGCTTTTTGTTCGGCAGCGGCGTCAACGTCATTTCGCGCGGCTCGAGGCGCGCCGTGCAGGCATAAACGGTTTCCCCGTCGAGCTGGATCATGCATTCCTTGCAGGCATTGGCGTTGATGCAGGAAAACCGCATCGCCAGCGAGGGATCCTTGTTGACACGCAGCCAGCGCAGGCCGTCGAGCACCGACTGGCCGTCCTCGAATGGCACCTCGTAGCGCTCGAAACGGCCGGCCTCGCGCGCTTCGCCGCGCCAGATTTTCAAGCTGGCAATGTGCCGAGGGGCAGTCAAAGCGGCACACGATCGGCTGGTCGCGGCGTAGCAGGCCGCTCCGTTCCACTCGGCGCGGCCGCGTGGTCCGCCAAAATCCTGACCTCGCCGTTCGCCCAGCGCGCCGTTTGATGCACCTGCCAATGCGATAGCAGGTGCGGACAATCCTCGCGCTGATGCGCCCCGCGGCTTTCGGTGCGATTGAGCGCGGCGGTGGCGACCGTTTGCGCGACCGTGAGCATGTTGCGCAGATCGAACCAGTCGAGCCGTTCGAGATCGAAGGCGCCGGCCCGTCCCGGCGGCGCGGCGCCGAGCTCCGCTTTGAGTGCGTCAATGTCGGCAAGGGCGTGCGCCAGCTTGGCCCCGGTGCGGATGGGCCCGACATTGTCCGCCATGGTCGCTTGCAGCCGGGCAATCATGGCCGCGGTGTTGACGCCATCGCGCCCGCTTCCTCCGGCGCGGACCAGGTCAAGCGCCGCCTCGGCGTGGCGCGGCGCGACCTTCGATTGCGGCGCGGTCTGCACATAATGCGCGGCGCTGCGGCCGGCGCGCCGCCCGAACACCAGCGCCTCGGTGATGGCATTGCCAGAGAGCCTGTTGGCGCCGTTGGCGCCACCCACCACCTCGCCGGCCACAAACAGACCCGGCACGCCGCTGCGCATGCCGGCGTCGGCCTTCACGCCGCCCATGTGATAATGCGCGATCGGCGCCACTTCGACCGGCATGCGGGTGAGATCGATGGCGTTGGCGGCAAGGCGGTCGATCACCGGACCGAAGGCGGCGCGCAACGCCGCGGCGCTGCAATGCTCGAACGACAGATAGGCGCCGCCGTGCGGCGAGCCGCGGCCGGCCTCGACTTCCTTGAAGATGGCGTAGGTCGCGAGATCGCGGGTGAGCACGTATTTGCCGTCCTCATCGGAGCCGTAGCGCGACGTGAACTCCTCCATGCGGCCGTTGAGCAGCCGGCCGCCGAGCTTGTAGCGAAACGGGTCCCACATGATCGGGTCCATGCCAACGAGCCGCGGCGCCAAATGCCCGATCGGAAAGAACTGCACGAACTCCATGTCGATGAGCGTCGCGCCGGCACGCAGCGCCAACGCATAGCCGTCGCCGCCCATATTGGTCGAGGCGCTGTTGCGGCGATAAAGCCGGGTGAGCCCGCCGGTCGCCAGCACCGTGGCCTTGGCGGAGATGACAACCGGCGCGCCCGAGCCGACGTGGAAGGCCACCGCGCCTTTGCATTCGCCGCCGTCGACGACAAGATCGACGATGCAGAGATCGCCGGCCTTGCGAATGCGCGGATTGCGGGCGAGCGCCGTGCGCAAGGTCTTCGACACCGCTGGCCCGGTATTGATGAAGTCGACATAGACGCAGCGCGGCCGGTCGTGACCGGGCGCGATGGCGGCGGTGATGTGGCCGTTCTTGCGCGCCCAGCCGACGCCCCAACTGTCGAGCTCGCGGATGCAGGCCGGTGCCTCCTCGCATAAGAGCTGCGCAAGCGGCGCATCGCACAGCCCGCGTCCTGCCGCGAGCGTGTCGGCGAGGTGGTGTCGCGGCTCGTCGGGCGTCTCTTCGCCAAGCGCGACCGCCACCGTCATTTGCGCCATCACAGTGGCGCCGCCGCGGCCGATCAGGCTGCGATCGGCGAGCAGCACGGCGGCGCCGCCGCGTTCGGCTTCGATCGCCGCATACATGCCGGCGGCGCCGGAGCCGATGACCAGCACATCGGTGGCGACGGTGACGGGGGCGCAAGCCATGCGCGGAAAATAGAGTGCCGCCGGCCGCCGCGAAAGGCTCGCGGCGATGTTATGCCGGCAGCGGCTTGCCCTTGGTCTCCGGCAAGAACGGTGCGGCGGCGAAGCCGAGAATGTAGATGCAGGCGAAGATCATCGCGGCGCGGCTATAGCCGCCGAACTGCACGATCAGCGCGCCGGCAAACAGCGGCCCGAGAAAGGCGATGAAGCGCGGCGCGTTGAAGCTAAAGGCGACGCCGGTCGCGCGAGAGCGGGTCGGAAACAATTCCGGCAGCCAAACCGGCATCCAGGAATATTGGCCCAGCGTGAAGAAGCCGTTGATCAGCGCGACAACGAGCAGCGCACCGAGGTCGTGGGTCCACAGAAACAAGACCGGCGTCATCACCAGCGACAGCGCGTAATAGACCATCACCACCGGCTTGCGGCCGAAGCTGTCGGCGAAGAAGCCGAAGCCGATATAACCGAGGATGCCGCCAATGTTGTAGGCCATGCCGGTGTAGCTTGCCCATTGTTGCGCGGTCAGGTGCGCAGCGGCCGCGACCGAGGCGATGTACGGCGGAATCCACGATGAAATGCCCCACCACGCCAGCGTCGTCGACAACGACAACAAGAACACCAGCACGGTGCGGCGGCGGATTTCCGGATCGGCGAACAGGTCGGCGACGGTAAAGCGAGTCAGCGCGTGATCTTCGGCGGAGAGCGCCGCGCCGCGCTGCTTGCGCAACAGCGCCGCGCGGCGGCGGGCGTCGGTCGCCTCCCAGGCGTGCGACTCGTCGATCGACTTGCGAATCCACAGCGTCAGCAGCGCCGGCAGGATGCCGATCAGGAACATGAAGCGCCACGCGTTCGGCCCGATGCCGCTGATGAACAGCCACAGCAGCGAGGCCAGAAAAAAGCCGATGCCGAAGCCGCACTGCATCAGGCTCGCGCCCTTGCCGCGGGCGTCCTGCGGCCACAGCTCGGCCATCATGGACGATCCGGTCGCCCATTCCGAGCCGATGGCGATGCCGACGAAGAAGCGCAGCAGCGCAAACGAGATCCAGTCGAACGACAAGGCGGTGAGGCCGGTGAGCACCGCATAGGCCAGGATGGCGTAGATCATCGTGCGCTTGCGGCCGATATAGTCGGCGAGAATGCCGCCGCAGAGGCCGCCGATGCCCCAGCCCAACAGCGTGATGGCGACCACCGTGCCGATATAGGCCGGGATGTGCGGATAGTCGGCCGGCGCCAGCAGCGCCCGCATGGCCGGGCCCACGGTGAGGAACAGCGCGTAGGTCTCGAAGCCGTCGAACAGCCAGCCCAGATTGGTGGCGATCAGCGTGCGCCATTGGCTCGCGTTCAACGTGCGGTACCAGGGCGCTGCGCCTGCGGCGATGTCGGTCATGCAATCCTCCCCGCAAAACCTGCCGCCGTTGGCCGGCGGCGCATTCGGACGGGGCAAAAGCTTAACGAATCGGCTTATGGCCCGGAGGCATCCTGGGTGGCAAAAGCGGCGGCAAGGCGTGCGGCAAATTGCCGTTCCAACTCCTTTGCCTTGGCGCGCAGGACCGGCTGGCCGAGGCTGCCGAGTTTGCCGGTCAGCGCGGCATCGACGGCGTAGTCGATCTTGGTCCGCTCCCCCTCGTCGCTCAGTGTCGTAACCGATGTCGCGGTGAGCCGGCCGATGATGCCGAGCGGGGAGCCTTCCACCTTGGCCTCGATCTGGCGCGGCTCCTCGGCGCGGACCACCTGCACCGTCACTTTGAACTTGAAGTTCATGTAGGCGACCTTGGTGGCGAACAGCGCCGCATAGGTGTCGGGCCCGATCTCCTGCAGGTCTTGCACGCCTTCGACGCAGGACGCAAAGAAGCGGGCGTCGCGCACCGCCCGGTACACCCGCTCGCGCGGCGCATCGACAATGAGTTCGCCGGAGAACTGCATGGCGCGCGGTGCTCAGGCTCGAAGCGCCGTGAGCATGTCCCTGATGTATTCGTCGGCGCTCGAGATCACGAGCATCATGACGTGCGGGCGAAGCTGCGCCAGCATCTTCGACAACGTCTCGTCGCTGGTCGAGCCGGTGCCAAGAATAAGCGCCGTGGTCATCACGTGCTTGACGGCGCAGGCCTCGCCGATGATCGCGGCGGCGGCCGCATTCTCGCCGGCGGTCGCCACCATGACCACCAGATCGGCGGTGTTGACCTCGTCGACCAGGTCCTTGGTGCGGCCGGCGAGATCGTTGAGCCAGCCGCCCATGGAGAACCGCTCGCCCTTAAGCGGCGCGCCCGAAAAGGCCGAGGCGGTGAGAAAGCTGGCGCGCTGCCACGGCAAGCCGGCGAGCTCCTTGACGACGCGCTCGCTCAGCGCATCGAGCGCGATCACCTTGACGGAGCGCGGCTGCGAGTTCGGCTTGTCGATGCGGAACCTGGCTTCCGCCGCCGAGCTCATGCGCGCCGATTCGCTCTGCATCACAGTCTCCCTTTTGTCCCTCTCTGGCCGCAGGTATAACGGCGCTCCGTTTGCCGCCGCAACCCGGACTGCAGCATGCCAGGAAAGCGCCTCGAACTTTGCTCGACTGACGATGTCGCGCCCGGCACCGCGCTCAAGGTCGAGATCGATGATTTGACGCTGGCGGTGTTCAATGTCGGCGGCCAGTTTTACGTGACCGACGATCTGTGCACGCACGGGCCGGGCTCGCTGTCGGAAGGCTACATCGAGGACGACATCGTCGAGTGCAACTTCCACAACGGCCAGTTCAACATCCGCACCGGCGAGGTGGTGTCGCCGCCCTGCATGGTGCCGGTCAAGACCTATCCGACCATGGTGGTGGACGGCAAAGTCACCATCGAGGTGTAGCGGCAGCCTCGGCTCTGATCGGATGCAGTGTCGTAAGCACACGATTGTTTGACAAGTAGACACAAGTTGTCGGGCTCTTCTGCCTCAGGCTGGACGGCAGATGAACCGGACAACATTGGTAGAGGACGGCAGGATGCTCGCTACCTGTAGCGGCGCAATTAGATGTCGCATCGGCTCATCTATTCGCCTAATATGGATGTAACTACACTGCGGAATCTATCAGATGGCCGAGCATTCCCGCATCACACTAAACCCCGAAGTGCTCGCTGGGAAGCCGGTGATCCGCGGCACACGCTTATCCGTCGATTTTGTAATCGGGTTGATGGCGGAGGGATGGACCGAACACGACATCCTTGATAATTACCCAGGCATTACCCATGACGACGTGATCGCGTGCTTGGCGTACGCGCGGGACGTGTTGAGTTCAGAGAAGGTTTTTCCTAGCGCAGCCTGATATGCGCTTCCTCGCCAACGAGGAATTTTCCCGCCGCGGGCGTTGTGGCTCTTCGCGCAGCCGGCCACGACGTTATCTGGGTGAGAACCGAAAGGCCGGGCGCCGCCGATACGGAGGTGTTGGCGTTGGCAGTCCGCGAGGAGCGTATTCTGCTCACGTTCGACAAAGATTTCGGTGAATTGGCAAGCAAGTCGATTGTGCCTTCGAAATGCGGAATCGTTCTTCTACGTACGCCAATTCCAAAGCCCGAGGACACCGGACAGCAACTCGCGCGTCTGATAACGGCCCGGGAGGACTGGCGGGGTTATTTTTCCGTCATTGAACATGGTCGCGTTCGAATGCGCCCCCTCACCGCAGCTACGAAGTAACAACGCGCAGTTTCGGCCTTCATGGCTCCAACGCGAGTTCACCCGATGGGCCGCAGCCCATGCTGCGCCAGCGCGATGCGTTTTGCGGTTGACGAAATGCCCGCCGCCCGCTTGTTACTCGTCACCGACATTCGGGAGGACCGCCGCAATGATGCGAACCAAGCCGCCGTTCCGCGCCGACGTGGTCGGCTCGATCCTGCGCACCGCGCCGCTCAAAGAGGCGCGCGCCAAGCGCGAGAAGAACGAGATCACCGCCGCCCAGCTCAAAGAGGTCGAGGACCGCGAGATCGAGAAGATCATCAAGAAGCAGGAGGAGGTCGGGTTGCAGGTCGCCACCGACGGCGAATTCCGTCGTTCGTGGTGGCACTTCGACTTCTACGGCATGCTCGACGGCGTTCAGATCGTCGAGCTCGACCACGGCATCCAGTTCCAGGGCGTGCAGACGCGGCCGCGCACGCCGCGCATCGTCGGCAAGCTCGGCTTCGCCAATCATCCGATGCTGGAGCATTTCAAATTTCTCAAGGCGCACACGCGGGCGACGCCGAAAATGTGCATCCCGAGCCCGGCGACGCTGCATTTCCGGCTGGAGCCAAATGCGGTCGTCACCAAGGAATATGCCGACCGCGACGCCATTTTCGAGGACCTGGGCAAGACTTACCGCCAGGCGATCCGCGGCTTCTATGACGTCGGCTGCCGCTATCTGCAGTTCGACGACACCGCGTGGGCCTATCTGTGCTCCCAGGCCGAGCTGAAGAAGGCGCGCGAGCGCGGGCTCAATGCCGAACGGCTGGCCGACGACTATGCCCGCGTCATCGAGATCGCGCTCGACGGCAAGCCGGCTGACATGGTGATCACCACGCATGTGTGCCGCGGCAATTTCCGCTCCACCTGGATTGCCGAAGGCGGCTACGAGCCGGTCGCCGAGACGCTGCTCGGCCGCCTGAATTACGACGGCTATTTCCTCGAATACGACACCGCCCGCGCCGGCGGTTTCGAGCCGCTGCGCTTTCTGCCCAAGGGCAACAAGATCGTGGTGCTTGGTCTTGTCACCACCAAATCCGGCAAGCTGGAGAAGAAGGACGACATCAAGCGGCGCATCGAGGAGGCCACAAAATACGCTGCCCTCGATCAGCTCTGCCTGTCGCCGCAGTGCGGCTTCGCCTCGACCGAGGAAGGCAATGTGCTGGCCGAGGACGAGCAATGGGCGAAGCTGCGGATGATCGTCGAGATCGCCGGCGAAGTGTGGCGGTAAGCGGCCTATTGGCGCTGCGCCGAGCCATCGCAGAGCAACGCCGCTGCCCGGAACGATGCGCAGGGCGCGCCGTTTTACCATAGGTCGTGAGGGCGCTGATCGTGGAGCCCGATCATGCGATATTTTGCGCATCAATTGTTGGTGGCGCCGTGCTTGGCCGCCGTGATGATAACGGCCGCAGCGGCACAAGATCGAGGCGCGGCCCAGTCCGGCGATGTCGTTCAGAGCGGCGCGCCGCCGGTCTCCCAGAACCCGCACCTGCCGCCGCTCAATCTCACCGATGAGCAGCGCGCCAAGATCAAGCAGGTCTTGAGCACCAAGGACACCGAAGTCAGCTTCGGGCTCAAGACCAGCAAGCCCACGCAAAGCTTCGAGCCCGCCGTCGGCGCCAAGATTCCGGCGGCGCTGAAGCCGCACGCGCTGCCGCCGCCGCTGATCTATGAGATGCCGACGCTCAAGCGCTATGGCTATCTCAAGTTCAAGGGCCAGGTGCTGATCGTCAATCCGATGACCCGCACGATCATCGATATGTTTTCGGAAACGTAAGGAGGGTGCGTATCAAGCGGCGGATCACGCGAAGCGGGGCGGGATGAGCAAAAAGACTTGTAGCCCGGATGGAGCGGAACGCGAAATCCGGGAGCGAAGATGCGTAGCCTGGATGGAGCGAAAAGCGAAATCCGGGAGCAAAGCCCGATGGTCCATCCTGGATTATGCTTCACCCTGGATTGCGCTTCGCTCCATCCAGGCTACAAGCTACTACAAGCTACAAACCGCAGTGATCAGTCGGCGTTGGCGCCCTGCACGGTCCAGGCGGTCGGCACGGTGGCAATCACTGCGGCCGAAGACACCGCGGCGCCGCTCATGAGCCACATCGCGAGGTCGCCGGCCGCGTCGCGCCACAGAATGTCGCTCATGCCATCGCCGTTGTAGTCGCCGGTCTGCGCCACGCTCCAACCGGCAACCGTGCCAAGCGAAATATTCGAGGACACCGCACCGCCATTCATCAGCCACAGCGCCACGTTGCCGCTATTGTCACGCCAGAGAATGTCGCTCTTGCCGTTGCCATCGAAATCGCCGGTGCCGGCGACCGACCAGGCGGTCGGCACGTTGCCGAGGCTTGTGACCGAGGCGACGCTGGTGCCGTTCATGAACCAGATGGCGAGATTGCCGGAGGTATCGCGCCAGAGAATGTCGGTCTTGCCGTCACCATCGAAATCGCCGGTGCCGACCACGGACCAGCTTGTGCCGACATTGCCGAGCACCGCGACCGACGATACGGCGGCGCCGTTCATCAGCCACAGCGCGACGTTGCCGCCGCTGTACCAGAGAATGTCGCCCATGCCATCGCCGTTGAAATCGCCGGTCCCGGCTGCGGTCCAGCCGCCGATCGTGCCGAAGCTTGCAACCGAGGCGACACTGGTGCCGTTCATGAACCAGATGGCGACGTCGCCCGAGGTATCGCGCCAGAGTATGTCGGCGTTACCGTCGCCGTCGAAATCGCGCTGGCCGACGATCGACCACACGGTCGACACCGTTGCCACGCCCGCGGCTTTCAGGACCGCGCCGCCATTCATCAGCCAGATCGCCAGATCGCCTGA
>Ga0070739_10006627_pt1 | contig 12683 bp, 7 predicted proteins | sample Coa_R1_7_FD_66445 | JGI IMG/M metagenome (GOLD analysis project Ga0070739, IMG submission 66445) | Surface soil microbial communities from Centralia Pennsylvania, which are recovering from an underground coalmine fire - Coalmine... | ecosystem: Environmental > Terrestrial > Soil > Unclassified ... | reverse complement strand
CTTGCTGAATATCTGGGGCTGATTAGTCTTCCAGGTTCAACCAGCGTAACTCTTCAGGAGACAGTTCGATCTCCAATGCGGGGAAGGAGGTACGAGTCTCTGAGAGCTGGCGTGGGCCGATCAGAGGGAAGGTTGGGAAGGGCTGATTGAGCACATAGGCGAGAGCGACGTTGATGGGCAGGACGCCACGCTCCTGTGCCATCTGATTGACGCGCTCAAGGCGCTGGAAATTGTCATCGCTGTACCAGCAACGGACCAGTTCCGCATCTGAATGGTCATTGGGATTGGCACGACCAGGGAGGAAGAAGCCACGAGCCTGACTTGACCAGGGCATGAGGGGCATGTTATGTGCTGTTAGCCAGTCGCGAGAATGTTTGTCGGATGCCGAGATACAGCCAGCCCAGACAGGATCGACCATACGAGCAAGGCTAAAGTTATTGCTCAGTGCCGAAAAGCCGGTCATGCCATGTGCAGCCGCCCAGGAGTTGGCTTCCTCAATACGCTCGATTGACCAGTTTGACCCGCCAAAGGTACGAATACGGCCCTCGTTTTTGAGTTCATTGAGTACAGTGATAAACTCACCAACCGGGATATCGGGGTTATCTCGGTGCATCATATAGATGTCAACATAGTCAGTCTGGAGGCGATCAAGGCTGATGCGAAACTGTTTCTCCAGCCACTCAGGGGTACAATAGGGGGTGTGAGCTCCCTTATCCAGGATCACCACCTGCTCGCGAATACCACGATTTTTGATCCACTGGCCCAATAGTTTTTCACATGCGCCTCCACCATAGATAAAGGCAGAATCGAAGCAGTTACCGCCGCGCTCGAAGAAATCATCCAACATTACAGATGTATGAGGCCAGGAAATCTGATTATCTACCCCCATAACCAGACGCGAGACCGGCTTATCGAGTCCCGGCACACGGCCATACTTCATGATGCTATTGGGTCGTACAGCTAGAGGTTGTTTGCTGACGGTGAGAGTTTTGCCTTCTGGACGTTCAGCCTCGTAGACCAGACCAATCGCTTTGCGCCAAAGATCAAGCGTCCTCATATTGCCAAGAGAGTCGTCCCAGCTCATGGTGGGAGATTGGCGAGCATCAAGATAGGCAGCGACCGTATCGGCTTCCTGCGAATATAATCCTCGATCGCTTTCAACGAAAATAGTCTGCTCCTCCTGCTCACCATCTTTCTTCAAGATGATATCGGCCCTTTCACCTTTGCCAGATGCCGGGAGCCAGGGCGAGGGAACAAAGATAGAGCCAGCGGAACCAAAGATGCGAACACCATTATCAGCGTTGACCTGAACGCCGGTAAAGAGTTGAGCAAGGATATCGTCGGGGAACTTTAATGAGGCAATCGCATACTCATCAACATGGCTGACATCGCCAATACGAGCCACACCGGTCACCTCAAGCGGCTCGGCAAAATCCTTGCCGATGGCAGCCCCCGCAATCAAACGAGCGATAGAGGCACAATAGCAGCCAACATCCAGAATGCCACCACCACCCAGTTCCTGCTTGAGGAGACGGCTCTCAGGATTAAACTGAGTATGGAAAGAGAAGGTAGCCTGAATGACACGCACCTGACCGATGGCCCCGGAGCGTATCAGTTCGAGCAGCCTGGCAGTTTGAGGATGGCAACGATACATAAACGCTTCCATGAGGAAAACATTATTGCGATGAGCAGCTTCAACGATAGCCATCGCCTCGGCCTGATTGAGAGCAAGCGGCTTCTCGCACAACACATGTTTACCAGCCTCAGCCGCTTTGATAGCCCATTCGGCATGGAGAGGGTGCGGCACTGAAATATAGACGGCCTGCACATCTTTATCGGCCAGCAACGCTTCATAGCTGCTGTAACGACGCGCAACATTCCAGGTCTCAGCGAACTTATCGGCAGCGGCCTGTGAGCGGCTACCGACAGCCAGCAAGGTTCCGGTTAGAGATCCAGCCAGCCCTTTAGCAAAAACGCTGGCAATGCGTCCAGTACCAATAATGCCCCAGGTAAGGGTTTTACTCATCGAGATCCTCCTGAACAGGGTGATATAAAGTTACAGCTCAGTAACGCTCTTCCTGGACATAAAAAATAATCAGGGCGGCACATTCCGCACTGACGCTGCATTTGTAGATATGCCAGGATGAGAGAGACACGGAAAAATAACAGTTTATCCAGAATGTCAGTATATCGGCATTGGATTTTCCGAACAATTTCCGGTTCTACTCTAGAACATAGAAAAACATACAACGTTTTCTAAGTTTATACCACCAAACAAAGAGCGGCGTCAATTTATCGATAAACCTATCTTCTCAGCCGGGGTTATTACTCACCACGATGAGCGCGAAAAACCTACACTTCGCGTTAACTACTTTTTGGGTTTCTTAGCGCTATTAGGAGAGGGTGGCTTGCTAGTTTTCTGCTTTGCAGAGGGATAAGAATTTCTAGAGCCTCTTCTGGCAGGTGAAGGGTGTTGTTGCTGGCTCCTTCCCAGGATAGCGTTTGCTTCTTCCTGATGGTTGTGAGCCACCAGCCATTCGCGTGCACGGGGATGTAGATCTTTTAGAGTAGAGCTACCGGCGACCATGAGCCACATAGCGAATTCTGGATCTTCGGGTGTATCTGTACTCCATTGGTTTTCAGCTATAAGAAAATTCTGTACTTGCTTTACATCTAGTGTTCGTAGTACGGTGTCTAAGCGTTGTCGAAAACTCATAGGATCGGGCATATGATACTCTCCATTCTTTTTTTATGAAGCATAGGAATTTTTCTTTGCGTGTTTGTTGCGCTCGCCTCAGCGCCTGCGGCGCTTCGTCGAGGTAAGGGTGTGAAGTGTATCGAGGGGCCTGCGGCCCCTCGATACACTTCACACCCTTACCTCGACGAAGCGCCATGAGTCGGCCTCGATGTATTTCAGCCTCCCTTACCTCGACGAAGCGCCATGAGTCGGCCTCGATGCCCATCATACCTTTACCTCTGATGAAGCACAATAGATTGCACTCGATGCACTTCACACCCTTATCTCGACGAAGTGCCATGAGCCGGCCTCGATGCACTTCACACCCCTTGCCCTTCTTATACAGTTTGGTCTTTTTTCCATCTTACGCGGTTAATTTAATTTGCTGCGCTCCTCTGGAAGATTTTGAGAGAGAATTTTGCGCATGAAGGGCACTTCGCGGCGTAGGATAGAGATCTCCTCATGGAGGCGTTCCTAGGTGGAGGTCAACTCCAGGAGATGTTGTTTGGCTTCATTCTGGATATCCAGGAAATAGGCTACGCAGTAAGAAAGGCTCTCTGGCTCTTCGGGCAAGCCCATCTCAAGGTCCTTCTCCTCGTTGACCGTCTCTAGCAGCATATCCAGGTATGTATTGAAGAGGGAACTGGCCTGATTCATAGGATGGAGCAGAGCGGAAGTTGGCTCTACAGCGTCTTCAATGGGTTCTACCAGTGCAGAGAGATAGGGTTTTTGATGATGCTGATTGATGATACGAAAACGTCTGGTACCGACAGCGATAAGGGTATAGCGGCCATCAGGGAGTCGATCCAAATTACGGATCTCTGCCATTGTTCCAACAGAATAGGGAACCTCTTGCAGATATTCGCTTTCGGGTCTTGCCAGCACAATTCCAATGGGAAGTTCTTCACGCACGCAATCGGCGATCATCTGGCGATAACGCGGTTCAAAAATGTGTAGAGGCAATGCCGTACCAGGGAAGAGCACGACATCGAGCGGAAATAACGGTAACTCAAGTGCTGCTGTTGACATCTGGCATCTCCTTTGATAGAAATCCGCCGCCTCCAGAGCCAGGGTATTACCAATGAGAATATCCAGAGCTATAGTTCCTGGAAACCGCTTCATCATTCATTGCTTGCTCAAACGGAACGAAGACCCGGTTCTCTGCACGCGACACACTCAACAAGAGAGTGAATGGTAGCAACTTACTCTCATAGAGTAACGAAAATAGCGCATAATCACAAGGGGGAGTATGAATGGAGTGGGATGAGAGTGGGCCAGAAGGAGGGCTGCGGCCTCCTTCTGGCCCACTCTCATCCCACTCTATTCATAGCACTTAGCCTTGATTTTCGTGAGCAATATCTTGCGGCTTCTCAATTTCCTTTTTATTTTGCAGTCGTGAGCTCCAGATAAGCAAAGAAATCATAACAATGCCGACGAGGGCAAAGCCGAGGAATTTATAGATGCGAGGCAATTGTAATGCAAGCAGGCCGAAGACAAAGGTTACGGTATAGAGGATATAGCAAATCTGGCGAGCATTGAGGCCACCAAATAAGAAGCGATAGTGGAGGTGAGTTTTGCGATAATGGAGTTGAAGTATATCGGATTTCATAGGATTCTGGCCGCGTCTGATCCTGTTGACCATGACCAGCGCGATATCCAGGATAGGGATGCCCAGGATCATTAAAATCAGGGCAAACTTTGCCCCACCAATTACAGCGAGGACAGCCAGAGCCAGGCCGAGGAATTGAGCGCCGGAATCGCCCATAATGATTCTGGCCGGGCTCCAGTTATGAGGAAGGAAACCGGCGACGGCACCGGTAAAAATAGCGGAGAGGATAGCAATACTATCTTGCCCTAGCCTCCAGCTAATAATGGTAATGAACAGGCCAACAATTGTCACAATGCCGCCGGCCAGACCATCCAGGCCATCAATAAAATTAATGGCATTCATCATGCCAGCGACCCAGAACCAGGTAAAGAGGACGGCGGGAATAGCCAGCCAGGAAACGGTGGGGGTTTGAATAAACAAGGTTAGCTCCGAACCTGGAGCCTCCAGTGGAACAAACGGATTATTGACCCCATAGAAAAGAACCCCGTGAAAGGAATGCAGGCCGGGGCCAAGCAAGATGAGTACAGCGACGGTTTGTGCTAATAGTTTTGTCAGAGGTTTCAAGCCTTTGATATCATCGTAGGCGTGAACGGCGACGATCAATAGGGAGGCAAGGATGAACAGAGAGGACATGATAAGTTCTTTAGGATAGGAGTGTCCAAAAATGATTTCCTGCTGTGGATCATGAGGATTGAGAGAGGGGAAATAAAGGCAGAGGGCGACGATCAAAAACGATAGGAAAATGCCAACGCCGCCCAGGCGGGGAACAGAGCCGGTGTAGAGTTTGCCTTCTTCGCGCCGATTAAATAAAGCGACTTTACGACACAGGGCAATAATGGCGAAGGTGAGGCCATAAGTAAGTAAAAAGGCGGCTACAGCGCCAAGTATGATGGTCCAGTTTTGTGAAAGTAGAGAAGCAGGATGATATATGTTCATAATATTATTTACAATCCTTAATTAAGGAGATGTGTTGTTTGCGTTTGACTGCTCGCGCCTGCGGCGCTCGTTTTGGTTGGTAGGAGAGTGTGGATGGTGCTGATTGCGGGCCTGCGGCCCGCAATCAGCACCATCCACACTCTCCTACCAACCGACGGATGGGTTGTCAGTGGCTGCACCATCCACACTCTCCTACCAACCAACGAATAGGTTGTCGGTGGCTGTGCCACTACTTCCACACTCTCCTACCAACCAACGGGTAGGTTGTCAGTGGCTGTGCCACTACAAGGGCCGATGTGAGTATGAAGAAAACTTACACATAGCGTTAATTAGAAATCAATAAATTTTCATATTCCGGTGTTCATTATACAGGAATCTAGCTGACAAAGGTGCTGTGTTATAGGTTCTTCTAGTACTTTTGTGACAAGTGATTTATGAAGAGACAGAAAGAGTGTACAGGTATATTTTGCCGGTAGACTCTGCTAATGAAGCTCATAGTATGGGAAGAGCGAATGAGCTAGAGGGAAATGAGAAGGACAGATACGATACTCAACATCGTACCTGTCCTTCTGTCTGTTCTACTGGAGGAAGAGCGGTTTAATCGGAAATGTCAGAGTGAGTTAATTCCTTGAGGCCTAATGTAGCGATGAAGGAGAAGGCGGCAAGGATGATAATGTAGAGAGCGACGGGTGTATAGGAGCCTTTAAAAGACTCAAGCAGGACAGCGGCAATGATTGGAGCGAGGCCACCGGCGAAGGGAGCAGCGAGCTGATAGCCGATAGAAGAGCCGCTATAGCGCAAGCGAGTGGAGAAGCGCTCGGAGATCAAGGCAGCTTGCGGTCCATAGACAAAAGAGTGGCAGAGGGCCAACGAGAGTACAATACCAAGAATAATCAGGATGGGACTACCCGAATTCAACAAGAGGAAGTAAGGGAAGGCAAACACGAGCATCAGCAAACAGCCGATCAAATACCAGCCGCGCCGTCCATAGCGATCGGAGAGGTAGCTGAAGGTAGGGATTGTGAATAGCTCGATAATTGCTGCTATGTAGATGCCAGCCAGGATCAACTGACTATTAGCATGCAAGTATGTTGCTCCGTAGACCAGTACGAAGGTGGTGAAAAGGTAGAATGGAGCCTGCTCGACGAAGCGGACAGCAGCTGAAAGGATAATCTCTTCCCAGTTAGAGCGAAGGACATCCAGAACGGGTAAGCTTGCGACCTGATTGGATTCCTGAACTTTTGCGAAGAGAGGAGTTTCCATGATACGTAAACGGATATACAGACCAACCACAATGAGCACAGCACTCAGGAAGAAGGGAATGCGCCATCCCCAGGAACTGAACTGACTGCCAGAAATGGCAGAAAACAGAGCGACCAGACCAGCAGAGAGGACCAGGCCAATAGGAACACCAGCTTGCGGCCAACTGGCCCAGAAACCACGATTGCGTTCATGACCATACTCTAGCGCCAGCAGGACAGAGCCGCCCCATTCGCCTCCCACGCCCAGGCCCTGGAAGAAGCGCAAAAGCGAAATCAAGATAGGAGCAGTTACGCCAATCACAGCATAGCCCGGGATGAAACCAATCAAGACCGTTGAAATGCCCATCAGCAGCAGAGTGGCGATCAACGTTGATTTGCGTCCAATGCGATCACCGAGATGTCCAAAGACGATACCACCGATGGGACGAGCAATAAAACCGAGTAAGATAGTTGTCAATGAGAGCAGGGTGCCGACAAAGGGATCGGACTTGGGGAAATAGAGCGCGGGAAAAACGAGAGCAGCAACGGTACTATACAAGAAAAAGTCATACCATTCGATGGTTGTGCCCAAAGTGCTTGCGACAATGACGGGGAGCATGCGTCGCTCAGTCATCTGTTCCGAGATAGTAGCCATGAAGATCCCTCCAACGCTGTACATCAGCGTACAAAACTACTGTAGAACGCCTAAAGAGCCAGTAGAACGCAGGTCGAGAGAGAGGCCAGGATAAGAACGAGCAAGGCAATCGTAGTTGCTTCTCAGCAAACGAAACTAGAGAACGACAGCAACAAAAGAAAAAGAGAGCGTAGCGGCGAGCGACACGGCTTACTCTTCCGTGAGCAAGCAGCCCTATAGAGATAGTATGCGTTAAAGAACGCAACTTTTCAAGGCAGGCGCAAAGGCAGTTATTTCTCAGCAAGCCAGTTGATATCACTTATTAGCAGAGGAGTTCGATGATCGTCCCCCCATGTTCGGCAGAGCGTTTTGCGGCCTCCATTACAGCGACATTGCGGCGAGATTCTTCGGGGCGCACAGCCAGTGCCTCGCCATTATGGAGATGGTTGGCGAGATTGCGATGGAAGGCATACTGAGGCATAGAAGGGAGAGCGAGTTGTTGTTCATGAATGCTATCGCCGGTATCGCGAATGAAGACAGTAAGGTTGGGCAGAGCTTCGGAGGGAGCCAGGCGTTCCTCGATGAGATCACCGGACCAGCGGCGAGACTTCACACTTTCATAGCGCCATTGGCCGACAATAGCTCCTCGCTCACAAAGCACATACCATTTAGGCTTGAGGGCGGCGGCGATATCCGAATGCAGAAATGACGCCTCCTGTCCACCGGCAAAACGGAGATAGACGCAGGACTGGTCGGCATTTGTCACATCATGCCAGACGCGTTTATGTTCCACGCCACGTACAGCGACGACGGGATCGGGGATCAGGTTAAGAATCCAATCCAGATAATGTGACCCCCAATCATAAAAGATGCCACCAGATATCGGCTCGTGGGAATGCCAATAATCGCAGGGGTGAGCGTAGCCACCAATAAACGTCTCGATGTGAAAGGCGGGACCGATGAGATTCTGGTTCAATACATGTTGAATAGCCAGATAATCGGGGTCCCAACGTCGGCATTGATAAACGGTTAACAGACGTTGCTGCACTGTGGCGAGCTGGATCATAGCATCGGCTTCAGCAGTGGTCAGACAAAAAGGCTTTTCGGTCACGACGTGCTTACCAGCCTGCAACATCTGCATGGCAATAGAGGCATGGGTATTGGGAGGAGTTGAGATGATTACAGCATCGATGTCGGAATCGTCCATCACCTGAGTCATAGAGGTACAGGTGCGAATGCCGGGGAAAGCCTGGGTAGCACGTTGCAAGCGTCGTTCATCGCGGTCACAAACAAGAGAGAGGGCCAGGCCGGGGACGCTATTGAGGGCGCTACCGTGTTCAAAACCTATCACGCCATAGCCGATCAGAGCTACATGTACAGGGCGTTCTTCGACGCTGGCACCTGAAGCATATTGAACGGCCCGTTCCAACATCTGAACAAAAACGGGATGCTTACGTGTTGTTTCATCGTCGCCCAGAGTTGTAGCAAAGACGCGCCCTTTCACGTGGGAACGCGTGTAGGCCAGGGCGCGGGCAGTATAGTGCCAGGAGGTTTGCCAGAGCACATCAGCATCGGGTGGGACGGCATCAAGCAAATACAGCGCTTCTACAATAGCGAAGGAAGGGTCGGCGCGGCGGGTAATATAATGGTCAGAGTTTGCGACACGAGCAATAAGTTCGCAGCGCGGGGTGCAAAAGCCGTACACCTGGCCCAGAACTTCTCCCAGGGCATCGTATTCATGATATGACTCTATTGTATCGCCGCTACAGACTAGCCCACCACCGCGCTCAACAAAAGAGCACAAAGCCAGTTCCTGTTCTTTATTTAGCGGACCAACGGACCCATAAAATTGCACAACTTGCGCGTTATCCAGGGAATATAATTGATCGGGGGAAGAGATTACAATGACCGCCTCAGTACCAAGCATAGCACGCTCCTTCATAAAAATCCCGCGCATGATTTAGAACGACAAGACAAAAAAACATCCCTCTCTCAACGTGCACAAAAGCTAGAAGAGAGGGATAAACTGACGCTGCTACTTTTTCAACGCATGATAGTGTGGATGTTCGTGTGAATGGTCGGGCCAATGCTGATGGATATGAGTATGCGTCACGCCTGGAGGAGGAAGTTCCTCTGCTGGATGGGTATGAGTTCCGGCCAGATGGGAAGGATGATCGTGACCATACCACCAGTGTTGAGGATTGAAGTTAGCTACGAGCAAGCTCTGTCCATGATGCCAGCGATCACGGAAGATATCATAATTCTTCTTGCTCTTTGTGGCCCGTTCATCTTCGCTCAGGCTAAACCACTCACGGTGGGGATGTTTCTGAACCTTCTCAGCCACCAGGGGCGTCGTCATGACACGATAGCCGGAGGTTTTGAAGAAGAAACTGAAATGAATATCCATCAAGCGATAGAAGCGAAACTTCTCATCGATCCAGCCCACTTCTGAGAGCAAGGCACGACGAAAAGCCATCAGGTAGCCTTCGACAGCATCAACGTCGGGGCCGGGTGCTTCCTGGAACTCGCGCAAATCTTCGGTGACCAGACCGTAAGGACCAGCGATACCGATATGTGGATCGGAGAGCGTCGTTAGCAATGGCTGCCAGATATCGCCGGTCAGTTCGATGGAGGTATCCATCAGGATGATATAGCGGCCACGGCTGGCGCGCATCGTCGCATTGCGCCCGGCAGCGAACCCCATATTATGATCGGCAAAGAGAACCTGTAAGGCAATGGGAGCGCCCTGAGTGGAGGGCAGCTCTTTCTGGCGGGCCAGACGTTCCAGATAGGCAAGAGTATCATCGGTTGAGCCGTTATCGATAATGACCAGTTCGATTGAATGATCACCGGCGAAACGGCGAATACTTTGGATACAGCGATCCAGGTCGGCGTGGCTATTATGAGCCAGTAGATTGATCGAAAACTCAAACTGATCAGGGAGACGGGTATGATCTGGTGCATCGGTCGAACTGGAGAGGACCGTAAATTCCTCTTCGGGACGACGAGGCAAGACGAGCGTTCCGCGAGCGGTATCGCGTACGGCAAAGCCCTCGACTTTGAGCTCTTCGCGAACACGATCCGCCTGCTCATAGCGCGTGTTATGGCGCAATGCCTCACGTTCACGAACCTGACGGGCGACCTCAGCGGGAACAGCCTCCAGATAGACCTGTGGATCACGCTTCTTGAGGGGGCGGTCACTCAAGAGATAGTTTTTGAGATCGAAGCCGAGAATACGGTCAAAATCGAGGAGCAGACGCACACGCGTTGTAGGATCACACGCTTGAGAGCGCAACATAGCCCAGACAACCGCCATTGCACGAGGCATATTCAGATCGTTCTCAACCTCGGCCAGAAATGCGGTTTGCCAGGGATCGGATACTGGCGGCTCATCAGACAAGGCTTGAGTTTTATCTGATGTAGTAAAAAGCTGATAAGCAAGATCGCGTAGACGTTCCAGAGCGGTTTGAGCAGCTTGCAGAGCGCGGAAGGTAAAGTTTAAGCGGCTGCGATAAAGGGCAGTGGTATAGAAATAGCGCAGAGCCATCGGGTCAAAACCACGGGCCTCGATTTCAGCGCGTGTATAAGCATTGCCGGTGGATTTTGCCATCTTCTGTCCATCTGCCAGCAGGTGTTGTGCATGGACCCAATAGTTGACAAACTGGTGATTGGTATAACCCTCGCTCTGAGCAATCTCATCCTCGTGATGGGGGAAAATATTATCGACACCACCGGTATGCAGATCGAAGCGTTCACCGAGATATTTCATAGACATCGCCGAACATTCGATATGCCAGCCGGGGAAACCACGTCCCCAGGGGCTATCCCAGGCCATCTCACGCCCAGGCTCGGCGGGCTTCCAGAGAGGAAAATCTTCTGGATTGTGTCGATCGGCATTCATCCCTTCGCGTACACCAGCAAGCATACTTTCCAGGAGATTGCCCGAAAGCTTGCCATAGCCAGGAAAGCGTTTGACATCGTAGAAGACGTTGCCGCCTGCTTCATAAGCGATACCCTTTGCCAGCAACCCTTCAATAATAGCGATCATCTCAGGGATATGTTGAGTAGCGCGAGGGAAGATCTGAGCGGGAAGAATATTGAGAGCAGTCTCGTCTTGATGAAAAGCCTCGGTATAGAATTGCGCAATCTGAGCGGAGGTTTTACCCTCTTTACGGGCCTGGGCGATCATCTTATCCTCGCCACGATCCAACACTTCCTGGCGCATATGTCCAACATCAGTAATATTTTTGACATGAAGCACTTCAAAGCCGCGATAGACAAAAGTGCGGCGCAACCAGTCGGCCATAGTAAAGGTACGTAAATTGCCGATATGGATATAGCGGTACACAGTGGGGCCGCAAGAATACATGCCAAGTTTCTGAGCGTGAATAGGTGTTATCTCTTCAATACGCTTAGATAACGTGTTGTAGATTTTCATGGCAAGGTCCAAGCCTCCAAAGGGGAACGCCTTCTTTCAGTTGCTTTAGAAAAAATGTACTTTATATATGGTACAAACAAACGAATGTACATGTCAAGGATATCCATCTTACATTATTGTCCATCATCATAGGCCAATCGTTACATATCTGGCGTTGCATCTCATCGAAGTAGCGAGCAAAAACGTGTCACTTAGCAGAGGAGAGATAGAGATATGCCAATAGAAATTACTGTAGCGCCGCCTGGTATAACAATCAGCCAGGGGCGAACGTTTATGCTCACAGCGAATAATGGGGAGATTCGGACGCACACCGATGAAGGGGTGTATGCAATTGATACACGTTTCATCAGCTATTATGCACTGTTCATCAATCGGCAGCCGTGGGATTTCATCAATGCCAGTCAGTTAACATTTTATGCCTCGCGAACGCATCTTACCAATCCGGTAATTCAGACCGAAGATGGAATGATTGAAGGCAACTCGCTGGGTTTGACGATCAACAGAGCAGTGAGTCAGGGTATTCATGAAGATTTTTATATCGAAAATTATACAGGGAAAAAAATCAGTTTTATGTTGGAGCTGGAATTGCGCTCGGATTTCGCGGATATTTTTGAAGTGAAATTGAAGCAACTGATACAGAGGGGAAAGGTACGTAGCCAGTGGAACGAGCGAGACAAGACATTGCGCACAGTTTATGATAATAAAGACTTCCATCGTGCCATCACGTATCGTATACCCAATAGCACGGTACCCATAGGATATGCGAACGGGCGTATAACTTTTGAGATAGAGCTGGAAGCAGGAAAAGAATGGCATACATGCGGAGAAATCATTCTGGAACATGGACAACGGATTAGCAAGCCAAAACATTCGCTCTGTAGCCAGCAGAACAAAAACAACATTCAACAGAATAAAAATAACGCGGCAAGAGAACCAATCAGATATGATGAAGAGATAGAGAACGATTTTGATGAGCGGCAGGCGCGCTGGCTAGAGCGCTGCACCGATATTAATACGCCGAACGAGCATGTCTATCGAATGTACCGGCAGGCAGTGGAAGATATGGGAGCGCTACGGATCTACGACCT
>Ga0070739_10006626_pt1 | contig 12683 bp, 10 predicted proteins | sample Coa_R1_7_FD_66445 | JGI IMG/M metagenome (GOLD analysis project Ga0070739, IMG submission 66445) | Surface soil microbial communities from Centralia Pennsylvania, which are recovering from an underground coalmine fire - Coalmine... | ecosystem: Environmental > Terrestrial > Soil > Unclassified ... | reverse complement strand
CTCCGTCGCGTGTGCGCACTTCCGCAGCAGCAGGTCCCAGCCGCCGAGCCCGCTCGAGACGTGCGAGATCGACGACAGCGCGAAGATCAGCGCCGCCCACGCGACCACGGGGAGCCAGCGGGAGACCATCGCGCCTGATGGTAGAGTCGCCGCCGACCATACGGGCGAGCGGTGAGGGAACCCGGTGCGAATCCGGGACGGTCCCGCCGCTGTGAGGGGAGAAGCTCTTCGCCACGACGTCACTGGCCGACGCCTGCGAGGGCCGGCTGGGAAGGCGGCGACGAGGGAGCCCCGAGTCAGAAGACCTGCCTCTCGCCTCCAACCGACGAACCCCTCGCGGAAGGAGGATTCGTGCTTCGCAGACCTCTTCTCTTCGTGGCGGCCGCGCTGTCGGCGCTGGTCGCGGCGTTCGCGCTCGCGCCGGCCGGCTCGACCGCCGCCGAGCGTGTCCCCACGCGGATCATCTCGCTCTCGCCGACCGCCACCGAGACCCTGTTCGCGATCGGCGCGGGCAAGCAGGTGATCGCCGTTGACGCCGACTCCACCTACCCACGGGACGCGCCGCGCACCGCGCTCTCCGGGCTCACGCCGAACGTCGAGGCGATCGCCGCCTACCGGCCGGACCTCGTCGTGATCGCCTACGACCCGGGCGGGTTGCGCACGACGCTCGGGCGGTTGCACATCCCCGTCCTGATGCAGGACGCGGCGCCAAACCTGACCGCCGCGTACGCGCAGATGCTCACGCTCGGCCGCGTCACCGGCCACGCGGCGCGTGCACGGCAGCTCGTCCAACGCATGAAGAGCCGCATCGCCCGCCTCGTCGCCGGCGCGCACGGACGCGGGCGGGGGCTGACCGTCTACCACGAGCTCGACCCGACGCTCTACTCGGTGACGTCGAAGACGTTCGTCGGCCAGATCTACAGCCTGTTCGGCCTGCGCGACATCGCGGACGCCGCCGACAAGACCGGCTCCGGCTACCCGCAGCTGTCGTCGGAGTACGTGGTGGCGGCGAACCCCGACCTGATCGTGCTCGCCGACACCGTCTGCTGCGGGCAGAGCGCCGCGACGCTCCGCGCGCGACCCGGCTGGAACGCGATCACGGCCGTGCGCAAGGGGCTCGTGGTGCGGATCGACGACTCGATCGCCTCGCGCTGGGGGCCGCGCACCGTCGACTTCGTACGCGCCGTCGCGAGCGCGCTGACGCACATCCGTCGATGACCGCGGGTGTCCTCGCCGGTGCGCGCGTCCTCCGCCGCAGGCGGCGGCTCGGGCCGCTGTGGGTGCCGGTCGCCGTCGTCTTCCTGCTCGGGGCGATGCTCGTCGGCGTGCTGGTGGGCCCGGCGAACCTCGACGCCGGCGGCGTCGTCACGTCGCTGCTCGCGCACGCCCGCGTTCCCGGCGTCCACTCGCACCTGTCGTCGGTCGACGAGACGATCCTCTGGCAGATCCGCATGCCGCGCGTGATCATCGGCGCGCTGGTCGGCGCGATGCTCGCCACCGCCGGCGCCTCGTACCAGGGCGTGTTCCGCAACCCGCTCGCCGACCCGTACCTGCTCGGCGTCGCGGCGGGCGCCGGGCTCGGCGCTACGCTGGCGGTCGTCTACGCGCCGGCGCGCGAGCTGCTGCCGCCGGCCGCGTTCGTCGGGGGCGCGGTCGCGGTCGCGCTCACCTACGCGCTCGGCAGCGCCGGCGGGCGCGACCGCTCCGGTGCGACGCTGGTTCTGGCCGGCGTGACCGTCGTCTCGTTCCTCACCGCCGTGCAGACCTTCGTGCAGCAGCAGCACGCGAACACGCTCCAGCAGGTGTACTCCTGGATCCTCGGCAGCCTCCCGAGCTCCGGCTGGAGCGACGTCGTGTTGCTGCTGCCGTACGTCGGCCTGGCGCTGGCGGTGCTGCTGCTCCACCGGCGGCTGCTCGACGTCCTGAGCCTCGGCGAGGAAGAGGCGGCGACCGTCGGCATCGACGTCGGCCGGGTACGGCTCGCCGTCGTCGTCGCCGCCACGATCGGCACCGCGGGCGCCGTCGCCGTGAGCGGGCTGATCGGATTCGTCGGGATCGTCGTGCCGCACGCGATCCGCCTCGTCGTGGGCAGCAGCTACCGGCTGCTGCTGCCGCTCTCCGTCGTCGTCGGCGCCGGCTTCCTCGTGCTCGCCGACGTCGTCGCGCGCACGGTGCTGTCGCCCGCCGAGGTGCCGATCGGCGTGATCACGGCGTTCTGCGGCGCGCCGTTCTTCGCCGTCGTCCTGCGCACGAGCCGGAAGGGCTTCCGGTGATCGCGCTCGACGACGTGTCGGTGACGCTCGACGGTCGCCGGGTGGTCGAGCACGTCTCGCTCGCCGTGCCCGCGGGTGAGTGGTTGATGCTGATCGGCGCCAACGGGGCGGGGAAGACGACGCTCCTGCGCGCAGTCGCCGGTCTCGTGCGAGCGGAGGGACGCGTCGTGGTGGGAGGCGACGAGGTGCGGCGGCTGCGACGCCGCGAGCTCGCGCGGCGACTGGCGGTCGTGCCGCAGTCGCCGGCCGTGCCGCGCGGGATGACCGTCGCCGAGTACGTCCTGCTCGGCCGCAGCCCCTACGTCCCCTACGCGGGCAGCGAGAGCCGCCACGACGTCGCCGTCGCCCGCGCGGCCCTGTCGCGTCTGGATCTGAGGGCGTTCGCGGAGCGGCAGCTCGCGTCGCTGAGCGGCGGCGAGCGGCAGCGGGCGATCCTCGCGCGCGCCCTGGCGCAGGAGGCGCGGGTGCTCGTGCTCGACGAGCCGACCACCGCGCTCGACGCCGGCCGGCAGCAGCAGGTGCTGGAGCTCGTCGACGAGCTGCGCGTCGAGCACGAGCTGACGGTGCTGAGTGCGATGCACGACCTGACGCTCGCCGGTCAGTACGCGCAGCGCATCGTGCTGCTCGCGCAGGGTCGCGTAGCGGCCGAGGGCGAGCCTGCGGTCGTGCTCACGGTCGACACGATCGCGGAGCACTACGGGGCCGCCGTGCGGATCCTCGACGGCGCGGTCGTGCCGGTGCGACGCGCTTGACGGTGCCTGGCACCGTTACGTGCCCGACACCGTCACGTGCTCGACGCGCCGCCCGGCGGGCCGGTAGCCCAGCCGGCGGTTGATCGCGAGCATCGGCCCGTTCGTCTCGTCGTTCGCCGTCGCGACCTGGGTGATCCCGTGCTCCGCCGCCCAGCGGAGCGAGCCGAGCTTCGCCGCGAGAGCGAGGCCACGTCCACGGAACTCCGCCGCCGTGCCGGTGTACATGTTTCCGCCGCGCCCCGACTCGAGGTCGGCGATCAGCAGCGAGACGGCCGCCGGCTCGCCGTCGGAATAGGCGACGAAGCTGCCCGCGGGCTGGAAGAGCGGGTGCGCGAGCACGTGCTCGGCCCACTCCTCGTACGGATGGGGCTCGTACTCGCCGAGCTGCGGCATGTCGCGCGACGTCTCCTCGTCGATGCGATGGAGCACGTGCGGATCGACCGCGGACGCCGGCCGTAGCTCCGCGGCCGGCTGCTCGTCGACCGTGCGGGGATCGACGGACGACAGCTGCTCGGCGCGTGCCTCCCGGAAGCCGCGGGCGGCGGCGAAGGCGACGCCCGCGGGAGTCTCGTGGAACAAGGAGCTGAGGCGCTCCGATCCCAGCGTGCGCGCGTGCGCGAGCGCCACGTCGTAGAGCGCCGAGCCGATACCTCGCCCGCGCGCCTCCTCACGTACTGCCACGTGCATGAGCGAGCGCCCGCCGCCGAACCAGGCTCTGAGCGCCCACGACTCGCCGACGACCAGGCCGTCGGCCTCGGCGACGAACGCGCGCAGGCCGGCGCGCTCCGGCACGGACCGTTCCCGGTGCCGCCAGGACGCGACGTTCATGACCGCGAGCGGCTCGGTTTCGCGGATCAGCTCGACGAGCGCGGGCGCGTCGCGCTCGGGATCGGTGTCGCGGATCTGCATACTCGCCATGTGCTGGCGACCATCCTGACGATCGGCAACGAGATCGTGGCGGGCGACGTCCCGAACACGAACGGCGCGTGGCTCGCGAAGAGGCTCGAAGAGCTCGGCGTGCGCGCCGTGCTGTCCGCCGCCGTTCCCGACGACCAGGAGCGGATCGTCGGATTCGTGCGCCGCGAGGCGCCGCTCGTCGACCACCTGCTGGTGACCGGCGGCCTCGGCGGCACGCCGGACGACATCACGCGCGAGGCGATCGCCGCCGCGTTCGACGTCGAGCAGGCGGTGATTCCCGAGCTGGCCGACGACCTGCGGGCGCGCTTCGCCGGCGCACCCGAGTACGCGGCGCGCTGGGCGGCGCTGCCGGTCGGCGCTCAGCCTCTCGAGAACCCGCTCGGCGGAGCGCCCGGCTTCCGGCTCGAGAACGTCTGGGTCCTGCCCGGGCTGCCGCGCGAGATGGAGGCGATGTTCGACCGCTACGCGGAGGAGCTGCGCTCCGGGCGGTCGATCGGCGTCTGGCGGAGGCGGGAGAAGACGCGCGAGTCGACGCTCGCACCGGCGCTCGAGGCCGCGACCGCGCGCTGGCCCGCGGTCTCTGTCGGCTCGTACCCGAGCTTCACGGCCGACGGGCCAGAGGTCGAGGTCGTCCTCAAGTCGTCCGATTCGGACGCGCTCGCCGCGGCCGCGTCCTTCCTGGACGCCGAGCTCGACCGCCTCACCTGATCGCTTCCCACTCGATCGGTACCCTCGGCAGGTGTCTGCGGTCCGCCCGGAGAACTACCTCGTCGACCTGAATCCCACGCAGCGGGAGGCGGTGCTGACGACCGAGGGGCCGCTGCTCGTGATCGCCGGGGCGGGCTCAGGCAAGACGCGTGTCCTCACGCATCGCGTCGCCCATCTGCTCGCCGCCCACGGCGTGAAGCCGCACGAGATCCTCGCGATCACGTTCACGAACAAGGCGGCCGGCGAGATGCGCGAGCGTGTCGAGCGGATGGTCGGGCCGGTCGCCCGCGCGATCTGGATCCTCACCTTCCACTCGGCCTGCGGCCGCATCCTGCGGCGCGAGGCCGAGCGGCTCGGATACCGGTCGAACTTCACCATCTACGACCAGGCCGACCAGGTGCGCGTCGTCAAGGACTGCCTCGCGGAGCTCGAGCGCGACCCGAAGCGCTTCGCGCCGCGCGGAATCCACAGCCGCATCTCGAACGCGAAGAACCAGCTGATCGGACCGGACGAGTACGCGGCGCGCGTCGAGAGCTTCTACGACCAGACCGTCGCCGACGTCTACGGGCTCTACCAGCGCAAGCTGTTCGCCTCGAACGCAGTCGACTTCGACGATCTGCTGCTCCTGACAGTCGAGGTGCTGCAGCGCTTCCCCGAGGCGCAGGAGCAGTGGTCGCGGCGGTTCCGCTACGTGCTCGTCGACGAGTACCAGGACACCAACCACGCGCAGTACGTGCTCCTGAAGCTGCTCGCCGGCGAACGCAAGAACGTGATGGCCGTGGGCGACCCGGACCAATGCCTCGTCGCAGGAACGTCGGTCCGGATGGCTGACGGCACCGAGCGACCGATCGAGGATGTCCGGGTCGGAGACGAGGTCCTTTCGTGCTACGGCAGCGGCGTGTTCCGAGGCGCTCGCGTGACGGGCGTTCACCGGGCCGAGCGGCGAGAGGGGATCGAGATCAGAACAGCCGGAGGCAGGCGGGTCGTATCGACGCCCGAGCACGTCCACTTCGCAGGCTTCAAGTCCGGTCGGACGCCGCAACTGCACATGACGTACCTGATGTGGAAGGCCGGCTCCGGCTTCCGCGTCGGCACGTCGCGGACGTACACGAACGGGCAGCCGCGGTCGGTGCCGGGTCCGCAGATGCGGCTTGCCGGGGAGCACGCCGACGCCGCGTGGGTCGTCGGAGTTCACCAGGACGAGGCCGAAGCACGTCTCAGCGAAGCGCTGCTGTCTCTCCGCTACCAGCTGCCGACGCTGCCCTTCCTGGCCCGACCGTACAAGGCGCAGGTTGCCGGCCGCAGCCTCGTCGGCGACCAGGCCCTGCTCGACCGCGTCTACGCGGAGTGCGACACGGAGAGCGGCGGCAGGCGCCTGCTCGAGGACGAAGGTCTGAGCTTCGGGGCCCCGCATTTCAGCACGGCGACGACGACCAGCGGTGCGCGCGTTCGCCGTCGGCTGACCGTTCATCTGTGTGGCGATCCGCGTGGTGCGCGAACGATGCACCGCATCACCCTGTTCGGTTACGACCACGAGGGACGGCGAGCTTTGGAGTCGATCGGGCTCAGCGTGAGGCCGGCCCACGAGCATTCGACGGGTTGGCGCTACGAGTCGGCGCATTCGGACTTCGCGAAGCTCTCCGAGATCGTTCGCAACATCCAGCAAGTCCTCGACGTATCGGTGCGATACGTCGGACGCATGGCACGGTCCGACGGAGCGATCGGAAAGGAGCGAAACTCGCTGCCCTTCATGCCCGCGGCGTCAGTGCGTCCGGGGATGCTGATGGTCACGGAAGCCGGCGAGTTCGACGTCGTGACAGAGGTGGAGCGCGTCACCCTGGGCGCACCCGTCTACGACCTCGACATCGAGCGCACGCACAACTTCGTGGCGAACGGACTCGTGACTCACAACTCGATCTACGCATTTCGAGGCGCCGACATCCGCAACATCCTCGAGTTCGAACGTGACTTCCCGAATACGAAGGTGATCGCGCTCGAGCAGAACTACCGCTCGACGAACGCGATTCTCTCCGCGGCGAACGCGGTGATCGAGAACAACCGCGAGCGCAAGGAGAAGAACCTGTGGTCGGACCTCGGCGAGGGCGAGCCGGTGCGCATCGTCGAGTCGGAGGACGAGCACGCGGAGGCACGGTTCGTCGCGGCGGAGACGGTCGCGCTGATCGACGGCGGCTACAGCGGCAGCGAGATCGCCGTCGTCTACCGCACGAACGCGCAAAGCCGCGTGCTCGAGGACGTGCTCGTACGGCAGGGGGTCGGGTACCAGGTGATCGGCGGCCCTCGCTTCTACGAGCGCGCCGAGGTGAAGGACGCGGTCGCGTATCTCCAGGTGCTCGACAACCCGTTCGACGCGGTCTCGCTGCTGCGGATCGCGAACCGGCCGCGGCGCGGGATCGGCGACACGTCGCTGTCGCGGCTCGTGGCCTACGCCGAAGGGCTCGGCATCTCGCTGTGGGAGGCGACGGCGCAGCCGCAGGAGGCCGGGCTCGCAGCCGCGTCGGCGCGCGCGGTCGGCGGCTTCCGCAGCACGATGGAGTCGCTGCTCGCGACCGCAACCGACGCGACCGTGTCGCAGCTCGTGGACGCGGTGCTCGACCGCACCGGGTACCGCGAGACGCTCGAAAGCGAGCGCACGATCGAGGCGCGCGGCCGGCTGGAGAACCTCGAGGAGCTCGTCGGCGTCGCGCGCGAGTACGAGCAGAATGCGCAGGAGCCGTCGCTGTCGGGCTTCCTGCAGGAGATCTCGCTGTACTCCGACCAGGACGCGCTGCGAGCCGATGACGACGACACGGGGATGGTCACGCTGATGACCATCCACAACGCGAAGGGGCTCGAGTTCCGCGCGGTGTTCATGATCGGGATGGAGGAGATGGTGTTCCCGCACGCGCGCTCGATCGAGGAGAACTCGATCGAGGAGGAGCGGCGGCTCTGCTACGTCGGCATGACCCGCGCGAAGGAGCGCCTGACGATGACGCACGCGTCGCGCCGCTCGCTCTTCGGACGGGCCGAGGCGAATCTGCCCTCGCGGTTCCTCGACGAGCTGCCGGGACTGGGCGTCGAGCGCGAGCGGCTGCGACCCGCGTCGTGGTCGAGCTACGCCCGTGCCGCGGCGCGCGAGTACGTGCCGCGCCAGGACCTGCCGGATCTATCGACGGGCGACGCCGTGCGCCATTCGACGATGGGCACCGGGATCGTGACGCGGATCGAGCCCGGCGGCGTGGTGACGGTCCGCTTCGAGGACGGCGTCGAGCGCCGGCTGATGCTCGAGTACGCGCCGCTGGAGCGGCTGTGACGGAGATCCGCGAGGTCGGACTCGACCGGCTCGCAGACCTGCTCCGGCCGATCTCGACGACGCTCGGGTTCGAGCTCACCGCGGACAGCCTCGACGCCCATGCCCGCCTGCCCGAGCAGGACTTCCGCGTGGCGGCGTTCGAGGACGAGGAGATCGTCGCGGCCGCGCTGTCGTACCGGTTCGAGCTCTCGATTCCGGGCGGAGCGCTCCCCGTAGCCGGACTGACCGGTGTCGGCGTCCTGCCGACACACACGCGCCGCGGGCTGCTCAGCTCCCTGATGCGCGCGCACCTGGACGGCGTCCGACAGCGCGAGCTTCCGCTCGCGGCGCTCTGGGCGTCCGAGGGCGGCATCTACGGCCGCTTCGGCTACGGGCTCGCGTCGCTCGTGCTGGAGGTCGCGATCGAGCGGGATCGGATCGCGCCGCTTCTCGGCCGGCGCACGTCCGCTCCTGTACGGCTCGTCGCCGAGGACGATGCTGCTCGCCTGCTTCCGTCCGTGTGGGAGCGTGTTCGCGGCACGGTGCCCGGGCCGCTTTCCCGCTCGCCGGAGTGGTGGGCGCTCCGCGTCGGCGACGCGCCGTGGCAGCGCCGTGACCGCCGGCCTCTGCAGCGGGCCGTGCTCGAGCTCGACGGATGCGTCGAGGGCTACGTCCTCTACCGGCACAGCCCACGCTACGAAGACGGAGTGCCGGTGGGCGACCTCGACGTGCTCGAGGCCGTCGCGACGTCGCCGGCCGCGACGCGCGAACTGTGGCGCTACCTGCTCTCGATCGACCTCGTCCAGCACGTCAACGCGCGTCTGCTCCCGGTCGACCACCCGCTGCTCATGCTCACCGACGAGCCCGCCCGGCTGCACGCGCGTCTCGGCGACGGCTTGTGGGTGCGACTCGTGGACGTCGGCGCGGCGCTGACGGCGCGAGCGTTCGCCGGCTTGGGCGAGGTGGTGCTCGACGTGCGCGATCAGCTCTGTCCGTGGAACGAGGGGTGTTGGCGTGTGTCCTCCGACGGCGTGGAGCGCGTCTCCACGGCCGCCGACCTCGCGCTCGACGTCGCCGCTCTCGGCTCCGTCTACCTCGGCGGGTTCACGTTCGGCGCTCTCGTTCGCTCGACCCGCGTCGAGGAGCTGCGGCCCGGCGCAGCCGACCGCGCCGACGCGCTCTTCCGCACAGCCGCCGAGCCCTGGTGCCCGGAGATCTTCTGATCGACGCCGCGCCGGCGTCGGCGACGCGGGCAGACCGGCGCGGCGCGGTCGTCGCGGCGCTCATGCTGACGACCGGCCTCGCCGCGATCGACAGCACGATCGTCGCGACCGCGGTCCCGCAGATCGTCGCCGACCTCGGCGGCTTCTCGCTCTTCCCGTGGATCTTCTCGATCTACCTGTTGACGCAGGCGGTGACGGTGCCGATCTACGGGCGGCTGTCGGACGTGTTCGGCCGGAAGCCGGTGCTGCTGGTCGGCGTCGGCGGGTTCCTCGTGGGCTCGATCCTCTGCGGCGTCGCGTGGAGCATGGTCACGCTGATCGTCTTCCGCGGCGTGCAGGGGCTCGCCGCGGGAGCGATCCTGCCGACGACGACCACGATCGTCGGCGATCTCTACGAGCCGGCGCAGCGCGGCCGCATCCAGGGGTTCATCTCGAGCGTCTGGGGCGTGTCGGCGATCGTCGGGCCGGCGCTCGGCGGGTTCTTCGCACAGTACTGGACATGGCGCGGGATCTTCTGGCTGAACCTGCCGATCGGCCTCGGCGCGGCGTGGATGATCGAGCGCTACCTGCACGAGCGCCTCGAACGGCGCACGCATCGGATCGACTACGCGGGCGCGCTCGCCTTGACCGCCTCGTGCTCGCTGCTGATCCTCGCGCTGCTGGAGGGCGGCGTGAGCTGGGCGTGGAGCTCGCGCGTCAGCATTGCGCTGTTCGTGATCGCAGCGGTGTTGCTCGTGTCGTTCGTGCTGATCGAGCGCAGGGTGGCGGAGCCGATCCTGCCACTCTGGATCTTCAACCATCGGACGATCCTCGCCGGCAACCTCGCCGGTCTCGCGATCGGCGCGATCCTGATCGGGCAGTCGTCGTACGTGCCCACCTACGCGCAGCGCGTCGTGGGAGTGGGCGCTGTCGTCGCCGGCTTCGCGATGGCGGCGATGACGATCGGCTGGCCGATGGCCGCGACGCTCGCGCCGCGCGTCTACATGCGCATCGACTTCAAGCCGACCGCGCTGCTCGGCGGCGTGATCGCGACCGGCGGATGTCTGCTGCTCGCGCTCTTCGTCGGCGCGGACTCCGGCGTCTGGCGCGTCGCGGTCGCGAGCTTCGTGCTCGGTATCGGGCTCGGCTTCGCGTCGGTCTCGACCGTCGTCGCGGTGCAGTCGGTCGTCGGCTGGAGCAGGCGCGGCGTCGTGACGGGCAGCAACATGTTCATCCGCACGCTCGGAAGCGCGGTCGGTGTCGCGGTCTTCGGCAGCATCGCGAACAGCCGCCTCGCGCATCGCCGGCACACGGGGCCAGCGATCTACCACGCCATCCACGGCGTCTTCTGGGCGCTCGTCGCCGTCGCAGTCCTCGGCGTCGTGGCGCAGCTGCTCCTGCCGCGGCGTGTGACGACGCTCGAGTAGCGGCTGCTATGGCGGGAGGGGGCGGGAGGCGGCGGGGCGGTCGGGAGGCGGCGGGCGGTCGATCGATTTTGCGCGCCGGCTATCATGGGCCGCTCTGCAGGGGCGGTTAGCTCAGTTGGGAGAGCACCAGCTCGACAAGCTGGGGGTCACTGGTTCGAGCCCAGTACCGCCCATGATGAAAGCCCTGGAAACAGGGCTTTCTTGTTGGCAGAGTAGGCGACAGCGGTGTGGCCGTGGCAATGATCGAGACGCCTGAGAAGTGATGGTGTGACTTCTGCGCCTCGTCGACGAACGCACGGGAGCGCACTGGAGCGAACGATCAGGGTGAAGGCGGCGCTTGGTGTTCGCTCGGTGTGGCTGAGTCCAAACGCCTGCTGATTGAAGGTCCGCGCACGCAGGCGCTTTGGCGGCCGTCGGCGCTCGCCGGTGTCGTAGCATCGGCTAATAGAGGTGTTCTCCTTTCAGGCGATTCTCGTCCCGTACGCGCCGCACGTCGACTGGCCGGCGGGTTCGGTGTTGCGGACGGTCGCCGTGCGCGAGGATCAGACACTCGAGCAGTTGCACGAGGCGTTGCGGCTCAGCTTCGGGTGGGCGGATCCGCACATGTACGCCTTCTGGATGAGCGGGCGCTGGTGGGATGAGGGGAGTGTTCGCTACCAGACACCGTACGAGCTGGATCCAGATGACGATCGAGTCAGAAGCGGCCGGATCGCGCTGAGCGAACTCGGACTCCGGAAAGGGAAGGCGCTCGCGTATCTGTTCGACTTCGGCGACGAATGGCGTCTGTTGCTGAAGGTCGTGGAGCGTTGGGAGGCGGGAGACGAGACCTATCCAATGCTGGTCGAGGCAGAGGGGGTACCGCCACCTCAGTACGCGCCACTCGAGGAAGGCGACGTTCCCGACGGCTGAGCCCCGGAGTTGCCGCCGACGCCCTCAGAAGTCGCGCCGGAGGCGCCGCCAGCCAGCGCCGCGGCCTGCGCCTGTTCCCTCGATAGCGCCGGCATCGCGAAGCTCGCGCAGGATCTGGCGGATGTATTCGTCGCTGACGCCGGGAGAGGCTCGCTTCACGTCCGCGAAGCTGAAGGCGTCGCTGAGGTTGGAGCGGACGAACGATTTCACGAGCTCCGCCTTCGAGCCGCGGCCGGCGGTAGCGGCTTGGGCGCGCGGCTCGAACTCGCGGTAGGCGGCGGTGAGCACGCCGAGGAAGTAGGAGAGCCACGGCCGCAGGTCGTGCTCCGCGGTGTGCCATCGCTCCGTGGAGGCGGCCAGGGCCTCGTAGTAGGTCTCTTTGCTCTGCTCGATCAGCTTCTCGATGCTGATGAAGCGGCCGACCTCGTAGCCGGCCTTGTAGAGGAGCAGCAGCGTGAGCAGCCGCGACAGGCGTCCGTTGCCGTCGGTGAAGGGATGGACGACGAGAAAGTCGAGGACGTAGGCGCCCGTCAGGAGGAGCCGGTGGTGCTGGTCGGCGCGCCAGGCGTCGTCGAGGAGGATGTGCAGCTCGACCATCGCTGCGGGTGTGTCGAGGGCGGAGACGGGCGTGAAGCGGACGGCGACGGTGCCGTCGGCGCGCTCTTCGGTGACGAGGTTGTCCGAGTTCTTCCAGCGCCCGCCGGGCTGTGGCGCGAACTGGTAGAGGTCGCGGTGGAGTTGCAGGATGACGTTCGGCGTGAACGGGATGTGCTCGGCGCTGGAGTGGATCGTGTCGAGGACGGCGCGGTAGCCGGCGATCTCGGCTTCGGAGCGGTTGCGTGGTGTCGTCTTCTGGGCCACGAGTTCCTCGAGCCGTCTCTGCGGGGCGGTGATGTTTTCGATCGCGTTGGACGCTTCCACGCTCTCGATCAGAGCGAGTTGCTTGAGCGATTCGAGCGCGGCGGGATGTTGACGCGCGAACGCTTCCTGGCGCCCACGGCCGATGTCGATCTCGCTCAGCTGGCGGTTGAGCGCGGCGGGGACCAGGTCGAAATGACGACCGAGATCGCGGAACGTCTGCACGGTGAGAAACTAGATGAGTGATTCCACGGCAGCGGCCGTGTCCGAGGGGTTTTTGGCAGAGAGGCCGAAGTCGGCGGTGCTGAAGACACCGTCGACCTGGAGGCCACGATGGACGCCGACCT
>Ga0070739_10006624_pt1 | contig 12687 bp, 11 predicted proteins | sample Coa_R1_7_FD_66445 | JGI IMG/M metagenome (GOLD analysis project Ga0070739, IMG submission 66445) | Surface soil microbial communities from Centralia Pennsylvania, which are recovering from an underground coalmine fire - Coalmine... | ecosystem: Environmental > Terrestrial > Soil > Unclassified ... | reverse complement strand
GCATCCTGCAGATAGGACATCTTCTGCTCCATATTCGTCCCGGCGCCTTGCGCCGAGTTGAACGCCATGGAGGCCATAGAGGCGAGGGCCAGCGAGTTCTTCGGATCGTGTTGCAGAACCTTTTGAAACTCCTGCTTGGCCGCGGTGTACATCTTTTGATTGTCGGGCGAGTCGACTCCCGGTACCCACTGGATCATGTATGAGGTCGCCAGATAGAGTTGCGCGTTCTGGTTCGTTGGATCCAGCCGGACTGCTTCTTTGAAGTACTTCACCGCGTCGGCATACTTGTTGTTCTTGTATGCCTGAACGCCTTTATTCATGTCGTCGCGCGACTCGAGCTTGGCGCACCCGGTGGTGCAGACAATCATGCCCGCGCACAGCGCAAAGGACGCTACCTTCGAAAATCGCATGGCTATGTTCCTCCGGGCTATTGTCCCGCCTCGACCTTCGGCGTCATGATGCCCACTTTGTCCAGGCCGGCGCCTTTGGCGTCGTCAATCGCACGGGCGACATAGCGGTAATCGACATCCGGATCGCCCTTCACGAAGACGACTTTGGTCGCGCGCGTCTTGAAAATATCCTCCAGCCGCGCCTGCAGATCCGACTCCTTCACCGGCTGACCGTTGATCTGCATGCTGGTGTCCTTCAAAATCTCCACCACCACGGTGGGATCCTGATTCGGCGGCGGCGGGGGCTGGTTGGGCGGTGGTGGTTGAGGCACCAGCGTATCCAGTCCGTGCGGCGTCAAAGGCGTGATCACCATGAAGATAATCAGCAGCACCAGCAACACATCGATCAGCGGAGTAACGTTGATATCCGCTTTGGCTCCTCCAGAGCCGCCAACTGCCATTGCCATAAGCTGTAAATCCTTTCAGCTAAAACTCAAATCAGCTAAAACCCCAAGCGCACAGGCGTTTTGCTGCCGTTGTGCGCGTTTTGCCAAGCGCACAGGCGTTTGCTGCCGTTGTGCGCGTTTAGCCACGCCCACAGGCGTTTGCTGCCGTTGTGCGCGTTTAGCCACGCCCACAGGCGTTTGCTGCCGTTGTGCGCGGTCCATCAAAGAGTTAAACCTTTTTTGTTCTTGTCCTGAATCTCTTCCGTTATCAAACCGAGCTGATCCACTCCGTCCGTCCGAAGCTGATCGATGACGTCGGTAATTGCGCCAAATCTGGCGCGCGCGTCGGCCCGGATATAGACGGTTTTGTCACCCGTACGCGCTGCCTGAAGATCCTTGACCTTGGAAGCGAGCTGGTCCAACGGCATCATCGTATTGCCCGGACTCAGCCAGATCTTTCCGTCGCGCGTAATAGAAATCAGAACTGCGTCTTCTTTGTCAGCGTCCTGCATCTTGATCGGGTTGCGCGTCTTGACCAGGTTGACCTGCGCACCTTTCGTCAACATAGGCGTGATGACCATAAAGATGATCAGCAGCACGAGCATCACATCCACCATGGGCGTGACGTTAATGTCTGAAACAACTGGCGGCGCCTTAGGTAATTTCATTTCGCTACTCCTTAAAATCAGCCTTCTCGAGCCAGTTCAAACAAGGGCGGAGGCGGTATTCGCCTCTCGCCCCCAAAATCGATTCAACTCGAGACAATCATTAAAATGGCGCTTTAGCGCACCGCGCCCGCAGTCTTCTGCGTGCGCTTCAGGAAGTAATCGATCAATTCCGAACTGGAGTTGCCCATCTCGACATCGAACGCTTCGATACGGTTCGTGAAGTAGTTGAACATCCAGACGGCCGGGATGGCGACGAACAGACCGACGGCGGTTGTGATCAGGGCTTCCGAAATACCGCCGGCGACTGCGCCCAGACCGGTCGACTTTGAAGTCGAGATCGATTTGAAGGCGTTCATGATGCCGACCACGGTTCCGAACAGACCGACGAACGGAGCCGTGGAGCCGATAGTCGCGAGGCTACTGACGCCGCGCTTCAGCTCTGCGTGAACGATGGCTTCGGCACGCTCGAGAGCACGGCGAGAGGCTTCGATGTCCTCGCCCGGAATCTCGGAGCTCATCTGGTGTGCCTTGAATTCCTGCAAACCAGCGACAACGACCTTTGCCAAGTGACTCTTGTTGAATCGGTCAGCAATCTTGATGGCTTCATCGAGCTTGCCTTCGCGCAGCGCGCCGGCGACTGCCGGAGCGAACGCGCGGGACTGCTTGCGAGCCGCGTTATATGCAATCAGACGGTCGATCATGACACCGATCGACCATGCCGACATGATGAACAGACAAATGACCACGCATTTGGCCATCACGCCCATGTTGCTCCAAACGGAACGAGGGTCAAAACTGATGCCCTCCTGTTCCTGCAGGAGCCAAAACGCCCATACCTGAAGTTGTAATATCATGCTTCTCTCCTAAGTTGAATCGAGTTTTTAAATTTAAGCTGAATGCTCTCTAACTACCTATTGGAACTAACCTATTGGCTCAAAGTGAAGTTAACGATGATATCAGTGATGACTTCCACTGGTTGACCGTTAAGCAACGTAGGCCGGTATTTCCACTGCAACACGGCGTCTCGCGCGGCTTGCACCAAGAGAGGATGCCCGCGAACGAGTTGCAAATTTTCGATGTTTCCTTCCTTACTAATGGTTGCAGTAAATTCCACGGTGCCTTGCACGCGAGCCGATTTTGCGAGTGGCGGATAGATCGGCTGAACGCGCCGGATCAGGTTCGCTTCCATGACCTGACCGCCGATGCGTTGCGGACCAACCGGGGCAGCCTTCTTGGGCGGCGGAGGCGGAGGCGGCGCGGCGCTCGGCACACCACCAATCACTCCACCCAACACGCCACCGAGTGCTCCACCGGCTTCACCGGTACCACCGACTACGCCGATGCCGGCATCGGGTGGCGGCGCGGCCTCTTCAATTTTGTTGATCTGTTTGGGAATGACTTTCGGCGCTACCAACTGGTTGGCAATGAACTGCCGGATCACCGGTTTGGGCTGCACCTTCGGAGCCTGCGGCGGAGGCGGCGGCGGAGGTGGCGGAGGAGGCGGCGGCGCGATCAGCATGCTCTTTAATTGCGCGCTCGGCAGGGCCTCCGTGTAGATCAGAGGAATCAAAATCAGAACACCGATGATGCAGATCTGGAGAATCAGGGATAGCGCGATGGTCCAGGGCTTCTTGGTTTTCGTTGTTCCGTCTACGAACGTTTGCTCGAACATAGTGTACTCACCTCGTCCCGGAATATCACCGGGGTCGACTGATTGCTTTTCTACTTTGCCGTTTTCACCGGTTTGGCTGCCTTTACCGTATTCGCTACACTGCGCGCCCGGGCGGTATCCACCACAGGCCGCGATCTCCTGCGCCTGCTCTCCGACAGATTCTGCCAGAAGATCAGGATCGGGCTCGCGATGAATATAGACGAATACGTCCCGACGATAATACCAACAACTAATGCAAATGAAAATCCGTTTAGTACCTGGCCACCGAATAAGTACAAGGACATGGCGGTCAGGAATGTCAAACCGGAAGTCAAAACCGTCCGGCTCAACGTCTGATTGATGCTCAGATTGACGATGTGCTCGAAAGAGCCGCGCACCTGCATCCGGAGATTCTCACGGATGCGGTCGAACGTGACGATGGTGTCATTCATCGAGTAACCGACCAGGGTCAGCAGCGCGGCGATAACGGTCAGGTCAATCGGCTTGTTGAATAGCGAAAAAAGTCCAATAGTGATGATGGTGTCGTGGAATACCGCGATCACCGCGGCGACGCCGTAGATCCACTCAAAGCGGAAGGCGATATAGACCAACATTGCCCCCAGGGCAATGAGGACAACATTGATGGCCTGCTGGCGCAGATCCGCCCCGATCTTCGGGCCTACTACTTCGGCGCTGCGAATGGCAAAGTCGCCGGTAAAGCATTGCTGTTTTAGAACATTCAGGACCTGAGGGGTGACACCCTGAACGGAAGAAAGCTCATCGAGGTTGTGTATCAGGCCGGAATGAGCGGAGCGATAGTCGAGGATCCGCTGCACCAACGCCTGTAACTGATCATCGGAGAGAGAAGCTCCGGCGGCGGCGAGCGGGTCGCGCAGGCGGTCCATCAGATCGGTCTGGCCGGCCAGGTTGATGTCCAACTTCCCTCCGGAGTTCGGATTGAAGGAGGTGTTCAAGGCCGAGACAATGTCGCTCCGAACGGTCTGGATGTTCTGGTCAGTTACGGCTGCGCCGGTCGTGATCAGCACTTCCTGCGAGCTGCCGGCGCCCTGGGTGTTGTTAACTTCCTGCACCTCCACCTCGCCAGGCACAGCCTTATGGAGCGCAGATCGGATTGCCTCTGTGGGGGGCCGCTTTATGAAGTTGACATCCATGAGCGCTCCGCCAGTGAAGTCTATTCCGTATTTAGGGCCGCCTTTAACAATAAGGCTGGCGATGCCGGCTGCAGTAAGAAGCAAAGACAACGTGATGAACGGCCACTTCTTACCCAGGAAGTCGAAATTCGTGTTCTTAAAGATTTCCATTCAGCTTCAAAAGCCGGCATTCACTACAGATAGACACCGGCGATTAACAAATGTTCCCAATTCGCAGTGTGGCGGCCCGGCAAATTTGACGGGTCAACGCACCGATTAAATACTTAGAGCCCGCACCGGAGTGGGTCTCGAAAGCTCCCAATCAAAAATCGCTTTGGACACAAAGACGGCAGTGAACACATTGGCGATGAGACCAATGACCAATGTGACGGCGAACCCTTTGACGGGGCCCGAGCCGAACAAAAACAGAATGGCGCAGGAGACCACCGTCGTCACGTGGGTATCGATAATGGTCAGCAGCGCTTTGCTAAAGCCAGTATCTACCGCGGGAATAACCGCCTTTCCCGCCCGCAACTCTTCCCGAATTCGTTCAAAAATAAGGACGTTGCTATCGACCGCCATACCGATCGTCAGGATGATTCCGGCGATTCCGGGCAAGGTAAGTACGGCGTCAAAGTAACTGAGGCAGGCGATCAGGATGATGGCGTTTAGAATCAGCGCCAGGGTGGCATTGATGCCGGCCTTCTTGTAGTAAATGAGCATGGCCACGATAACGGCCAGAACGCCGGCGATACCGGCAGCAAAACCGTTCCGAATGGAGTCCGCGCCGAGCGAAGCGCCAACGGTATCTTCCTGTTCGTAAGTGATACCGGCCGGCAGCGTGCCCGCTTTGAGGTTGAGCGCCAGATCGTTGGCATCCTGCTGGCTGGCGGCTCCTTCGATGACGCCGTTGTCGCTAATTTGTCCTTTAATGACCGGCGCTTCCAAAACCTTGCCGTCGAGTACAATCGCCAGCCGCTGGCCGATGTGGGAGCCCGTATAGGCGGAGAACCGCTTCGCCGCATCCTGGCTGAGCACGAAAGCGGTGTCCCAGCTACCGGGCATCTGGCCCTGTTCCGGACGGGCATCGCGAATGTCCGGCCCGCGCACGATGGGGTTGCTGGTGACCAGGTAGACGCCGCCGCTGCGGGCGGTCGAGTCGGTTGTGGGGCCGCCGATCAGCTTGGTGCCGGGCGGAAGAACGCCATTATTCTGGGCCAGGGCGTCCTCGCGGCTGGCGTACGGGCCGCCGCGGACATCGTACAACTCGAGTTTGGCGGCAGTCTGGAGAATCTGTTTGACCCGGCCGGGATCGTCGACGTTCGGAAGCGAGATGAGCAGTTCGGAATCGGCATCCTCGCGCCGCTGCTGAACGGTGGCCTCGCTCAGGCCGAGGGCATTGATCTTTTTATCCAGTGTGTTTTTGGTCAGGCTCAGGACATTGGACCACATCGTGAGGGCGTCGGTCGGCTTGATGGTCATCCGGTAATCGGTGGCGTTCTGCGGGGTGAGCAGCCATTGCGAGAACTGGTCATTCACGACACTGCGGAGCATACCGGCCTGGGTGGCCGGGACGCCTTTAATGACAATCGCCACCTTGGTAGCTGTCGCCAGGGTTTTCGCCTCATCGACCGTAATGTCTGAGAAGGTGACGCCGCTTTTGGTTAAGGCCTGTTTGAGGCGGTCGGCATCGGCGTTCGCTTGCGCATTGAACGCATCCTGCTGATCCACGCGCACGACCAGGTAAGTACCGCCGCGCAGGTCCAAGCCGAGATGGATGTTCTTGTTCCAGTTCGCGACGAGCTGGGCTTTGCTGGTCGGCACGCCAATGATCCCGTAAATACAGACCAGGATGACGACCACGATGAAGATGAACTTAAAGCGTAAATTTCGTTTCATGCGTAACAGCTACTAGGGAAACTCGACTACTTTTTGGGCGGCTCGTCGGTGCTGACCACACTGGTGACAGCGCTGCGGGCTACCTGAATTTTCAGATTGTCGGGCTTAATTCGCAGTATAAGCGTATCATCATTCACGGCCACAATGGTGCCGATGATACCGCCGCTGGTGAGTACCGTTTGGCCGTTTTCGAGTGTTTTGAGCATCTGTTTCTGGTTCTTCTGCTGCCGGCGCATAGGCATAAACACCAGGAAGTAGAAGATGGCGATCATCAATATGACAGGAAGGATGCCGCCGAATAGGGAACTGCCCGGCGGGGTGGCCGTTTGAAAGAGAAGTATGGAGTACAGCATTCAGTTTTGTTCGGATTTAGCTCGCAGCCGCCAGCGATCAGCTATCAGCGACAGCGGTGGCACAGGACTTTAGAAATTCCGGGAACTTATCAACTAGGATAGCCTGCCGCATCCGGCGCATGATGTCAAGGTAGTAGCGTATATTGTGCAGGGTCGCCAGGGTAGAAAACAGGATCTCGCCAGCCTGAAGGAGGTGCCGGAGGTATGCCTTGCTAAAAGTACGGCAGGTATAGCAATCGCAGGCCGGATCCAGAGGCGATGGGTCATCCAGGTACTGGGCCTGTTTGATTACCACTTTGCCTTGTGAAGTAAAGAGGTAGCCGTTGCGAGCATTGCGCGTTGGCAAGACGCAATCCATCATGTCGACGCCTTGCGCCACATAAAGCGGGAGTTCTTCGGGCATACCGACGCCCATGACATAGCGCGGGCGGTCCGCGGGCAGAAGCGGCGCGGTGGCGGCAGCGATTTCAAGGCTCAAGGCGCGGGGCTCGCCGACCGAGAGGCCGCCGATGGCATAGCCCGGCGCTTCGAGTTCGAGCAGCCGTTCTGCGCAGGCGCGGCGGAGGCCGGGATACATACCGCCCTGGACAATGGCGAAGAGGGCGCAATGTAATCCCTTCTGGCGTTTCCTGTAATGCTCGAAGGCGGCGCATGCCCAGCGAATGGTCCGATCTGTGGATTCCCGAGCGGCTTCGTAAGTGGCCGGATAGCCGAGGCACTCGTCGAGCACCATCATGATGTCGCTGCCGAGCGCGAGTTGAATATCGACGGTGCTCTGGGGGGTGAAAAGGTGCTGATCGCCGTCGAGATGGGAGCGGAAGAGGACGCCTTCTTCAGTGATCTTGCGCAGGTTATCGAGGCTGAAGACCTGAAATCCGCCGGAGTCTGTCAGGATGGAGCGCGGCCATGCCATGAACTGATGCAGGCCGCCTAAGCGCTCGATGCGTTCATGACCGGGGCGCAGAAACAGGTGGTAGGTGTTGGCGAGGATGATCTTGGCATTCAGGTCATCCAGGAGGTCGCGCGGGGTGAGCGCTTTGACGGTCGCTTGGGTGCCGACCGGCATGAAGACGGGAGTTTCGATGGCGCCGTGGGCGGTGTGCAATAGACCGGCGCGAGCACCGGTTTGCGAGCATCTGGCCTGGATTTCGAAGCGAAGCGAGCCGTCAGACGGGAAAGACATTCAGGCGGCTACATGAGCGTCAATGTGGTACTGACCTTTTCGGCGCCCCAGGCAAAAGTAAGTTCGGCAGACTTATCGGACTTCTTAGTAAGCGTGATCGTAAACTCCTCGACGGGCGCGGTTTTTTGGACGGGCAAATCGAAACGCGCCAAGTCCTGTGACTTGTCGTAATTCGTGCCCCACACATCCGCTTGCCTGTTAATGATCATGGTCCACTTGTCCGGGCCGGTAATGGCCCACAGCGAATAGCTGCCGGCAGGCAGTTGTGGACCGCCCTGCACTTTTACTGCGGCGGGCACGGTTAATTTCGTGGCTTCATCAGCGCCCAGCCTCCAGACTTGGCCGAAGGGTGCTACTTCTTTGCCGAACTCACGATTCTTCAGGGAAGGCCGGCCGTAGCTGATGGAAATCTGTTTACCACTTAAATCTACTGAAACGGTCTCGTGCGGGCTGATGCGATTCTGCTGCTGAAAGGCCGCTGCGCAAAGCGCCAGGGGAATCGCGGAAAAGACGAGAATAGCGGTACGTTTGGTCATTGTTCCACTATATGCGGCGGATCGAAGGCTCAATCGGGTTAGAACTCCGAGGCGCCGCGGCGGCGCAGGATGAGATAGACGGGCACCCCGATGAGCACAATCACCAGCCCGGGCCAGGTGCTGGAGGGGCGATACATGAAGAGCGCCCAGAGAATGGTGGCGGCGCCGAGGATATAGATGATGGGAACAACGGGATAGCCAAGCGCGCGATAGGGCCGGTCCAGATTGGGCCTGGTCTGGCGGAGGCGGATGACTCCGGCAATCGTCAGAATGTAAAAGATCAGCGCCGAAGAGATGACGTAATCGAGCAGATTGCTGTAGAGATTGCCGTATTGCCGGGTGGCGGGATTGAATGTGCGCGGCAGCACAAGCGCCGAGGCCCAGATGCCCTGCACCAGCAAGGAGCGGCCGGGCACGTGCGCTTTGTTCAGTGTTCCAGCCGAGCGCAAGAAGAGGCCGCTGCGGGCCATGGCGTAATAGACGCGGGCGCCGGCGAGGATCAAGCTGTTATCGCAGCCGAAGGTGGAGACCATGATGGCAATAGCCATTGCGATGCCGCCGAATCCGGGCGCGATGGCGTCGACAACTGCTGTGGCGACGCGGTCGGCCGGCGCGTTTTGAATCGCCGATAAAGGCAGTGTCAGGAGATACGCCACGTTGGCCAGCAGATAAAGCGCGATGACGACTACCGTGCCGATGATGAGGGCGCGCGGCAAGGTGCGCCTGGGATCTTTGACCTCGCCGGCAGCGAAGGTGATGTCATGCCAGGAATCGGCCGAAAACAGCGAGCCGGATTGCGAGACGCAGATGGCGATGAAGAGGCCGAAGGTGGTGGCGGCGGTGAATCCGGCCGTGATTGGCGTGAGGTTGCTCTGCTGCCAGAAATGATCGAAGTTGGCGTGAATGGCGGCGGCATTGCGGCCGATGAAGACGCCGAGAATGATCAAGCCGAGAAGGGCGCCGGTTTTGGCGACCGTGAACAAATTCTGAACGATTTTGCCGTACTTGATGCCGAGACTGTTGGTCCAGGTCAGCAGCGCGATGACTGCAATGGCGAGCAGTTGCGTTGTCGAGAGTGAGATGGCGTAACCGGACGAGAGATGGATGGGAGGAACAATGTAGCTCGTTTCGGAAATGGCGGGAAAGAGAATGCCCGCATAGCGCGCGAATGCGACGGCGACGGCCGCGATGGTGCCGGTCTGGATCACAGTAAACAGGGTCCAGCCGTAGAGAAAGCCCCAGATGGGCGAGAACGCTTCGCGCAGATAGACGTACATGCCACCCGCTTCGGGAATCATGGACGCGAGTTCGCCATAAGAGATGGCGGCGGCGATGGTGAGTACGCCAGTGACGACCCAGGCCATGAGCAGCCAGCCGCTGCTTCCGATGGTGCGCGCCATATCGGCCGGGACGATGAAGATACCGGAACCGATCATGGTGCCGATGACGATCATGACGGAATCGAAGAGCCCTAATTCGCGAATGAAGCCGGTGGTTTTGGAGGCGCGGTCAGTTACCGGGACGGAATGATCCATTAAGGCTTACTGTACATGGGAGGAGGGGAAGCGCGAAGCAGGACGGCGCCGCCTGGAAAGGCGGCGGCAGCCTGAAAGGCTGGCCCCACAACGTCATTTGAAAAAACGAAGCCATTTTGGTTAACCGGCGGGTTGGGCTAGGGCTTGGAGGCGGGCCGCAATGTCGGGCGGAACGTAGCCTGCATCGAGGGCTGCGAAAAACTCGGCTTCGGACTCGAAGGGTTCGATGCCGGAGAGATCGCCGGAATTTGAAGCGGCTGCTTCGGCTTCGGCCTCGCGGGTCTGTTTGCGGCGTTCGGATTGAAGTTCGTCGAGTTCTTTGAGGGCTTGGCGGCGCTTGCGATCGAGGCGCGCTTCCTGGATGTGCAGATTGCGGAGTTCCTTCTGATAGGTCAGGTGCGTTTGCAGAACGATTTTGCTGCGTTGGTCCATCGGCGGCAGATCGGCAAACGCTTCCGCGAATTGCTCTTCGCCGTGGGCGTAGAGCGCGTATTCGAGTTCCTGGATGCGGCGCAGGCGCCAGTGACAATCTACGATAATTTGCAGCAACTCGGATTCGATAGGGCCGACAGGTTTGTGATGCTGCTCGAAATCCGCGAGAAAGCGGGCGTATTCTTCGACATCGTCGGTTGGGAGAAGCACGGTGCGGCCGGTGAGAGCTGACTTCACGGCATTCTTGGAAGATTTCGCGAGGCCGGCTTCGGTGCGGGGGCCGGTGGAGAGTTGCGCGTTAGCTCGGTTCGCGGCGAGTTGGGCCGGAGAGACGGCTGAGGGATTCTGAGTTTGCGGGACAGCGGGCACGATTGCATTCTTAGACATGTTGGTTTGCTCCTTTGCAAATAAAAATGGCTCGCGAGAGGAACAACGCCTCTTGCGAGCCTGACAGAACATAACACGCGAAAGGGCGAAAACGAACTGTGGAAAAAATTTTTTGGCGGTAATGCTAAGGCTTTAAAGTAAGAAAAAAGATCTGTGGAAATTGTGACCGCGCTGCGGGGGCTTTTGAAAAATCGGGCCACGACGGCCATGGCGGTGGGTACGCTGGCGTTGGGGATCGGGGCGAACACGGCGATTTTCAGCCTTTTGAATGCTGTGGTGCTGCGTTCCCTGCCGATTCCGCACCCGGAACAACTGGTTGCGCTCGCGACCACCATCCCGGATAGCGTGAATGGCGACCAGCCGTTCAGCCTGGCGATGTTTCACGAGATGAGCCGGAGGCAGGAGATTTTTTCGGACCTGTTTGGGGTGCGGCCGGGCGGCATGAACACGTTCGAAGTGGACGGGCGCTACATTTCAGCCGGGCTGGACGAGGTAACCGGCAATTATTTTCGGGACATGGGCGTTGCGCCGCTGCTGGGGAGGTTTATGGAGCCGGAAGATGTTACGCAGGGCAGCGGCTATTCGAATGCGGTTGCGGTGATCAGCTACCGGGCCTGGCGGAGCTGGTATCACGGCGATGGGAACATCATCGGAAAAACTATACGGATTGGGGATCATCATCCGTTCACGATCATCGGGGTTGAGCCGGAAGGATTTTCGGGGCTGATTATCGATGGCTCATCGGATGTCACGATACCGATACTTTCGGTTCCACAGGTGGGCGGCGCAGATTTGCGCGATCCGCGGATTCTGTGGCTTCAGTTGTATGGGCGGCTGAAGCCCGGTATTAGCGTGCAGCGGGCGCGCGCGTACATTACGCTGCTTTGGCCGCGCATTCTGGAAGGGACAGCCCCAGCCGATTATCAAGGACAGAGCGAAAGGCTGGCGCGGTTCTATGCGCGGCGCATCAAGCTGGAGCCTGCAGCGAACGGTATTTCTTTTTTGCGCACGAAGTTTTCCCATCCGCTTGAAGTGCTGCTGGCGCTGGTGGGTGCGGTGCTGCTGATTGCGTGTTTGAACCTGGCGAATTTGACGCTGGCGCGCGCGGCGGCGCAGCGGCATGAGACCGGCGTGCGGTCGGCGTTGGGAGCGAATGCGTGGCAGTTGATGCGGCCGGCGCTGGTGCAGAACTTGCTTTTGTCGTGCGCGGGCGCAGTGGTGGGCGTGGCTCTTGCGCATTGGGCAAGCCGCGCGATGGTGCGGATTGCGTGGACCGGTTTCACCAGCGCATCGCTTGATCCATCATTAGATCTGCGCGTACTGCTGTTTACGGCGGTGGCGACGATGGGCAGCGCGATTTTGTTTGCGCTACCGCCGGCCTTGCATGCGGCGCGGATCGACGCAATAGAGGCGCTGCGGCAACAGACGCGATCGGTTCGCGGAAGCGCGGCAGCGGGTGGACGAATTCTGGTTATTGCGCAGATAGCGTTATCACTGGTGTTAGTCACCGGCGCGTTGCTGTTTGGGCGAACGCTCAACCGGTTGCACAACGAAGATGCAGGATACCGGCGCGACCATTTATTGAGCTTGCAGTTATTTCCGCAACCGGGGCGGCGCGGGACGCCGAACTCGAGCTCTTACTTCCAGCAGCTTGTAGAAGAGCTAAAGCAGTTACCGGGAGTGGAGAGCGCGAGCTATTCCGAGTTTGGGCCTGCAAACGAGAGCGAAGATTATGAGCAGGTCTATTCTTGGCTGAGCGCGGCACCGGTGGAAGCTGTTTCTGACTATGTCGGGCCGGGCTTCTTTCATGTCATGGGCATGCATCTGCTGGCGGGGCGGGAGTTTAGCTGGCGAGATGACGAGAAAGCTCCGCAGACAGCGATTATCAGCCAGAGTCTGGCAGAAAAGCTTTTTGGAAATAGCAACGCCATAGGGCGCACGGTTTATTTCGGCCCGCATGCGCATGCGATTCCCTTGAAGATTATCGGCGTGGTGAACAGCGCGAGTTTGTGGAAGGTGGAGAGTTTTCATCCGCTGGCGATTTACCGGAGCTCGCT
>Ga0070739_10006619_pt1 | contig 12690 bp, 11 predicted proteins | sample Coa_R1_7_FD_66445 | JGI IMG/M metagenome (GOLD analysis project Ga0070739, IMG submission 66445) | Surface soil microbial communities from Centralia Pennsylvania, which are recovering from an underground coalmine fire - Coalmine... | ecosystem: Environmental > Terrestrial > Soil > Unclassified ... | reverse complement strand
GCCTTGTTCCACGATGCGGCCATCCGCCAGCACGATGATCTCATCCATCTTCATCAGGGTCGAAAGCCGGTGCGCGACGCAGATGACGGTCCGTTCGCGGGCCAGCCGTTCGATTGCGGCCTGGACTTCTCCTTCCGCGTTGGAATCCAGATTGCCGGTGGCTTCGTCCAGAACCAGAATGGGGGCGTTTCGGATGAATGCCCGCGCAATGGCGATGCGCTGGCGCTGGCCGCCGGAAAGCAACTTGCCCGTTTCGCCGATCTTCGTGTTGTAACCGTTGGGCAGGCGCATGATGAAATCATGGGCGTAAGAAGCTTTCGCCGCGGCCTCGATTTCAGCCTGGGTCGCAACTCCGCCCGGCCTGCCCATGGCGATGTTTTCGGCGACAGTCTGGTCGAACAGCACGATTTCCTGGCTGACCAGGGCCAGCATGTGGCGCAGATCGTTCACGGAAACATCGCGCAGATCGTGCCCGTCAAACTTGATAGAACCGCTGACTGGATCATAAAAACGGAACAGCAGATTGATGAACGTGCTCTTGCCCGAGCCGCTTTCGCCCGCGATGCCGAGCTTGAAACCGCGCGGCACGACGAGGGTGAAGTCGCGCAAGGCAGGGCTTTTATTGCCATACGCAAACGTGACGTTCTCAAAGGTCACACCGCGGCGAAATTCCGTGAGCGGCACGGGATTTGGTTTTTCGCGGACGGTTGGTTGCAGGTCAAAAATGGCAATCAACCGCTCGGAACCGACGCGCGCCTGCTGGAACAAAACCGGCAGCGCGCCAAGCCGTTTGACGGGCGTAAAAAGCAGGAGCACGCCGGTGAGAAAACCGGCCATGTTCGGAATCGTCCTATGACTGTAAAAAATGAACACGATGACAAAGCCCAACCCCAGCACGGAAATCACCTCAATGATGGGATTGACGAGTTCGCGGGATTGCACGCCTTTCATGCCGATATGGACAAGGCTTTCGTAGATCGAGCGAAAGCGCTTCATTTGGAATGGTTCAAGGCAGAACGCCTTCACAATCCGAATGCTGCTGAACACCTCCACGAGCAAGCTGTCCTGCGACACCCCGGCGCTCACGCTCGAAGTGAAAGCTTTCTTGCTTTTCCGGCTCAAAACGCGGATGGGGATGATGATGGTTGGGATGAACATCACCGAAAGGATCGTCAGCTTCCAGTCCATGTAAAGCAGCCCAAACCCGAGGCTGATGACTGTGATCGGTTCCGTGATGAGGTCGGAAAAGCCCATGCTCATGCAGCGATAAAGCGCCTGGGTGTCGCCATTCACCCGCCCGAGCAAATCTCCGAGCGTGGAGCGATTATAGAAATCCATCGAGAGCGTGCTGAGTTTGGCCAACAAATCCAGGCGCAGGTCCTTGATGACGCGTTCGCTCACCCAGCTCATGCAATAGGTGCTGAGATAACCGATCGCACCGCGAAAAAATACGAGCACCGGCAGGAGCAAAAAACCGCCGAGCGCCTGGCGCCAGTCGAGTTTGCGGCCTTGCAATGGCAGCCATGGATCCAAATCGGTTTGGAGGTCCTTTTGCAATTTTTGGCCAAATTGCCGGGCGGAATATTTGACGCGCGCGATGAAGCTCGAAGGGACCGGGCTGGTGTCTGGTTTTGTAGTCGCAACGGTCTGTTCCGTCGGCGGGCTGAGCCGCGTAAAGATGGTCTTGGTTGCCCAAAGGAAGCTGGCGTTGGAAACGCCAAACAGGAACCCGAGCAAAATGCCGGTCACCAACCGCATGCGGTAACGCTTGAGGTAAGGCCATCCGAACTTAAATATGCTTTTAAAATTTCCCACAAATTTTCTGATGCTCGGTCAAAACCAGCCTGGTTTAAAGGTCATCCAACCAGCAATAATTGCCAGTTTTTTGAAAACCAATGTAAACCGTAGAAAGTCTTATCTTAAAATTCGAATAAATTAAAACAATAAATGTATCATGCTGCTAACAAAAAAGTTGCACGACGAGTATAAGTTTTATGAAAAGCGCCTCCCGAATGAAAACCTGCATGGCGCCGAATACGGCACGTATCACGCTCGCGCTATCGGATGAATTTCTCCAGCGCGTTGAAAAGAGCCAGTCTGTCTCGCAAATGCACGTGGCTGCCGTCGCCGGCCACCAACCCGAAGCCATCCCCATAAGCCGGTCCGTTGGCAACAGCGCGGTCCGTCCTGCATTCGGTGATTTGTCGCGCGCTGAGGCTGATTGCGTCAGTACGGTCGCCTTCGACTTCATATTTCCAGCCGATGATCCGCGCCTTGGGAAACCATTCGCGCAGTTCGGAAATGATTTTCGGCGTCGGCACCAACTCGGCGAGCAACGGGCCGTCACGCGTCGAAATTTTGCCGGATTTGACTTCAACCATGTCGCCGCTTTTGGCCCGCACCCAAATCCGGCCAAACTTGTAATCGCTCACGGCTGCGGCGTGAAAAAGAGCTTGTGTGTCACCGAGCGCCAGCTTTTGCAATTTTTCGCGCAAATCCTCGGTGCTGGTGAACGCCTGGATTTCAGCGGCTTGATTCGGATCGCGGTAACTCGCCTGTTCGCCGAGCAGCAACGTCACCGAATGCCCGCGTTCGGAAAGAAAGCTGGCGAATTCGGAACCGAGGCGCCCGGTGGAAAAGTTGGTCAACCGGCGGACGTCATCCAGCGATTCGTAAGTCGGCCCTGCAGTGACGATGCAGTTCATTCGGCGAAGCGTAGCGGGTTTGCGCGAGTTGGAAAATTAAATTCCGGCGAAGGAGCGCGGACAGCTTGTCCGCGTCAAAAAATTACGTTTAAACTGCGCGGACAGGGCTGTCCGCGCTCCGTCAAGCGGCTTTCTTCCCGCGGCGCTCCATGGCACTATTATCGCAATGAGCAAGATTGTCGGCATTGATCTCGGCACAACCAATTCGCTGGTCGCGATGGTGGACTCGGGCATTCCCGTTGTGCTCGCGGATGCGGAGGGACAACGGCTGACGCCGTCGGTAGTTCATTTTCCCGGCCCGAATGCCGAGCCGGTCGTAGGACACGCGGCCAATCGCGTGCGCGTGGTGAAACCGGCGGAAACGGTTTATTCCATAAAGCGTTTCATGGGCCGACGTGGAAATGAAATCGCGCGCGAAGAAATGCTCGTGACTTACCCGGTGCGCGGCGAAGGCGCGGGGCCGGTGACAGTTGAAATCCATGGCCAATCGCGCACGCCCGAAGAAGTTTCCGCCGAGGTCTTGAAAAAATTGCGGCGCATTGCCGAGGCACAACTCAACGAACCGGTCACACGCGCGGTCATCACCGTGCCGGCTTATTTCAACGACGCGCAACGCAACGCCACCAAACGCGCGGGCGAACTGGCCGGGTTCACGGTCGAACGCATCCTCAACGAACCGACCGCCGCCGCGCTCGCGTATGGTTTGGACCGGTTGCAGGACCGCGCAAAAATCGCCGTCTATGATTTGGGTGGCGGCACGTTCGACCTTTCCATCCTCGAATTGAACCAGGGCGTTTTTCAGGTGTTGTCCACGAATGGCAACACGCGGCTGGGCGGCGATGATTTGGACAAACGGTTGATTGATTTTGTCGTCGAAAAAATCAAAACCGTCGGCGGACCAGATGCCACAAAGGATTTGCCGATGCTTTCGCGCGTCCGCGAAACAGCCGAACAAACCAAAATCAAGCTCTCCTCCGAAACCGAAACGGAAATCGCGCTGCCGTTTCTCACGCCCAATTTCAGCTTCAATTTGCGCTTCACGCGCGACGAACTCGAAAACCTCACGCGCGACATCATCGCAAAAACGCGTCCACATTGTTTGCGCGCGCTGGCGGACGCCAAAGTTGAGCCGAAAGATTTGGACCAGGTCATCCTTGTCGGCGGGCAGACGCGGATGCCGCTGGTGCGGAGGATGGTCGCGGAACTTTTTGGCTGCGCGGAGTTCGAGGAAACACGCGGCGGGATTCGTTTGGGAACGGAATATCATCGTCCGAAAGGCCCGCTGCTCAATTCTTCACAGAATCCCGACGAGGCCGTCGCGCTTGGAGCCGCCATCCAGGCGGAAATTCTTTCCGGCGGTTTCAAAAACGTGTTGTTGCTGGATGTGACGCCGCTGTCTCTGGGGATTGAGACGTTCGGTGGATTGATGAATGTCATCATCCACCGGAATTCGACTATTCCAGTGAAGGCCGGCGAGATGTTCACCACCGCGGTGGACAACCAGAAGAACATGCTTATCCACGTGCTGCAGGGCGAACGCGAGCGGGCGAAGGACAATTGGAGCCTTGGCCGCTTCACGATTGATTTCGAACCGGCGCCCAAGGGCGTCCCGCGCATCGGTGTGCAATTCGAGATCGACGCCAACGGCATTTTGCACGTGCTGGCGCGCGACACCAAAACGGGCAAACAAACCGTTGTTGAAATGAAATCCGCCGTGGATGTGGATGACGCCGAAGTGCAGCGGATGGTTGAGGAATCGGTTGAGCACGCGTTCGAAGACATGGCGGCGCGGCGCTGGATTGAGGCGAGCTTGCGTGCGCGTGAGACGCTTTCGGCCACGCGCAAAGGGTTGGCGGAATGCGGCGCGGAGCTGGATGATGGTCACCGTTCGCAAATCGAATCTGCAGCGAATGCGGTTGAGGCTGGACTGGCTTCGGAATCGCCGCAAACCAAAACCGGCGACACACAGGTGCTTCAGGCTGCCATTGGCAAATTGGATGAGGTCACCCGGCCATTGGCGGAGTTACTGATGGACCGGGCGATGGAGGCGATGTTGCGCAAACGCGGGGTTATTCCGTAGCAGGTTTTTTAAATTGTTGAAATGGAAGTTCTTCGGCCATTGCGGCACAATGCTGTTGCACTGGCAGCCGTTTTTTTATATTAAATAAACAAGCAACCATTGAGCAAAACATCTACAGAGCTTCACGAGGCTGCAGTAAAGCGCAACGTTGAAGGCGTCCGGCAATTGCTTCAAAGCCGGCCCGACATGGTCCACGTGCGTGACGAAAAGCAACGCACGCCGTTGCAACTGGCGGCGCGTGGCGGTTGCCTCGAGGTGGTGGAAATGATGCTGGCGCATGGCGCGGACGTCAACACCACGGACGAAAAGTTCCAGACACCGTTGCAGATGGCGGCATATTATGGTTTCAGAGATGTGGTTTCGCTTTTGCTCGACAAGGGCGCGCTGGTCAATGCCGCCAATCGCTGGCAAATCACCCCGCTGCATCTGGCATCGAATTTTGGCCACACGGATGTCGTTGACCTGTTGCTGACGCGCGGCGCGGACGTAAATGCGCAGGAAAGCAAGGGTCAGACTCCGATTTACCAGGCGGCGAATTACGGGCATAGCCGCGCAGTGAAGGTTTTGCTGTCGAAAGGCGCGGACGTAAACGCGCGTGACAAAATCGGCGCGACGCCGCTTTTCGCGGCCGCAGCCTACGGGCAAACGGCGATTGCGCAAATCCTCATTGCCAGCCATGCGGACGTGAATGCCGCGGACAAGGGAGGGTGGACGGCCTTGCATCACGCGGCGATTTCGGGCCATCAAGCTGTGGGCGAACTGCTCATCAGCAATCGCGCGCGCGTGGATGCCTTCGACAAGCATGGCGTCACTCCGCTGCACATCGCCTGTCGGGTAGGGCACGTGCACATCGTGAAGCTGCTGCTCGATCATCGCGCAGACATCAACCGTCGCAATTATCCCGGTCGTTCGCCGTTGCACATGGCTGCGACCTGCGGACAGTTGCATGTTGTGGAATTGCTTTTGAGCCGCCGCGCGGAGGTCAACGCGCCGGATTACAGCAGCAAAACCCCGCTTTATTACGCTCATAATAATGAACACCACGAGATAGTTGACCTGCTCAAAAAAGCCGGCGCCAAGGAATAAATTTCTTATCCGCCGGAGATTTTTCTTCTCCTTTTTCCCAAGTCACTCGTAGGATGACATCGTTATGCAAAATGCTGCCAAACGCCCGGCGCTCGGCGAATTGCTTTCGCCGGCCACAATCAAACTCCAGCTTTCCGGCCAGAACCGTGATGCGGTGCTGACGGAACTTGTCGCGCTGATTCCTGAAATCGCCGACCGGCCCGAAGACCGGCAAACGCTTTTGCGCGCCCTGCAAGAACGCGAGCTTTTGCACAGCACGGGCATCGGCGATGGCGTCGCTTTGCCGCATGCCCGCAACGCACTGGTTGGCTTGGTGGATCGTCCAATTCTCGTTTTTGGCCGGCACGATGGGGGCATTGCTTATTCGGCAATTGACGGCGCGCCAGCACAACTGTTTTTCCTGCTCATCGCGCCAACTGTCACACAGCATCTGGCGATCCTGGCGCGGTTGGGGCGTATTTTGCGCGATCCTAAATTGCGTAAGGCGCTCCTCAGCGCCGACAACGCGGAGAAGGTGATTTCGTTGATACGGGATGCTGAAGCGAAGATGTAATGAATGTGTGTTGTGTGTTGTGAATACAGCACCAAAACCGGCTTAAGCGATTAGCACTCGCCCGAAAATCCCTGCTGGCGCAACGCTTCGAACAACACGATTGCCGCGCAATTGGACAAGTTCAACGAACGGGATTCCGCATTAAACATCGGGATGCGCAGCCAACGTTCGCGATTTTCTTCCAATAACTGTTTGGGTAAGCCGGCTGTCTCGCGGCCGAAAACAATGTAATCGTCTGGGCTGAATTTTGCTTCTGAATAGAGCAGGGGACCGTTGGATTCAACGAACCAGAGCTGGGCGTTTGCCGGGATTTTTTGCGCGAACGCAGTCCAGTTCGGCCATTTGTGCCACTCGACCTGCGCCCAATAATCCATCCCTGCGCGCTTGAGTTGCTTGTCATCGAGTCGAAAGCCGAGAGGCTCAATTAAATGCAGCCGCGCTTTTGTCGCCGCGCACAACCGGGCGACATTGCCCGTGTTCGGCGGAATTTCCGGTTCGACCAGCACGATGTTCACGCCGCGCCTCCCCTATTGGATGTTCGATGTTCAATGTTCGGTGTTCGATGTTTCTCTTTCGCTTTGTAAAACACCTTCCACAAAACCAGCCCGCAAGCTGGTGCGGTCATCCCTGCCAATCGCCGGTCCTTGCCCGCCAATATATTTTTGATTTCGCCCGCCTCAATTTTGCCCTGACCGACCTGCACGATGGTTCCAACGATCCCGCGGCACATCTTGTAGAGAAAACCGTCGCCTTCGATGATGAACGTCAGCAACGGGCCGTTGCGCCGGATTTCACATCGGCCCAATGTGCGCACGGTGGATTCAAGTTCGTAATTGCGGTTGGCCGCGAACGATTTGAAATCGTGTTTGCCCAAAAAAAGTTTTGCCGCGGAGCGCATGGACGCGAAATCCAGTGTTCGCGGCACGTGCCAGGCCTGATGGCGCAGCAAGGGATTCATCGCCGCGTGGTTCCAGATGAAATAACGATACTGCTTGCCGGCTGCGTCGAACCGCGCATGAAAATCCGCCGCGCAACGCCGCGCCGAGCACACGCGAATGTCTTCCGGCAAATGGGCGTTGATGGCGAGCGCGAGCTTGCCAATCGGCATGCGGAATTGTTCCTTGGGCATTTCGACGTGCGCAACCATTCCGAGCGCATGGACGCCAGTGTCCGTGCGGCTGGAACTGTGGATGCGTCCCGCGCCGGGAAATAATTTCGCCAGCGCTTCCTCGACGCGCTGTTGCACGCCCACACCGCTCTTCTGCACCTGCCAACCGGCGTAATTTGTGCCGTCGTAGGCGATGGTGAGTTTGAATTTAAGCAGGGACATGAAAAATGAAACCACGGATGGACACGGATGGACACGGATGAATAGCTGAGGAGACACGAATTGCACGAATTATTACGAATCGACGAGACGGAGTCATATTCGTGGCAATTGGTGAAATTCGTGTCTGGTTTTTATCCGTGTTCATTCGTGTTTATCCGTGGTTAAAAATCAACTGCTCTGGGCATCGAGATAGCTCTGCAACAAAATCGCCGCGGCAGTTTTGTCCACTTTTTGTTTGCGCTGGTCGCGGCGCACATCGGCCTGGATCAACATTCGGTTGGCCTGTGCTGACGTGAGCCGTTCGTCCCAGGTCTTGATCGGCACGGTGACGACAGCCCGCAGTTGCTCGATGAACTCCTTCACCTTTGCAGCGGCTGGCCCGTAGGAACCATCCATGTTCCGCGGCATCCCGACCAGCAGCAAGCCAACTTCCTTTTCCTGGATAATTTCCTTTAAACGCGCAAAGACTTTTTCCAGCGGTTCCGCCGGCACAAACTCCAGTGGCTGCGCAATCACGCCCAGTTCATCGCTGATCGCGAGCCCGATGCGAACCGTTCCGTGGTCTATGGCGAGAATGCGCATTGATTATAGCCTCTTCATCACCTTCGCCGCAGCTTTCACTGTTTTATCAACGTCTTCACTCGTGTGCGCGGCGGAAATGAAACCGGCTTCGAATTGCGATGGCGCGAGATAAATGCCTTCGTCCAACATGCCATGGAAATATTTTGCGAAGCGCGCGCGATCACTGTGCATGGCATCGGCCAGATTGTGCACCGGTTTGTCGGTGAAATAGCCGCAGAACATGGAACCGATGCGCTTGAATTGTACCGGAATATTTGCAGATTTTGCGGCGTCGATCATCCCTGCTTCCAATTGCGAGCCCAATTTTTCCAACTGTTTGTAAACTTTGCCATCGGCCAACTCCTGCAACGCGGCCATTCCAGCCGCCATTGCGACCGGATTGCCGCTCAGTGTGCCCGCTTGATAAACCGGGCCCAGCGGCGCGAGGCAATCCATGATTTCCGCGCGTCCGCCGAAGGCACCCACTGGCAAACCGCCGCCGATGATTTTGCCGAAGCAGGTCAAGTCCGGCTTGATGTTGAAAAGCTCTTGCGCGCCGCCCCGCGCGAGCCGAAAACCGGTCATCACTTCGTCAAAAATCAGCAGCGCGCCGTTCGCCGCCGTGATTTCGCGCAAAAATTCGAGATAGCCCGGCTGAGGCAGATAAAGGCCCGCGTTGCCGGGAACGGGTTCGATGATGATGCCGGCGATTGTGTTTGTGTTCGCTGCAAATCCCGCGCGCACAGCTTCGATATCGTTGAACGGCAGCACGACGGTGTGTTGCGTGAAGGCGGCAGGAACGCCGGCGCTATCGGGATAGCCAAACGTCAACGCGCCAGAACCAGCCTTCACGAGAAGCGAATCGGCGTGGCCATGATAGCATCCTTCGAACTTGATGATTTTGTCGCGCTTGGTGAAACCGCGCGCGAGACGGATGGCGGACATCGTCGCTTCCGTGCCGGAACTGCACATCCGCACTTTTTGCACGCTGGGGACCATGTCGCAAATGAGCTTAGCCATCTCGACTTCCAGCGGATTGGGAATGCCAAAGCTGGTTCCATGCGCCGCGGCATTTTGGACGGCTTTGATGATTTTCGGATTCGCGTGGCCGAGAATTGCCGGCCCCCACGTGCCGACGTAATCCACGTAATCGTTGCCATCAACATCAAAGACATGCGCGCCCTGCGCGCGATTGACGAAAAACGGCTGCCCACCCACCGCGCGAAACGCCCGCACGGGCGAGTTCACGCCGCCCGGAATATATCGCAAGGCTTCGGCGAACAACGCTTCGGATTTGGTCCGTTGGATCATAATTTACCGAACTTCCTCACTACTCTAACAGTTATTCTGCTCTAGTTTCAATTGAATCACTTGAGTCCGCTTCGTATGTTGACGGAGATGTCCGGGACACAAATCAATTCACCGCCGCTTCCGCCGCTCGCCCGGCCGTTGCGTACTTTGCGCGGCATTGGTTCAGAACGCGAAGTGCAACTGGCGCGGCTGGGTTTGTTCACGGTTGAAGATTTGCTGCTGCTGCGTCCGCGTCGTTATGAAGATCGCCGCCATTTTCGCACCATCAAGGAGATGCAATTGGAAGAGCCGGCGACCACGCGCGGAACGATTGTCGCGCTGGGCCTGAAAACCTATCAACGCGGACAAAAATCGGTTTTTGAGATCATCCTTGAAGATGGCACGGCCCGGTTGCATTGCCGCTGGTGGAACCTGCCGTTCATGCAAAATTATTTTGCGGTCGGCGATGAAGTCTTTGTTTTCGGCAAATTGAAAGCTCTCAAGCCGCGCACGATTGATCATCCGGAAACGGAAGTCATCGAGGGCGGCGAAGAAAGCTCGATCCACATCAATCGCATCGCGCCGGTGTATCCCTTGACCGACGGACTGCCGCAACGCTGGCTGCGTTCGCTTGTCTGGCGCGCGCTGGCGCAGTTCGAGAAGGACATTGCCGAGCCGTGGCCGAAATTGAATTTAAAAAACTTTCCCACGCGCGCAAAAGCCATCCAAATGCTTCATTTTCCCGAAGCGGAAACGGACATCGAACCCGCGCGGCGTCGTCTGGCGCTGGATGAATTCATAGTGTTGCAACGCGATATTCGTTTGCGCCGGGAGAAATTCGAAGCCAAAGCACGCGGGCTCCCATGCGCGGGCAACAACCGGCTCATCAAACCATTTCTTGCGCAACTCGGTTTTGTCCTCACGCCCGCGCAGACAAAAGTGCTGCGCGAAATCCGCCACGACATGGGCGGCGCGCATCCGATGCGGCGGTTGCTCCAGGGCGATGTCGGTTCCGGCAAAACAGTCGTGGCCGCGTGCTGCGCATTGATGGCATTGGAAAGTTCATTCAACGTTGCGCTGATGGCGCCGACCGAAATTCTCGCCGAGCAGCATCATCGAACTTTTAAGAACTGGTTTGAGTCGCTGGGCATCGCAGTCGAACTGCAGACAGGCACGCATAAATCCGCGATCCGTAATCCGCAATCCGCAATCCTTACCATTGGCACGCATGCGCTGATCGAATCGAATTTTTCGATGGGCCGGCTTGGATTGGTTATCATTGACGAACAGCACAAGTTCGGCGTGGCGCAACGCGAGCAATTGCTGCGCAAGGGCGCATATCCGCATCTGCTGGTGATGACCGCGACACCCATTCCGCGCACACTGGGCCTCACCTTGTATGGCGAACTGGATGTTTCCGTGATTGACGAAATGCCGGGCGGCCGCGGTCAGATAAAGACATTCTTCCGGACGGCGGAAACTTTGCCGAAGGCATGGGATTTCATTCGCGAAAAAATCGCGCAGGGCCGCCAGGCGTATATTGTTTACCCGCGCATCGAGGAAAGCGGCGCCGCGGGATTGAAGGCGGTCACCAAAGAATTTGAAAATCTGAAGGCGACCCTCGCGCCTCATAAGGTTGGATTGTTGCACGGACGTTTGTCCGGCGAGCAAAAAGAGCGCGTGATGGCGGCATTTCGCAGCAATGCCATCCAGGTGTTGCTCACCACTCCGTTGATCGAGGTCGGGCTGGACGTTCCGAACGCGACGGTCATGCTGATCGAAAATGCGGAGCAATTCGGCCTCGCGCAGTTGCATCAATTGCGTGGGCGCATCGGACGCGGCGCGCATGATTCACAATGCATCCTGGTGGCATCCGCAAAGAGCGAGGAATCACGCAGGCGTCTCAGGATATTGGAGGAGACGAATGACGGTTTTCGCGTGGCCGAGGCCGACTTGAAAATGCGCGGTCCGGGCGAATTGCTCGGCCAGCAGCAAAGCGGTTTGCCGAAATTTCGTTTTGGAAGTTTGACGGAAGATTTGGACCTGATCCGCCTGGCGCAGGAGTTGGCGGCCCAAATGTGAATTTGGGTATGCCACAGTGCCTTGTAGCTGAAAACATTTTGCCTGACACCGCAGTCACGATTGACATTGCGGCCTCGGCGTGTTTCTGTTCCTGGCCGTTAGGGTTTAATGAATGTTTTTAGTTCCGCTTTGAACGCGGTCGCCCCGCATTTTCGAGTGCGAGGACACAGATTGCTGATTTCGCAGGGACATCCATTCAGCCAGACTGAGATTGATTTGCGACAAGTTTCAGCGCACAAGCTCCCGGAGCTGAGGACACTTCACCTCCGCTTGTTTCGCGGCCGTTGGCAGAAGTATTCGATGGATGGTTTTCGTCCGCGAGAAGTTTGTTTGCTTTGTGCTTTGCTGAATCAGTGGGAAAAGCGGAATCACCAGAAACATGAGTCCGCAGCCTGATACCTCTCCGTAGTCGAGTGGGTTGTCAATTCACCAAAACGATTCCCATTAAACCGGGCTGTCCCTGGAAGGCGGCTTTTTTGTTTTTTCCAGGGCAGTCGTGTGTTTATTTGGTAACCAGCATTATGCCACTCGTGGAATTGTTCACAGTTGAGGATGCGATATTGCTCGGTGGAAAGAAAGGGCCCAGCATGTTGATGCTATGGCCCACTTTCCCCAAGCCGCAAGGCTGGCGACATAGCGTTCACACACCGGAGCCGGTGCTCATTATCAGGCCGGATGGACAGCAGACTCATGCCACTGCTCATATTGGCTTGTCATATCCGCAGCAATATAGCAGTCGCAAGCAGGTAGTTTCCGTCGACACAGATTTGAGGATTACCGTTTGGTTCTCCGATCTTTCGGAGCAAGACGTGCCAGTTGGCAGCAAGATCATGAGTTCACAGGAGCTCAGGGATGCGATAGTTTCAAATCGTACTGCTTAACAAATCGCAAGCCAACACCGGTTGCCAGAAGCACTAGGAAGCCGTCCGGTTACTCGTAAGTTTTTTCCAACTCCTTGACCCGCTTGTAAACGGGCGAAGTCTCCGGCGTTCGGGCTTTGACA
>Ga0070739_10006618_pt1 | contig 12691 bp, 9 predicted proteins | sample Coa_R1_7_FD_66445 | JGI IMG/M metagenome (GOLD analysis project Ga0070739, IMG submission 66445) | Surface soil microbial communities from Centralia Pennsylvania, which are recovering from an underground coalmine fire - Coalmine... | ecosystem: Environmental > Terrestrial > Soil > Unclassified ... | reverse complement strand
TGCCGGCGCCGATTCCGGCGAACCTGCACTTCAGCCCGGAGTCGCTCGGGTGGCTGCAGGGAACGGTAGCTCCTTCCATCACCGTGATCGCGATTCTGATCGGCCTTGGGCATTCGCTGCTGGCGATGAGCGGCGAGGAGAGCCTGGCGCAGGTGAACCGGGAGATCGCGCATCCCAAGCTGAAGAACCTGGAGCGCGCGGGCTTCGTGATTTTCATCTACAGCCTGCTGTTCACCTCGCTCGTTTCGTTCTTCGCGGTGATGATCATTCCGGATGCGGACCGCAAGAATTTCCTCGATAACCTGATCGGCGGCCTCTCGATGTACCTCGTCGGGCCGGTATGGCTGCGGTTGGCGTTCCATGCCTTCGTGGTGCTGGTGGGAACCATGATTCTGGCCGGCGCGGTGAACACCGCGATTATCGGCTCCAACGGCGTGCTCAATCGCGTGGCCGAAGACGGCGTCCTGCCGGACTGGTTCCGCCAGCCGCACAAGAAATTCGGAACCACCTCCCGAATCATCAACCTCATCGTGGCGCTGCAGCTCTTCACGATCATCATCAGCCGCGGCGATGTCTACATGCTGGGCGAGGCGTACGCGTTCGGTGTGGTGTGGAGCTTCGCCATGAAGGCGCTTTCGGTGCTGGTGCTGCGCTACAAACAGCCGTACGGGCGCGAGTGGAAGGTGCCGCTCAACTTCCATATCGGCGGCGTGGAGATCCCGCTCGGGCTGATCGCGATCACGGTGTCGCTGTTCGCGCTGGCCACGATCAACGTGCTGACGAAGAAGGTGGCAACGATCTCCGGTGTGAGCTTCACGATCGCGTTCTTCCTGGTGTTCGAGCTCTCCGAGATGTACAACAAGCGCCGCGCCACGGGCCATCACGAGGAACTCGAGCGCTTCCGCCTGGACACGCGCCCCGACCTCAGCGCCTCCGCCCTCAGCGTGCGGCCCGGCAACGTGCTGGTGGCCGTGCGCAATCCGCACCGGCTCCAGCACCTGGAGCGCATTCTGCGCAAAACGGACACGCGGAAGATGGACATCGTGGTGCTTACCGTGAGGCAGGTGACGCAGGCCGGCTCGGGCGAACACGCGCTCGATATCGACCAGATCTTTTCCGAGGACGAGACGGAGGTCTTCACGCGCGTCGTTTCCCTGGCGGAAAAGGCCGGCAAGCACGTGGAGCTGATGGTCGTGCCCGGCGGGGACCCCTACGCCGCCATCGTGCAGACAGCCGCGCGGCTCCAGTCTTCGCGGATCGTGATGGGCCTTTCGCCCAAGCTCACGCCCTCCGAGCAGGGGGCGCAGGTCGGCCGGTACTGGGAGCAGCTTCCCGAGCCGCGTCCGTCTCTATCGCTCGAAATCGTGCTCGAAAATCAGCGCGACATCGTGTTTTTCAACCTCGGCCCGCATCCGCCGCGGCTGTGGCCCGAGGACATCGAACTGGCCCACCGCCTTTGGCTGCAACTGAGCGCGATGGGCCCGGGGTCGAAACTGCACCATCGGGACGTAGTGGGCGTGGCGCTGCGCCGCATGAGCCGCGAGTTGCAATCGGAGCGGGCCCACGAGGTAGTCGATGACGTGCTCAAGGAGATCGCCGGCGCGAACGGCAGCGCCAGCGACCGGCAGGAATGGCAGCCGTAAAAGAGGTTCACAAGCGCGTTTCGATAATGATCCTGACACTCGAGTCCGGGCACAGCGATCCGAGGGGCGCTCACGCCAGCCCCTCGTACCGGCTCGCAAAATACAGCAGCGGCTTCCCTTCCCCGACCCTCGCCCGCAGCATCCGTCCGACGAAGATGTCATGGTCCCCGGAGGCGATCCGCTGCTCGACCTCGCACTCCATCGCCGCCAGCGCGCCGGGCAGCAGCGGCGCGCCGGTTTCGCCGCGCTCCCAGGGCAGCCCGTTGAAGCGGTCGAAGCCCTTGCGGGCGAAGCGCTCGGAAAGGTCCCGCTGCTCTTCCGTTAACACGTTGATTCCAAAGTGCCTCGCTGCGCGAAAGGCGTCGATCACATTGACCGCATGGCCGAGACAGATCAGCACCAGCGGCGGATCGAGGGAAACCGATGTGAAGGAACTCACCGTCAATCCGTGCGGCACGCCTTCGACGTCGAGTACGGTAGCCACGGCAACGCCCGTGGCGAAGCGGCCGCACGCGCGGCGGAATTCCTCCGGAGATACCTGCGAGCGATCGCTTGACATGCGAATAAATTCAATCCTATCATTTAGTTGAACGATGCGTGGATCGGGGCCGCCAAACGGCGGGCCGGCGCGCCCAGAGGATTGGAGGAGGCGTTTTGATCAAGCTGGACATCATCAACGAGGTCGTCAACCGGACCGGCATCACGAAAACGAAGGCCGAAATGGCGGTGGAGACCGTATTCGAGTCGATGAAGAAAGCTCTCGAACAGGGCGACCGCATCGAACTGCGCGGTTTCGGCGTCTTCAACGTCAAACCTCGCAAGACCGGCATCGGGCGCAACCCTCGTACCGGCGCGGAGGTCTCGATTCCTCCAGGAAAGGCCGTGCGCTTCAAGCCCGGCAAGGAGCTGCAAACGCTGCAGTAGACCCGCCCCGCTGCGGCGCTGATTCATTGTGTCGTCCCAGGATTACTCCCCCGCGCCGTTCCCGTTTTTCCACGAGAACGGGACTGCGGAAGCACACCCTATTCCCGCAAGCCGCCGCCGGGAACGCTATTGGCTCTACGGCCTGCTGTTCGCCGTCACGCTGTTTTCCGCCACCGTCACGGGCGCGGCCATGCAGTCCGATTTCCGCCGCAATATCCCGTTCGATATCGAGAACAGCTTCGATTTCTACGGCACCGCCTGGCGCCATCCCGCGATCCTCCTCAGCGGGCTGCCATTCTCCCTCACCCTGCTCGCGATCCTGCTGGCGCACGAGTTCGGACATTACCTGGCCGCGATGTACCACCGCGTCGACGCCAGCCTCCCCTACTTCATGCCCTCGCCGTTTCTAGGGACCTTCGGCGCGTTCATCCGGGTGCGCTCGCCGATCTATTCCAAGCGGGTACTTTTCGATATCGGGATCGCCGGTCCGCTGGCCGGGTTCGTCTTCCTGCTGCCCGCGCTCTCGATCGGCCTCGCATTTTCCAAGGTAATCCCCAACATCGCGCACCAGGGCAGCATCGAGTTCGGGGTGCCCGCGCTGCAGTGGATTCTGAGTCACAGCATCTTTCCCGGCGCCCGCACCGCCGACGTTTATTTGCATCCCGTGGCCCGAGCGGCCTGGATCGGCATGTTCGCCACGGCGATGAACCTCCTGCCGATCGGCCAGCTCGATGGCGGCCACATCCTGTATTCCTTCTTCCCGCGCTGGCACCGCACGATCTCGCAGGCGGTCTGCGTGCTCATGCTGGCGCCGCTTGCCATCATCGGGCTGCGACACCTGGGATTCCACGTGCTGCCGGGCACGGGCGTATGGGCCGGATGGTCGCTCTGGGGCCTGATCCTGCTGCGCCTGGGCCGGCATCATCCGGTCATCGAGGACCACACGGGCCTCACGCCCGGCCGCCGCATTCTGGGCTGGGTCGCGCTGGCGGTCTTCCTGCTTTGCTTTGCGCTCGAGCCGATCGGCGCCGGCGGGTTTTAGCGTCCGGCACCCGGCCCATGAAGATCACCGCCACGATCATCACGCTGAATGAGGAACGCAACATCGCCCGCGCCATCGAGAGCCTGCGGTGCGCGGACGAAATCCTCATCGTGGATAGCGGCTCGACGGACCGCACGGTCGAGCTTGCGCAGAATCTCGGCGCGCGCGTGATCGAGGCCAACTGGCGAGGCTACTCCGGCCAGAAGAACTGGGCGGCCGAGCAGGCCACGCACGACTGGATTCTTTCGCTCGACGCCGATGAGGCCTTGAGCGAAGCGCTCGAAGCCGAAATCTGGAGCCTGAAGAAGTCCGGACCGCGCTATGACGCCTATACGATGCCGCGTCTCGCGCGGTATCTCGGGCGCTGGATTCTGCACTCCGGCTGGTATCCCGATCGCAAGGTGCGGCTCTACGACCGCCGCAAGGCTAAATGGGTCGGGGAATTCGTGCACGAAAGCGTCCAGGTGACCGGCCGCAGCGGCCATCTCGAAGCCAACATCCTCCACTTCACCTGCGATTCGCTCTCCGAACACCTGAAGACGCTCGACCGCTACACCACGCTCGCCGCCCAGGAGATCGCCGCGCGCCGCCTTCCCGTGCCGCTCCACCGCCTGATCCTCGACCCGCCCTGGACATTCCTCAAGTCGTACTTCCTGCAGCTCGGATTCCTGGATGGCTTCGAAGGGTTAACCATTGCCTATATGGCGGCCTTCTATACTTTTCTGAAATACTCTAAAGCGAGAATCATGAGCTGATGCGCGTCCTGCATCTCGACGCCGGCAAGGAAATGCGCGGAGGCCAGTGGCAGGTGCTGCGGCTGATCGATGGCCTGGCCCGCGCGGGCGTGCAATCGACGCTGCTGGCGCGGCCGGCGAGCCCGCTGTTCGCGGCGGCGCACGCGCGCGGATGGCGCGTCGAACCGCTGGGTTACATCCGCGCGGCGTTCGTCGCGGCGCGGCACCACGTGATTCATGCTCACGACGCGCGTTCCCACACGATGGCGGCCGTGTTCGCCGGGCCGCCGCTGGTGGTCTCGCGGCGCGTGGCGTTCCCGATTCGCTCGCGCTGGAAGTACCGGCGCGCCAACCGCTATATCGCGGTTTCCGAATATGTGAAGTCCGTGCTGCTGGCGGGCGGGGTGCCGGAGCGGAAGATCTCCGTCGTCTACGATGGCGTCCCGGTCCTGGAGCAACGCGCGGAGTCCCCCTCAGAGCCCGGCGGCGCGATGCTCACTCCCGCCAATGCGGCGGACCCGGCAAAAGGATCGGCACTCGCCGCGGAAGCCGCGCGCCTCGCCGGCGTGGAGCTCACCCCATCCGCCAATCTGGAAGCCGATCTGCCGCGCGCTGGAGCGCTGGTTTATATCAGCCACAGCGAAGGCCTCGGCTCGGCCGCGCTGCTCGCCATGGCCGCGGGCGTGCCAGTGATTGCCAGCCGGGTGGGCGGGCTTCCGGAAATCGTGCGGGATGGCGAAACCGGACTGCTTGTCGAAAACGACGCTGCGGCCATCGCCGGCGCCATGCGGCGCCTCGCCTGCGATCCCGCCCTGGCGCGCCGCCTGGGAGAAGCGGCCCGGCGCAGCGTCATCGAGAACTTCACGGTGGACCGGATGGTACACCGTACCATGGAAGTATACCGGCAGGTACTTGGCTGAATGGAATCCTTCGTCGCGCTCGTCTTCGGATTATTGATTGGCAGCTTTCTAAACGTTTGCATCCACCGCTGGCCGCGCGGCCGCTCGGTGGTGCGTCCGCGGTCGCATTGCGTCCGCTGCCGGAAGATGATTCCGTGGTACGACAACATTCCACTGCTGAGCTACCTGGCGCTGCGCGGGCGCTGCCGCTATTGCGGATGCCGCATCTCGCTGCGCTATCCCACGGTGGAGCTGTTCACCGGCGCGGTGTTCTTCTACTTTGTCCGGACTCTCGGCGCCACCGCGCTGGCGGCCAAAATGTGCGTGCTGGGGGCCATTCTGATCGCTCTCGTCTTCTCCGATCTCGAAAAGCGCATCCTCCCCGATGAGCTGACCCTCGGGGGCGCGCTCGCCGGAATGGCATTTGCCGCCTTCGTGCCGCTCCACGATGACGCGGCGCTGTTCCCGCTGCTGCTCCTCGGCGGCGTGCCGCCGGGCCGGATGGAATGGCTCGCCACGGCCGCGATCAGCGCTTTTTTGCCGGCGTTCTTCCTCTGGGGTGGCGGCTGGCTCTACCTGAAGCTCCGGCACCGCGAAGGACTGGGATTCGGCGACGTAAAGCTCATGGTGATGGTCGGCGCCTTCCTGGGACTGCTGCCGACGCTGGAGGCGATGCTATACGGTTCGCTGGCCGGCTCGGTGATCGGCCTGCTCTACATCTGGATCACGAAGAAGGATGCGTCCAGCTATCCGCTCCCCTTCGGCAGTTTTCTGGGATTCGCCGCGCTCGCCGTGGCTGTGTGGACCGCCGCGCACCCGTAGCCGCCCTGCTTTTCCTCTGCGTCTCTGCGTCTCGGCGGTCGATCGCCGCCCTGCATTCGCGCGCCGGCGGTACACTACACGCATGACTCCCACCCTGCTGATCCAGTCTCCCGACGGCCAGACCCGCACCGTCCCGCTCGCCGGCGAACGGCTCACGGTCGGGCGATCCAGCGCCGCCGAGCTCTGCTTCCCCGAGGACGCCGGCCTTTCCCGCCAGCACTTCGTGTTCGAATCGGACGGTCAGGAATGGACCGTTCAGGACCTCGGCAGCAAGAACGGCACATTCGTCAACAACATTCCCCTGAAGGCCCGGCTCCTCCTGAAGCCCGGCGACCGCATCACCGCCGGCCACCTAGTGGTCGTCTATGCGCCGGATGGGGTGGATTCGCAGGCCGGCATGGTGGTCTTCGAGGGCGAACACGACGCGCCCAGCACCTCCACCGTCGTCACCAGCCTGGAGGGCGCGCTCTCCAATCAGACGATGGTGCTCGAGCGCGGGGCGCGCAAGGGCGCCTCGCCCATCCAGGCGCTGATTCGCGCCGGACAGGTGCTCGCCGAGAACCGTCCGATCGAGGAACTATTCCAGGGCATCCTCGACCTCGCCATCGAGGCCGTCAACGCCCAGCGCGGCGTGCTGCTGACGCTCGAAGGCGACCGCCTCGTTCCGCGCGCCCACAAGGGCGAAGGCTTCCGCATCAGCACCACCCTGCGCGACCGCGTGCTCCATGAGAAGAAATCCATCCTGGTGCGGGATACCGGCCTCGACGACGCCTTCAAGGCGCGGATGAGCATCGTGGAGCAGAAGGTACACACCATGATGGCCGTGCCGCTGCAGACCAGCGATCGCATCGTCGGGCTGCTCTACGTGGACTCCTCCTACGTGCTGCGCGAATTCAACGAAGATGACCTCTGGCTCCTCACGATCATGGGGAACCAGGCGGCACTCAAGATCGTCAGCGCGCTGCTCGCCAGCGCCGAAGAGGCGGAACGCATCGTCAGCCGCGATCTCGGCCAGGCGGCGGAGATTCAGAAGGGCACCCTGCCCGCCTGCGCCCCGCGCGTCGACCACGCCGATCTCGCCGGCTTTAACGCCGCCTGCCGCACCGTCGGCGGCGATTACTACGATTTCTTCCCGTATCCCGACGGCCGCGTGGCGCTCGCGCTCGGCGATGTTTCCGGCAAGGGAATGCCCGCCGCGCTCATGATGATGGCGCTGCAGGCGCGCGTGCAGGTGCTGGCGGAAGATCCGCACGATCTCGGCGCCTTCATGGCGCGGCTGAATAAAGCCACCTGCTCGAAGTGCCCGAGCAATCGCTTCATCACGTTCTTCTTCTGCGTGCTCGATCCGGCTGGAAACCTGGCGTTCGCCAACGCCGGGCACAATCCGCCCATCGTCATGCGCGCTTCGGGCAAGGCCGAGATGCTGGAAGGCGGCGGCCCTGTGCTGGGAATCCTCTCCATCGCGCCCTATAGCCAGATGGAGACGCGGCTCGATCCCGGCGACCTGCTCGTGATCTACAGCGACGGCGTGACCGAGGCCACCAACCACAACTACGAGGAGTTCGGCGAGGAGCGGCTGATCGAGGTCCTGCGCCGGCGCCGCGGCGAGCCTGCCGCCGCGATCGTCACCGCTGTTACCCAGGCATTGGCCGAATTCGTAGCCGGCGCGCCGCAAGCGGACGATATTACGCTGATCGTGGCGAAGCGCCTGTGAGTCGGCCGGGTATTTGACGCAGAGGCGCTGAGACGCAGTGTGAATGATTCCGCGCCTCAAAACATCAGCCGGAGCGCCAGTTGCAATTGCCGCGGATTGGCCGCCGCGGTGTATTGCCCGAATGTGCCGGCGGTCTGGGCGCCGGTGGCCGGGTTGAACGTGGCCGACGTGTTCACACTTGTGAACTGCGTATGGTTGAAGACGTTGTACGCCTCCACGCGAAGCTGCGCGTTCAGCCGGCCTTCCTGAAACGGCATGTTCTTGAACAGCGAAGTGTCCCAATTGTTGATGCCCGGCCCGCGGAACGCGACCTTCCCGGCGTTTCCCCAGCAGATAAACGGCGGATTGCCGGTCTCGCACATCGCAGGTGAAGGCGGGATGAAGGCCGCGGTGTTAAAGGCCTCGTTGATACTCCGCTGCGATTTCGGCAGAACGGCATTCCCGACGACGATCGGACGGCCGCTATCGGTCGAGCCGGTGATATCCTGCGATGGCGAATAGCTGTAGCTCACCCCCAGAGGCGCGCCGCTCTGGGCCGTGTAGATCCCCGAGATCTGCCAATGATTGAACATCGCCGCCACGATCTTGTTGTTGACCAGCGCCGTGGCTTTGGGCAGATTGTAATTCCAGTAGACGCGAAAGATGTGGGTGTGGTCGTAGGAAGCGGGTCCGTAGTTCCAAACCGCTGGATTGATGAGCGAGCTGACATTGGTCGTGCTGGACGAGGTGTCCGTATCCGAGTAATCCATCACTTTGGACCATGTCCAGATAACGCCGTAGGTCAGATTTCTCTTGTACCGCCGCCGCACCGCCGCCTGCAGCGAATGGTAATGCGTGTTCCCGGCATAGAGATAATACGTGATGTTTCCAAAGCCGAGGTATGGGCGCAGGAACTGTGAGGGCAGCACTTTATTCCCGTTGGTGGCATCCAGGCTGGAGGGGAGCCAGTTGGTGCCGAGCGGCGTCGAGTTCAGGTTCTCGCCCTCCAGTAAATGCCGGCCGAGCGCGCCGACGTATGCTACATCCGCAACGGTCCCGAATCCCAGGTCCTGCTGCACGCCGAAGCTGAAGTTATAAGTCTTCTGCACAGGGCGGTTCACATCGAACCCGTCCACATTGCCGGGAAAGTTGTAGCCCTGCGCGCTCTGGAGCTCATTGATGTTCGTGTAGTAAATGATCGGGTTATATTGCAGCGGCGGGGTATTGTACTCATACCCGTACCCGTAGTTGTCCACTTCGTGAAAGTTGTAGAAAACGCCGCCGCCGGTGCGGATCACCGTCTTGCCCTTGCCGAACGGGTCCCAGGCGAAGCCCAAACGCGGCGCGGTCTTGATGCCGCCCGTCTTGCGCATGCCTTCCGGATAGCTGGGATCTTTGCTGCGCACCACGATCCCGTTGATCGGATTGGCCGACTCCGGCGCGATCGCACCGATCGTGGTCGCCGGGAGGATGGCGCCGGTGAAGGGATCGAGGCCCGCGCGCTTGCCGTTCACCAGGGTCGGCTGAATCAGCTTCACCACCTGTTGCGGGTTGAACGTAAACGGCACGAACGCCGCTTCTTCGTACACCGGCCCGTGCCACGGCGTGCCCCAACCCCAGCGCAGCCCGGCATCGACTGTCAGCTTGTGATTCACCTTCCACGTGTCCTGCACGAACCATTCGACGGTGGTGTTGTACTCGTACATCGGGTAGCGGTTCGAGGACTCCGTGTATTGGTCGAGTGAGCCGAGCAGGGCGTTGCTGTACGCGTAGCCGGTGTCGATCGGGTTGCTGCTATCCTGCGTGAAATTCATACTGCCGGCGAAGGCCGAGGCATTCTTCCCTTTCATTGCCAGCCAGTGCTCCGGATAAATCCCCATTTTGACCGTGTGGCTGCCCGCGATCCTGGTCAGGCTGCTGCTCAGATTCCACATATTCTCTACGCCCTGCAGCGGGAAGCGCCCGGCGTAGGACGGATTGGCGGAGTCGCTCACGCCAAATGTTGCAGCCGGAACCAGGTTGTATGGATTGACCTGCGGGAAGAGCTGCGGGATCGTAAAGCCCACCGTCTGGCGCTCCCTGGCGACAAGGTCCGCATTCGAAAGCGGCGGACCGGCTTCGCTGAACTGGAAGTAGCTGGCGACAGTCTGCAGGACCAGCGTCGGCGAGAAGATGTGCGTCAGATTCACGACGCCCGAGGGCGTGATCGCGGTGTAATGCTGATCCAACCATCCCCAACTCGTATTCGCGGCCGATACGGCGCTGCCCTGCTGGTCCTCGTGCCAGTAGTTGAACCGCGCGAACATCTGGGTTTGATCGCTGAAGTTATAGTCGAGCCGCGCGCTGTCGAGCCATTTCGGCACGTGCAGGCTCTCCTGAAAGATGTAATTGTACGCGCCCTTCGAAACAGCGTAGTTCAGGAAATTCGGCATCGGCAGCAGGTTCAGGTAGTTCTGCAGCGACGGAATGATGCGGCTTGCCGGAACGGCATTCCCCGGGGAATGGCGCTCCTGTCGTGGGGTCCTTGATGGTCACCGGGCTGCCGCCGGCGGCGATCGGCTTCGCGTTGGAGCCGGATTGGCTGAAGTCCCCCTGCCGCTCGAGCGCCGTCGGCACGGTCACATCCACCTGTCCCTTCGGCCGCAATTCGCCGATGTTCTCCATCGCAATGAAGAAGAACATCTTGCCCCTGGTGGCTGGGACGCGCGGAATGTGCAGGGGCCCGCCGAGGTATCCGCCGGCATAATTGATGCGCAGCGGAGTCTGCGGCGTGCCGGTGCGGTTATTGAAGAAATTGTTCGCGTTGAAGGCTTCATTGCGGTCGTAATAATATGCGCCGCCGTGCAGTTGCAACCCGCCGCTCTTGCTCACCGCCATCACGGTAAATCCGTTGTTGCGCCCGTACTCGGCCTGGAAATTCGCGACCTTGACCTCGACCGTCTGGGTGCTATCCAGGCTGATGGTGGTGTTGTCATTGCCCTGGTTCGTGTTATTGGTCGGCATGCCGTCGACCATGATGTTGTTCCCCGTGCTGCGCCCGCCCAGCACGTTGAAGGTGTTGTTGCCGCTGAATGTCTGTACGCTCTGCGAAACGTTGATCACGACGCCCGGCTGCAGCTCCGCGAACGTCGTAAAATCGCGATTGATGACGGTGAGGTCCTTGATTTCCTCGCTCGTCACAATGCCCGCCCGCTCGCTCGAGGCCGTCTGGATCGTCGCGCCTTCCGCCTGCACCGTAACCGATTCATTCACGGCGCCGACACTGAGCGCGAGGGTGCCCACCGAGAGACGGTCGCCCGGCGTCAGCTCGATATGCTCCTTCTGGAGTTTCTTGAAGCCGGGATGCTCGGCGCTAATCGTGTAGATGCCGGGCAGGACCGCCGTGAAGATGAAATTCCCCTCGGAATCGCTGGTATTCGTCAGGACGGCGTGCGTGGCCTCCGACGTAATCCGGACCGTTGCGCCGGCCACGGCGCTTCCCGAGGGATCGGTGACGGTGCCCGTGATCGATCCATTGACCTGTGCGGATGCCACCGCCGAACAGACGACCATCCAGAAAAACGCGGCGTAGCGCTGCATGAGGATACCTCCCCGTATCAGTGAGCTCCTGAACGCAATTTCCTGGAAATATAACGCTAAAGTTGCGCCAAGTCAACGGATTTTTGACCTCCAGCGAATTATCTCGGCGGCCTTCTCTACCCTCCCGAGCGCCCCTTACCCCGGTACTGCTTAGTAAGAATGGACACCGGCTTGAGATTCCCCGGCCCGTATAATGAAGGGATGTGCGGAATCGTCGGCTATATCGGCAATCAGAAGGCGGTGCCCATCATTTTGGAAGGCCTGAAACGGCTGGAGTATCGCGGTTACGATTCGGCCGGCCTGGCCGTCTACTGCGAGGACCAGCAGCTCGAAGTGCGCCGCGCCAAGGGTAAGCTGCGCAACCTGGAACAGGCGATCCAGCTCAACCCGGTGGACGGCCTCTTCGGCATCGGCCACACCCGCTGGGCCACCCACGGCCGGCCCACCGAAGAGAACGCACACCCGCACCGCGATTGCAAGGGCGATGTGGTCGTCGTCCATAACGGCATCGTCGAAAACTACCTGCCGCTCAAGCAGCAATTGCAGGCCGAGGGGCACGAGTTCAAGACGGAGACCGATACCGAAGTCATCGCGCACCTGGTCGAAAAGTACTTCGAAGGCAACCTGGAACGGGCGGTCCGCGCGGCGGTCAAGCAGCTCTCCGGCGTCTTCGCGCTGGCGGTGGTCTCGCGGTCCGAGCCCCACAAGATCGTCGCCGCGCGTTCCGGGCCGCCGGTCGTGATCGGCCTCGGGGACAACGAATACTTCGTGGCCTCCGACGTCCCCGCCATCCTCGCCCACACGCAGGACATGTTCTTCCTAGCCGATGGCGATATGGCCGTGCTCACGCCGGCCGGGGTCCAGTTGAGCGACTTCGACGGGCGCCCCGTCACGCGCCAGGTGTCGCACATTCTCTGGAACCCCATCGAGGCGGAAAAGGGCGGGTATCAGCATTTCATGCTGAAGGAGATTTACGAGCAGCCCCGCGCCGTCCGCGACACCACGCTCGGCCGCGTCGGCCAGGAGACCGGCCGCATTTTCCTGGATGAGATGGACATCACGCCCGCCGAGTTCGCCCGCATCCGGCAGGTCAAAATCATCGCCTGCGGCACGAGCTGGCACGCGGGACTGGCCGGCAAGTTCATGATCGAGCGTCTGGCGCGGCTGCCCGTCGAGGTGGATTACGGCAGCGAGTTCCGGTATCGCGATCCGATCATCAGCCCGGATACCCTGACCATCGTGATCTCGCAATCTGGCGAAACCGCCGATACTCTGGCGGCGCAGCGCGAGGCGAAAAGCAAAGGGTCCAAGACGCTGGCGATCTGCAACGTAGTCGGCTCCATGATCACGCGCGA
>Ga0070739_10006616_pt1 | contig 12693 bp, 6 predicted proteins | sample Coa_R1_7_FD_66445 | JGI IMG/M metagenome (GOLD analysis project Ga0070739, IMG submission 66445) | Surface soil microbial communities from Centralia Pennsylvania, which are recovering from an underground coalmine fire - Coalmine... | ecosystem: Environmental > Terrestrial > Soil > Unclassified ... | reverse complement strand
GCAGCATCTGGCGGACGATGACCTCGATGTGCTTGTCGTTGATGGTCACGCCCTGACTGCGGTAGACCCGCTGGACCTCTTCCACCAGGTAGAGCTGAACGGCCTGGCGACCCTGAATCCGCAGGAGATCCTGTGGATTCGGAGCGCCGTCGGTCAGTTGAATGCCGGCGGTGACCTCCTGGCCGTCCTGCACCAGCACACGGGCTGTGACGGGGACGGGATACTCCCGTGTATCGGCAGTCTCCTTGGCCAGGATGATGGTGGCGCCGCGCTTGAACATGCGACCTGCGACAGGTGCCGTGATGGCGCGGGCCTGAGCCTTCTTGGACCGGCTCTTGGCCGTTCCCTTGGGCATCGCGACGGTGTCGCCGGCTTCCACGGTCGAGCCGCTTGCGGCGGTCAACTCATAGTCCTCCGGCAGCTCGATGCGATCGGTCTCTTCCTCCCCGGTGCTGATGATGATGCGAACGCTGTTATCCTCGCGCTCGACATGAGCGATGCCGTCAACCTCGGCGATGATCGCCTGATCCTTCGGCACCCGAGCCTCGAACAGCTCCTCGACTCGGGGGAGCCCCTGAGTGATGTCGCCGCCACGGCCGGCGACACCTCCGGTGTGGAAGGTCCGCATGGTCAGCTGCGTACCCGGCTCTCCGATCGATTGAGCGGCGATGATGCCGACCGCCTCGCCCAGCGGGACCAGCTCGCCAGTTGCAAGGCTCCAGCCATAGCACTTCCGGCAGAGGCCAGTATTCGAGTCGCAGGTCAGCGCGCTTCTGATACGGATGCCGGTGCCCGGATTCGCTCGCAGGATGGTGGCGATCTCATCCGCCATGCGGGAATCGATAACCTCGTCAGCTCCCAGAACCTCAGTTCCGGTCTCGGGATCATAGAAGGCCTCGGCCGTCCAGCGACCGATGATCCGCCGCTCGACCGGCTCGACCAGCGCATCGCCGGTTCCCTTCTCGGAGATCAGGATGCCGGCATCGGTGCCGCAGTCCTCATCACGGACGATGACGTCCTGCGCCACGTCGATGAGCCGGCGTGTCAGGTAGCCCGACTCGGCGGTGCGAAGGGCCGTATCGGCCAGACCCTTGCGGGCGCCGTGAGTCGAGATGAAGTACTCCAGCACGCTCAGGCCCTCGCGGAAGTTGGACCGGATGGGGAGCGCGATGATCTTACCGCTGGGGTCGGCCATCAGGCCACGCATTCCCGCGATCTGACGCACCTGTTGGAAGCCGCCCTTGGCAGCTCCCGACTGTGACATCATGAAGATCGGCCCGAATGGGTCGAGGTGCTTTGATACCTCCTGCTCGACCTCCTCGCTGGCGTGCGTCCAGGCGGCGATGGTCTCCCGGTACTGCTCCTCCTCGGTGATCAGACCGTCGGCGTACTCCTCGTCGATCTGGGTGATCTGCTCGTCGGTCTTGTTGAGGATGGCGGTCTTCTTCTCAGGAATCGTTATGTCGGTGATCCCCAGGGTGATGCCCGACTTGGTGGCGTAATCGAAGCCGAGCCGCTTGATCCGGTCGGCGGTCTCGGCGGTGACGGCCTGGCCATACTCACGGTAGACATCGGCGATGACGTCGCCGAGTGTGCGTTTGTCCTGGACGGTGTTTCGATACACCAGTTTGATCTCGGCGGCCTCGTGGCGGGCTCCGTCTCCGTCTCCGTCGACGTCGGCGCCGAGCGGTGTCGGACGCAGAGCCTCGTTGAAGATGACGCGGCCGACGGTGGTTTCGAGCCCCAGCCCCTTACCGGCCCCGTTGCCGTTTCCGTTGGCCCATGATCCGCTCGGCAGCGGCGTCAGCTCTTCTCGGGGGATCAGGCCGACTGAGGTGCGCACAACGTCCTCATCCCCATCTGTGTTGACGTGGATGTGGATGCGCGCGTGAAGGGAGATGCGGCCCAGCTCGTAGGCCAGAAGGGCGTCGTCGAAGTCGGCGAATACCGTTCCCTCGCCCTTCTCCTTCGGCTTCATGGCCGTCAGGTAGTAGCAGCCCAAGACCATGTCCTTGGTGGGATTGACCACGGGGTCTCCGCTGGCGGGGCTGAGCAGGTTGCGAGAGCTGAGCATAAGCTCTCGTGCCTCTCGCTGGGCGGCCGCAGACAGCGGCACGTGCACGGCCATCTGGTCACCGTCGAAGTCGGCGTTAAAGGCGTGACACACGAGAGGGTGAATCTGGATAGCCGAGCCTTCGACCAGCACGCCCTCGAAGGCCTGGATGCCGAGGCGGTGAAGTGTCGGCGCACGGTTGAGCAGGACCGGGTGGTCGGTGATGACCTCCTCGAGGACATCCCACACCTCCGGCCTCACGCGCTCGACGATGCGCTTGGCGGACTTGATGTTGTGAGCGAACTGCTTCTCCACCAGCCTTCGCATGACGAAGGGCTTGAACAGCTCCAAGGCCATTCGCTTGGGCAGGCCGCACTGGTTCAGCTTGAGGTCCGGACCAACCACGATAACGGAGCGGCCGGAGTAGTCGACTCTCTTACCGAGGAGGTTCTGGCGGAAGCGGCCTTGCTTGCCCTTGAGCATATCCGAGAGGCTCTTGAGCTTGTGGTTGCCGGAACCGGCGACCGCCCGGCCGCGGCGGCCATTGTCGATCAGGGCATCGGTGGCTTCCTGAAGCATGCGCTTCTCGTTCCGGATGATGATCTCCGGAGCACCGAGCTCGATCAGCCGCTTCAGTCGGTTGTTCCGATTGATGACACGGCGATACAGGTCGTTCAGGTCGCTGGTGGCGAAGCGGCCACCGTCGAGCTGCACCATGGGCCGCAGGTCCGGTGGGATGACGGGAAGCACGGTGAGAATCATCCACTCGGGAAGGTTGCCGCTCTTGCGGAAGTTCTCCACCACCTTCAGCCGCTTGGTTGCCTTCTTGCGGCGTTGGCTGCTGGAGGCGGAATGCCGGATCTCTTCCCTCAGCTCCACTGCGAGGCGGTCGAGATCGATGTCGAGTATGACATTGCGCACAGCCTCGGCGCCCATGCCGGCTTCAAAGAGTGAACCCACGCCGTCACGAAGATCGCGATACTGGGCTTCCGTCAGCAGCATGTTCTTATGCAGTGACTCTATCAGCTCGATGCGCTGGAGGGTCTCCTGCTGGATCTGCTCGATCACGTCCTGGGAGCCGACCCGGCGCTCTGCCATAGCCGCCTCGAGCTGCTCACCCTCCTGGGCACGTGCCGCGTCATGTGGCTCGATCACCGCTGCCAGCTCGGCATCCAGCTCCGAGTTGGTGGCGTCCAGCTCGTCGCCGACGGCCTGCTCCATGACCTGAATCGTGGATTGATCGATCACCTCGCCCTTCTTGCAGAGGACGACCGGGTCTCGGCCGCCCGCGACAGCCAGGACGATGTCTTCCTTCGCCTTCTTGCCCTGGGAGGAGATGATGGTATCACGCAGTTTCTGCGCACCCTCCATCAGCTCGTCGATGCGGCGGGTGCGCTCGATCTCCAAACGCTGCTCAACGCCGGCGACCTCCGCCTGACGCTGGGCCTCGTTCTCCTCAAACTGGCTCCGCAGGTCGACGGTCTGATCGCGGAGGCCCTCCTCGATCTCGGCCAGCCGCACCGCCTCGTCCTCTCGTGCCTGCTCGATGGCGCGCTGCTTCCCGTCGTCGTCCACATGGGTCACGATGTACAGGGCGAAGTAGAGAATCCGCTCGAGGTTGCGCGGAGAGATATCGAGCAGCAGGCCCATCCGGCTGGGGGTTCCCTTGAAGTACCAGATGTGGCTCACCGGCGATGCCAGCTCGATGTGGCCCATCCGCTCCCGCCGCACCTTGGCCCGCGCTACCTCAACTCCGCACTTATCGCAGATGATGCCCTTGTAGCGGACGCGCTTGTACTTTCCGCAGTAGCACTCCCAGTCCTTGGTGGGGCCGAAGATGCGCTCGCAGAAGAGGCCGTCCTTCTCCGGCTTGAGCGTTCGGTAGTTGATCGTTTCGGGCTTGGTCACTTCCCCATACGACCATCCACGAATCTGCTCTGGCGACGCTAGGCTGATCCGAATGGCATTAAAATCGTTGACTTCGAGCATGTACCTCTAGTCCTCAGTTCTCGTTCTTCACTTGTCGGGTAACGGCAGTGTCTTTGGTTAGGTGTCAAGCTCGAGCTGAGCTAGAAATCGCCCCGCTCGAAGCCGGTGATGTTGATGTCCAGATCGGGAATCTCAGCCAGGCCGGCCTCGTCGGCCACCGCAACCCGCTCATCGTCCTCGTTGAGGACCTCGACCGAGAGGGCCAGGCTCTGCAGCTCCTTCACCAGCACCTTGAACGACTCGGGCACACCCGGCTCAAGGATGGGCTCACCCTTGACGATGGCCTCGTAGGTCTTCACGCGCCCGATGACGTCGTCAGATTTGACGGTCAGCAACTCTTGAAGGATGTGCGCGGCGCCGTAGGCTTCCAGCGCCCATACCTCCATCTCGCCGAAGCGCTGGCCTCCGAACTGCGCCTTTCCACCCAACGGCTGCTGAGTGACCAGGGAGTACGGGCCCGTTGAGCGGGCATGAATCTTGTCCTCGACCAGGTGGGCGAGCTTGAGCATGTAGATCTGGCCCACGGTCACAGGCTGATCGAAGGGCTCTCCGCTGCGGCCGTCGAACAGGATGGTCTGACCCGTTCCCGGCAAGCTGGCCTCCGAGAGCTGGTCGACGATCTGCTGCTCGGTGGCGCCGTCGAAGACGGGCGTCGCCACCTTGTAACCCAGCTCCTCCGCGGCCCAGCCGAGGTGCGTCTCGAGTACCTGGCCGATGTTCATACGAGAGGGAACGCCCAGCGGGTTGAGCACGATGTCCACAGGGGTGCCGTCCGCCAGGAACGGCATGTCCTCCTTGGGCACGATGCGCGAGATAACACCCTTGTTCCCATGCCGGCCGGCCATCTTGTCGCCCTCCGACACCTTGCGCTTCTGTGCGATCGAGACCCGCACCAGCTCGTTGACGCCCGGCGGCAGCTCGTCGCCGTTCTCACGGGAGAACACGCGAACGTCGACCACCTTGCCACGCTCGCCCTGAGGCACCCGTAGCGAGGTGTCCTTGACCTCGCGAGCCTTCTCTCCGAAGATGGCCCTCAGCAACCGCTCCTCGGCGGTTAGCTCGGTCTCACCCTTGGGGGTGATCTTACCGACCAGGATGTCGTTGGGGCCAACCTCGGCGCCGATGTAGATGATGCCGCGCTCGTCCAGGTTGCGCAGACCCTCCTCGCCCACGTTGGGGATATCCCGCGTGATCTCCTCCGGACCAAGCTTGGTGTCTCGGGCATCGACCTCGTGCTTTTCCATGTGGATGGAGGTGAACTTGTCCTGTTCCACCATGCGGTCGCTGAGCAGGATGGCGTCCTCGTAGTTACCGCCCTCCCAGACCATGAAGGCCACCAGCACGTTCTGTCCGAGCGCCAGCTCGCCCTCGGACGTCGAGGAGCCGTCGGCCAGCACGTCGCCGCGCTTGACCAGCTGCCCCTTCTGCACGGCCGGTCGCTGGTTGATGAGCGTGCCCTGATTGGAGCGGATGAACTTGCGAAGCTTGTAGCGGCGCGTGTCGCCTTCGACCACCGAGTGGCTGCGGGCAACGCCGGTGAGACCGACCTGAACGTGGCCGTTGGTCTCGCCCTTCCCGTCCTTGGGTGTGGCGCCATTGCTGTCTCGAACCACAATCTCGCGGCCGGTAACACTGAGAACCTCACCGTCGGCATCGGCGATGACCAGGTGGCCGGAGTCATATGCCGCGCGGCCCTCTGTACCGGTTCCCACCAGCGGCGCCTCGGGCACCAACAGCGGCACGGCCTGCCGCTGCATGTTCGCGCCCATGAGGGCCCGGTTGGCATCGTCATGCTCCAGGAAGGGGATCATGGCGGTCGCCAGCGAAACCAGCTGGCGCGTCGAGACGTCCATGTAATGGACGTGATCGATGGTCTCGATTAGGAACTGATCCTGATGCCTGACAGAAACGCGGTCCTGGACGAAGCTGCCGTCCGGTTGGAGCTGGACGTTCGCCTGAGCGATGGTGAACTCCTCCTCCTCATCCGCGGTCATGTAGTCGATCTGGTGCGACACGAACGGCCGGATCGGGACCTCGGCGCCCTCAGGCAGGTTGGTCTTGAACTTCTTGATCAGTGCGGAGTCGACGGTGGTCCCGGCCTTGGCGATCGCCCGCCCGCTCTTCCCGGGCACGTCGGCCCGCAAAACGCGCCCCGGCAGCTCTGGAGAGTCGGCCGGCAGCGAGTGGAAGACCTTGCGGTAGGGGGTCTCGATGAAGCCGTAGGGGTTCGTGCGGGCATACGTGGCAAGGTTGCCGATGAGCCCGATATTCGGCCCTTCCGGCGTCTCGATTGGGCAGATGCGGCCATAGTGCGAGGGGTGCACGTCGCGGACGTCGAAGCCCGCCCGCTCCCGAGACAAGCCGCCGGGTCCCAGTGCCGAGAGCCGGCGCTTGTGGGTCAGTTCCGAGAGCGGATTGGTCTGGTCCATGAACTGAGAGAGCTGGCTGCCGCCGAAGAACTCCTTCATGGCCGCGACCACAGGACGGATATTGATCAAAGCGTTGGGCCTGGCGTTCTCGACGTCCTGGATGGTCATGCGCTCCTTGACCACGCGCTCCATTCGCAGCAGTCCCACGCGGAACTGCTGCTGCAGCAGCTCGCCTACGGCTCGCACTCGCCGGTTGCCCAGATGGTCGATGTCGTCATGCCTGCCGGGGTTGTTGTTGCAGCGAATCTGCTCGGCCACGATTCGCGCCAGATCCTCCTTCGTGAGGATCATGGGCCCGCGCTCCTCGTCGACGTGAAGTCGCTTGTTCAGCTTGTAGCGGCCCACGCGGCCCAGGTCGTAGCGCCGCTCGTTGAAGAAGAGCGAGTTGATCAGGCTGCGCGCGTTCTCGAGGGTCGGCGGATCGCCCGGGCGCAGCTTCTTGTACATCTCGATGAGGCCCGACTTCTCGTCCTCGGTGTTGTCGCGCTCGAGCGTCGACTCGATATAGTGATGGTCGGGATCGGTATCGACGGACTTGAACAGATCCATGATCTGCTCGTTGGTGCCGTATCCCACCGCGCGAAGGAGCGTCGTTACGGGAATCTTGCGCTTCCGGTCGACCTTGACCGTGAGCACGTCCTTATTGGACGTCTCGAACTCCAGCCAGGCGCCTCGATTGGGAATGAGCTTGGCCATGTACAGGTCGCGGCCCGAGGCAGGATCAGTATCGGCTGTGTAGTAGACGCCGGGCGAGCGTACCAGCTGGCTCACCACGACGCGTTCGGCCCCGTTGATGACAAAGGTGCCCTGCTCCGTCATGAGCGGGAAGTCGCCCATGAAGATTTCCTGCTCGATGATTTCGCCCAGAGGTTCGCCCTCGGCGGTGACGTTCTTGCGCAGCTTGGCTCTCACCGTCAGAGGCGCCGAGTAGGTCATGTCTCGCTCACGGCACTCGTGCTCGGTATACTTGGGCTCACCGAAGGGCTTCTCCGGTACGATGAACTCAAGGGACATCTTGCCGGCGAAGTCGGTGATCGGAGAGATCTCCTCGAACAGATCCCGCAGACCCTCCTCCTGAAACCACTTGAAGGCGTCGGCCTGCATCTGGATCAAATTGGGCAGAGGCATGATCTCTTCGGCACGAGCAAAGGTGAGGCGGCGCTCAGGTGTCGATACTTCTATTGCCATTCGGGCTCCTCGCGCTGGAATTGAACCGGGAAGGGGTACCGTCTCCGCACACGCGGACAGCAAAACGTCACCGGGACCGCCTCCCAATGGAAAGCGTTCCGGCGACTCGCGCCCAAACGTCTACGACGGCCGACGAAGGCTATGGCGGGAAGTCTTGTTCGTGTGTGGCCTGACCGGGTCCGTCTTCAGGAACAAGCAGCTAATGCGGCGCCTCTTCTCGGGTTCATCTCATAGTACCGCATCTGCGAACGTTATGCAAACTACATTATGGCAAATTCCGAACTCGTGTCAAGGGGACACGCTTCAGCCTGTCCACTCGGTTGGGGTTGCACGGTGACGCTAGCAGCCGGCTTCAGGGAGCGACTGGCCGAGTCGGCAGCCGCCAACAGGTCTCAGCTTGTGGTCGGCCTGGACGTGACGCCTGAGTCGCTACCTGCACATCTCTCGAGAGACGCGCACGGAGTTCTGACCTTCAATCGGGCGGTGGTGGAGAGCACGGCTGATCTCGTTTCCGGATACAAGCTGAACTTCGCCTTCTTCCAGGCTCTGGGAGCCGAGGGCTGGGAGGTCCTCTACGCCACACGGCGTCTCATCCCGCGCCGTCTACTGACCATCGCCGACGCCAAGCTTGGAGACATCGGCAACAGCTCGAAGCTCTATGCCAAGGCGGTCTTCGGAGATCTCGACTTTGACGCCGTCACCCTCTCACCCTACGTCGGTCGGGAGGGGTTGCAGCCCTTTCTCGACCAGGCGTCGAAAGGGTCGTTTATCCTGTGCCGCACCAGCAATCGCGACGGTTCTCTGCAGGACGTAGAGACAGGCGGCGCTTCGCTATACGAACGGGTGGCTTCAACCGTAGCGGAGTGGGGTCCGAATGCCGGACTGGTTGTAGGTGCGACGGACATCGGTGCGCTTCGAAGGGTGCGTGAGCTGGCTCCCGAGGCGCCACTGCTGGTGCCGGGAGTGGGTGCACAAGGCGGCAACCTGGAGGCCACCATCGATTCGCTGAGAGGCGGAGGGCCGGCGCTGATCGCGATGTCTCGGGCCGTTATCCTCTCTTCTGGAGGCCCGGATTTCGCGACCGCGGCGCGAGACGCCGCCGAACGGTTCGCGCGAGCAATGCCGGCGGAGTGGGCAGCCGCATGAGGTGGCCAGGTCCATACGCCGCCTTGGCGCCATAGGTTCAGATGCCCTCCCAGGCGCCCTTCGAGTTTCGAATCGAGGACCGGCTCCAGCTACGCAAGCCCCATCCGTGCGGGGGGCTCACGTGGGTGGTGGCCCGGCTGGGCGCCGACATCGGTCTGACCTGCGAGACTTGCGGGCGGCACATCATGCTCCCGCGTTCGACGCTCGAACGCCGCCTCCGAAAAGTTCTGGCCCGCGGACCCGTTCCCAGGGAGGCGCCTGCGCCGAGTCGGGAGCCGGGCGCCAGGGATGAGATGACCTGCGAACTGCTCGGCCTCCGGGCCGGAGATGTTCTGGCGCCGGCGGTGGAGATCCCGGTCACGGTTTCGTACTTCTATACCTCAGGTGTTGATCGCGGCTCGGCCCGGTTAGGCGCAGGGCAGGCAGTCAGAGTGGCCTTGCCGCCGGCAACAGGAGCGACAACCCTCATGCTCGAGCCGGTCGACTATGGCGCCTTCGAACTCCGCTGGGTTCCCGGCGGCGTGCGCACACATGAGGCCTACACGGGCTATGCGCTGGAGATCGCCTGCTCCGACATCGCGCGCCACTTCCGCCCGGTTAACCCTACGGCTCGTCACGCGGAGGGTGCCTGACACATTCGACCGTCCCCAGCCCTCGACCGCGGTAGCAGTATGAATTCAGCCCCTACGAACATCACAGCCGGCACAACCGCTCCGTTCGCTCCATCCACCCCGGTCACACGATCGGACCGTGGGACAGGACGCATCTGGTAGGGGCTGAATTCATACTGCGACCGGGATTGAGGGCGATTGACGGAGGCGTGCGCAGGATCCTCCGTGGGCTGCAGCGTCCCCCAGGTGATCGACCGGGACCCATCTGGGTCGGCGCGTCGTGTAGCTTCCAACGTGGCCATCGCGTCAGATAACCTCCGGCTTCACTACGAGCGAAGTGGAGCAGGTCCTGCCCTGATCTTGCTGGCGGGCGGGCTGGCCACCAGCTCGTCCTGGGGAGAGCTCCCAAAACGATTCGCCGCTACCCACACCGTCATCGCCGTCGACCATCGAGGGCACGGCGGAACGCCCAACCCTGCAGAGACGATGAGCTACGGCCGCCTGGCGGAGGACGTGGTCCGGCTGGTATCACAGCTCCGGCTGAGACGGCCGGCGATCATCGGCTGGAGCGATGGCGGCCAAACTGCCATCGAGCTGGTCATCCGCTATCCCACGCTCTGCTCGGCGATTGTGATCTGTGGCGTGCTTCCGCGAGTCACCGAGGAGCTTCGGAGCTTCACTCGCGAGCTGTTATGCCTCGACTCCCGGGGACAGGTGGACTTCGACCGGCGGGAGGCGGAACATCCACGCCGACTGGCCGAGATGCGCTCGACTGTCAATCCCCGCAGCAAGGGCGGATGGAAGGCCGTGATCCAGCAGGTCGCCGACCTCTGGCTGACGGATTACGGGCTGACGCCGGATCGGCTTCGCCGCATAGAGACGCCAACACTGATCTGTCTGGGCGATCACGACGTGGTCTGCATCGAGGAGGCCGCGGAGATGTTCCGCACAATCGAGCGCAGTGAGCTATGCGTCTTCCCAGGCGCAGATCACGACGTCCCGGTCACTCGATTCGGCATCTTCGCCGAGACCGTCCTCGACTTCCTGACCCGTTGGTCTCCCGAATGATCCTCAAGAAGGCGCCCAAGCCATCAGTGGTTCGAGCAGCAACTCGAAACTCCAAACTCGAAACCCGAAACTCCCGCTATGCCAGATGGCTCTTGAACGAGTCGTAGTTCTCCAATGCCTTCCCGGTTCCGACGGCGACACAGTACAGCGGATACTCGGATACGTGGCAGGGGACGTCGGTGACGCGGGTGAGCATGGCGTCGAGGTTACGAAGCATCGCTCCGCCGCCGGTGAGCACCATTCCCCGATCCATGACGTCGGATGCCAGCTGTGGCGGAGTGTCCTCAAGGACCGTGCGAACCGTGTCGACGATGGTCGAAAGGGGATCGGCGATGGCTTCGACGATCTCGTTGGTTCCGATGGGTATCGACTTCGGGAGGCCCGTGAGCTGGTCACGGCCGCGCACCTCCATCACCAGCTCCTCCTCCAAGGGCAAGGCGCTGCCGATCTGATGCTTCACCTCCTCAGCCGTGGCATCTCCAATCATCAACCCGTGCTTTTTGCGGATATGGCTGACGATGACGTCGTCGATATACATGCCACCCATCCGAACCGTCTTGTAGAGGACCACGTCGTTCAGGCTGATGACCGCGACCTCGGTCGTGCCGCCGCCGATGTCGACGATCAGATTCCCAGCCGGCGAGGCGATGGGAACGTTGGCGCCGATTGCGGCGGCGATGGGCGATTCGATGAGGAAGGCCCGTTTGGCCCCGGCCTGCACGGCCGCGTCGTGCACGGCTCGCTTCTCCACACTGGTGATGCCCACGGGGATGCTGATCATGACCTCGGGTTTGAACATCGAGACCGAGCCGATGACCCGTCGCAGAAAGTAGCGCAGCATCCCCTCGGTGCGCACGTAGTCGGCGATGACTCCGGTTCGCATGGGTCGAACGACAGTGACGCTCTGGGGAGTGCGGCCGATCATCTGCCGTGCCTCATCGCCGGCGGCCACGATGCGGTTGTTCTCTGTGACTGAGACGACTGAAGGCTCGTTGAGCACGATCCCGCGTCCGCGGATGTAGATGAGCAGGCTGTGCGTGCCGAGATCGATCCCGATCTGCTTGCCGAACACGCTAGAGCTGGCTGCCGGGGCCGCGGCCGGTGAGTGGCTGACCAGGCGCGCGGCCCTCTCGATGCCGGCGCGCCACCTGTAGCCGCAGCAGTGCTCGCTGTAGCTCCGCCTGGGCCTCCGCCTGTGCCTGGCCCGCGGCCGCCTCACTGAGCGCCGCCTCCGCCCTGCGCTTCGCCGCTTCGGCCCGCTCCCGGTCGATCTCGTCGGAGCGCTCCGCCACGTCAGCCACGACCGTCACCTTGTCCGGCAAGACCTCGACGAACCCCCCGCCCAGCGCCAGCACGTGCCACTCGCCGTTCTGCTTGTACTGCAGCTCACCGACGGGCAGTGGCGTCACGAGAGGCATGTGGTGCGGCAGGATGCCGAACTCACCCTCGATGCCGCGAGCCAGGATCTCTTCCACCTGCTCGTCCACCAATGTCCGGTCGGGTGTGACCAGCAGGAATTGCATCGTTGCCATATGCGGCTAGCCTTGGCTTTCCTGCTCCAAACGCGCCGCCTTCTCGCGCGCCTGGTCGATCGTGCCGACGTAGAGGAATGCATTTTCGGGCAGGTCGTCGGCATTCCCGTCGATGATCTCCTTGAACCCGCGGACCGTCTCCTGGATGGAAACGTACTCGCCCTTCTGTCCCGTGAAGCGTTCGGCGACAAACATGGGCTGCGAAAGGAAGCGCTCGATCTTGCGGGCGCGGGAGACGATCAGCTTGTCGTCGTCCGACAGCTCGTCGATGCCGAGGATGGCGATGATGTCCTGCAGCTCGCGATAGCGCTGCAGCACCCGCTGCACTCCGCGCGCGACGTTGTAATGGTCCTCGCCGACGATCCTGGGATCAAGGATGGTCGACGTCGAGGCCAGCGGGTCGATGGCCGGATAGATGCCCTTCTCGACGATCGAGCGTTCGAGTGCCAGCGTCGAGTCGAGGTGGGCGAACACGGCAGCCGGTGCCGGATCGGTGTAGTCGTCGGCAGGCACGTACACGGCCTGGAAGCTCGTCACGGACCCATCCTTGGTGGACGTGATCCGCTCCTCCAGCTCGCCCATGTCGGTGCCCAAGGTCGGCTGGTAGCCGACGGCGGACGGCAGCCGGCCCAAGAGCACCGAGACTTCGGAGGCCGCCTGGGCGAAACGGAAGATGT
>Ga0070739_10006615_pt1 | contig 12695 bp, 6 predicted proteins | sample Coa_R1_7_FD_66445 | JGI IMG/M metagenome (GOLD analysis project Ga0070739, IMG submission 66445) | Surface soil microbial communities from Centralia Pennsylvania, which are recovering from an underground coalmine fire - Coalmine... | ecosystem: Environmental > Terrestrial > Soil > Unclassified ... | reverse complement strand
CAGTCGGCCGCGGACCTCGCGTTCGCGCTGCGGTCGATCAGCGCGGGAACGGGCAGCATCACCGGAGTGCAGCGTGCGGCGGTGGCGCCTGAAAAGCGCCGCAAATGGCTGGCGCCGGTGATCGCCGGGGTTGCGGCCATTGCGCTTTTCGCCGGCGGGTTCCTGACGCGCAGCTGGCTCAGCCGGCGCGAGCCGCCTCGCTTCCAGCGGATCACGTTTCGAAAAGGCCTCGTCACCAATGCGCGATTTACGGCCGACGGCCGCAATGTGATCTACACCGCTCATTGGGACGGAGGTCCCGCGCGGACGTATTTCACGCAGCCGGGGAATCCGGAATCGCGCGATCTGGATCTGCCGAACGACGCGCTGCTGCTGGGCGTCTCGTCCAAATCGGACGTGGCGTTTCTGGAGGGTCCGTTCCTGCCGAACGGTCTGGGAACTCTGGCGCGCAGTTCGGTTTCGGGCGGGCAGATGCGTCCCTGGCTGGAGAGGGTGGCGCTGGCGGACTGGGCGCCTGACGCTTCGTCTATGGCCGTCGTGCGCTCCGTCAATGGCCGCTTTCGACTGGAATATCCGATCGGAACCACGCTGCTGGACAACATGAATTTCCCGCCGCGCGCCATCCGCGTGTCGCCTGACGGCGAACATATCGCGCTGCTGCAGTACCACGAGGCATCCAACGTCGCCATCAACGTCATCGATCGATCGGGCAAGGCCACGCTGCTCGGCGTGGTTTCCGATCAGCTCCCGAATTTGACGGATCCGCTGCTCTGCTGGCGCCCGGATGGCCGCGAGATCTGGTATCGATCGTTCGACCCGAAAGAGTGGGGAACCATGTACGGCATGGATCTGAAAGGCCGCCGCCGCGTGCTGCTGCGCGTACCGGGACACGCGGTGATTTACGACGTTAGCCGCGATGGGCGCGTGCTGCTGCGCACCGATACGCGGCAGGTCGGGATTCTGGGCGTGGCGCCCGGACAGACCCAGGAGCGCGATCTGTCGTGTTTGGACGTGAGTGGGCTGAGCGGCATGTCCGAAGATGGGCGGTACATCGCCGCGACGGTGACCGGGGAAGCGGGCGGCCCAAAAGGGAGCGTGTATCTGCGAAACACGGATGGATCGCCTCCGGTGCGCCTTGGCGATGGGGCCGCGTGGGCGCTTTCGCCCGACGGCAAATGGGTTTCGTCCTTCACATCCGAAGGAACCGGGGCGCGCCGGTATGCGCTGCTGCCGACCGGGGCCGGCGAAGAGCGGCAGATCCTGATTCCGGGCCTGAAAGGCATGAACCTGCCGTTCGGCTGGTCCAGCGACGACAAGACGTTATTCGTGTTTGGCCCGGGAACGAAGGGCGTGCGGGATTACCTGTGGAACTCGGATACCGGCGCGCTGAAACCGATCACGCCCGACGGCGTTGTGGATATGGTTCCGCTGGTTTCGCCCGACCGGCAGCGCATTGCCACCAAGGGCCCCGACGGGGAGTGGTGGTTGTATCCGGTGGACGGCAGCGCCGGGCAACCGGCGAAGGGGCTGACGGAGCACGACATCCCTGTGGGCTGGCGCGCGGACAATCGGTCCCTGTACGTGAACATGCACCACGATGAGAACCGCATGGCCATGATTTCCACCGTCGACGTGTTCACGGGACAGCGCACGCCGTGGAAGACGATTCAGCCCGCACAGCCCGTGGATCAGGTCGGAAACATCCTGTTCACGCCGGACGGGCGGGCTTATGCTTACAATTTCCTGGTGAAGACGTCGGAATTGTACGTCGCCGACGGGGTGCAGTGAGAGGCGATATGTCCGCTCTGTCACGACTAACGTTGCCGCCCAACAGCGCTCACCAGAACTGAAGCCGCCGGCTGTTACAGTAGGAACATCCCTCATGTTTTGCAGTAAGCCCTCGTTGTGCCTGGGTTCCCTCGCGCTCGTTCTCGTTTCGTGCTCTTCCAGTCCAAAAAATGCGTCCCCCGCTGAGGCAGCGCCCGTCCATCTCAAACCGCTGAACGTGGTGGTTGTCACCATCGATACGCTGCGCGCCGATCATCTGCACTGCTACGGGTACCAAAAAATCGAGACGCCGGTGCTCGATGGGCTGGCGCAGCGCGGTACGCTGTTCGAAACCGCCGTGGCGCAGGCGCCGCTGACCCCGCCATCCCACGCCAGCATCTTCACCGGCCAGTACCCGACCGTCCACGGGGTGCGCAGCACCGGCGGATTCGTGCTGCAGTCGTCCTCACAACCGCTGGCCAGAATTCTCCACGAGCAGGGCTGGGACACGGGCGCGTTCGTCAGCTCCGCCGTGCTGAAAAAAGTGATCGGCTTCGGCAACGGCTTCGATACGTACGATGACGAGATGCCTCGCGTGGGCAAGGCTTTCAGCGTTCGCGAAGATCCGGAGCGGAAGGCCGGCGCCACCGTCGATCGCGCCATCGCCTGGCTGAATGGGCAATCCGGAAAGCCATACTTCCTGTGGGTTCATCTCTATGATCCGCACCAGCCCTATAATCCGCCGGGCGCGTTCAAGGCAAAGTACAAGGACCGCCCCTACGACGGCGAGATCGCCTATACGGACCAGCAGCTCGGGCGCCTGCTCGATGCGATCGGCAAAAAGTCACCCGCGGATCAGACCATCATCGCGGTTATTTCCGATCATGGCGAGAGCCTGTCCGAGCACGGCGAGTATACGCACGGCGTCTTTCTTTACGACGCCACCCTGCACATCGCCTTCATGATGGCTGGACCGGGCGTGCCCGCGGGCATGCGCGTAAAGCAGCAGGTGCGCAGCATCGACCTTCTGCCCACCGTGCTCGCGCTGCTCGGTGGCAGTGCTCCTGCAAACGTGCAGGGGCTGAGCCTGGTTCCGACGTTCTCGGGCAAGACCGTGCCGACCGACATCTCCTATGAAGAGACGCTGTACCCGAAAGTGGCGCTGGGCTGGGCCGAGCTTCGCGGCATCCGCACCAATCACTGGAAGTACATCCGTGCTCCGAAGCCCGAGCTGTACGACCTGACGCAGGATCCGGGCGAGACCAATAATGTCATCGCGCAGCATCCGCAGGAGGTGGCGCGGTTCGAGGCGCACCTCGCCAACGTCATCGGAGCGAACGGATCGGAAAAGGTGCGGACCGACATGGTTGACGAGAAAATGACCGCGCAGCTGCGGTCGCTCGGGTACCTCGGCGGCTCATCGCCGCGGGAGTACGTGCTGAATGGCCAGGGCCCGGATCCCAAGGATCGCGTCGGCATTCTCAAGCTGCTCTACGACGCCGAAGAACCGAACAGCCATCTTCCCGAGGCGAAGCGCATCGCGATGCTTCAGGAGGCCGTGCGCGAGGACCCGCAGGACCCGTCGCTCTATCACATGCTCGGCGGCGAACTGGAGAAGACCGGGCAATACGGAAAGGCGCTCGACCTCTACGAGGATGCGCTCCGCAAAGGCGTGGAGGACGGCCGGCTGCACTCGCGCATTGCGGATCTGGCGCTCCGTTCCGGCAACAAGGACATCGCTATTGCCGAGTACGAGCGTGCGGCGCGATTCAATCCTACGGATCTCGAGAGCCAGACCAACCTGGGCACCGCGTATCTCGAGAAGGGGCGCGTCGCGGATGCCGAGCGTGTCTTTCAGTGGATTCTGGCGAACGACCCCCATTCGCCCGAAGCGCACAACGGCCTTGGGCTGATCGCCATCCAGCGGCGCGACATGGCTGCCGCGCAGACGCAATTCGAACAAGCCGTGCAGCTGAATCCCGACCTGGTGGAGGCGCAGATGAACCTCGGGCTGATCTACGCCATGTCCGGTGATCGCGCGCGCGCCCGGCAGTGCTTCGAGGCGTTCCTCGCCAAGGCGCCGCCGGCGCAATACGGGGCGTTGTTTCCGAAGGTGAGAGCACAACTCGCCGAGCTTCGATGATCGCGCGCGCTTCTGCCCTGCTGCTGGCGGCGGCCGCATGGGCCCAGTCGGAGATGGATTTCTGCGACAGGGCGCAGCTGGCCACGTTGCGGCAACAGAGCAGGGACGCGGCGAACGCGCGGCAGTACGATGCCGCCGCCGCGAAGCTGAAGCAGGCGATTGCGGTCTGTCCTTCCGACCAGCAGCTTCTTCTGGATCTGGCGCGGGCCGATATCGAGCGCCGGGATTTCAACGCCGCTATCGCGGATGCGCGGAATTACCTCAGCGGCGATCCGGGATCGGTGGGCGGACGGGTGCTGCTGGCCGATGCTTACTTCATGGCGGGACGTTTGCAGGAGGCGCAGACGCTGTCGACTCAGATCCTTGGCGCCGACCGCGGCAACAGCGCGGCGCTGAAGATCCGGGCCAACGCCCGCTATCTCCTGAACGATTTCAGCGGCGCCAGGGATGACTTCATCGATCTGATGGCGCGCCATCCCGACGACCAGGACGCGCCGTACATGCTGGGGCGCATGTATTACCAGGAAGGCAGTCTCGACCTCGCGATCGGACAGTTCGAGCGCGTGCTGCGGCTGAATGCGGCGGCATACAAAGCGCTCGACGGCCTGGGACTCTGCTACGCCGCAACCGGCGACAACAAAAACGCGATTCACTATTTCCTCGCGTCGATTCGCGCGAACCCCGATTATGACCAGCCGTATGCCGATTTGTCCGAAGTGCTGCTGAAGACCGGCGATAACCAGAAAGCGTGGGGCGCCGCGGCGAAAGCCGCAAATCGCAATCCGAATTCGGCGCGGAATTTTTATCTGGGCGGCAAGGCGCTCTACAATCTCGGCCAAACCGAGCAGTCTCTGAAGTGGCTGGAGCGCTCCGCGGCGCTGGATCCGAACTATCCGCAACCGCTCTATCTGCTGGCGCTGGTGTACCACCGGCTCGGGCAGGACGGCAAAGCCGCGGAAGCTCGGAGGCAATTCCAGACAGTAAACGAGAAAGCGCGCGGCAAAACAAAGTAGTCGGTTTCTGTCTGTCCTGTAGCCGTGTCACGGCGCACCGGCGGCCATCAACCGCCGCGCCTGCTGCGCCTCAATGTTCCCCGGAAACGCCCGGGCATACCGGTCCCAGGTTTCGCGCACCTTCTCCGCGTCTCCGGCCTTCTTGTAAATTCCGGCAAGGGCGACATACGCCTGTTCCAGCAGCGGTTCCAGTTGCAGCGCATGTTCCAGACTCGCCGTGGCGCGGGTGCGATCGCCTGCTGCCCACCACGCGTAGCCTTCATCCAGATAATGCGACGCAACACCGGGCTCAACCTGAATGGCCTGAGCGAAACTCGCCGCGGCGCTCCGGCCGCGATGCATGCCCAGCAGCACCATACCGATCCCGGTGGAAATGGCGGGATCCAGTGGAGAATCGCGCTTCGCGGAACTGAGCAGCCGCAGGCCATCCACCATGTGCCGCGCGGACCGGTAGCGGCGGCCCACTTCAACGTCCGCCAGGCCGAGGTTGCGGTCGGCGAACGAAGCCGGCGGTTCGCGCCATGCCACCAGCGGCTCGGGCAAGTCTTCGCCCTGCTCGAACTGCGGAAATCGCAGAATGTGATGATCGGTGAACGAGGTGTGGCCCCCGTCGCTCACGGACCGCTTCGGCATGTGGCAGCCGATGCAGTCATCGGCGGGTTTGGCGTGCGTGGCCAGCAGCGCCGTCCCGTGGCACGCAAGACAGCGGGCCCGGAAGTACGCTTTCGGATCGGCGGGCTGCTGATGCGGATCGTGGCAGGATCCACACCACATTTTTCCGTGGCTCTGCCGCGCGCAGGTGCTCAGGGCCAGTTGCTGCACATGGCTGATCACTTTCAAGGCCCGGGCGCGCGACGGGTCGCGCGATCCGGCGAACACGTAAACGGAAAAGATGTCCTCCAGCTCCATGCCGGCGCGGAAATCGCTGACGGTCCGGCCGGGATTCGGAATCCGGGCCACGCCGCTGAGATGGCATTGCTCGCAAATGCTGTCCCGGGCGCGCGGCGAAAGCTTCGCGGGATTGACGATCGAGCCTGGCACGGGCGCGCGCAAATGCGCCGCAACCGGACCGTGGCAGCGTTCGCAGGTGATGCCCTCCTGTCCGGGAACGAACGGCGGCTGCTGGTAGCGATTCAGCGTGCCGCGCACCGGCCGAGCCTGCCCCGCGTGGCAGAACACGCACTCCGGCGTCACCGGGCGATTGAAGTCCGGCGTAGTATCGGCTTCGTATCCGGGCGCCACGTCCCAGGTCTTGCGCGCCGTGTACCAGGCGATGGGCGATTGAAACAGCGCGTCGCCGATCTGAATCAGAAATCCGAACGCGTGCGTGCCGGAGCCGATGGCCCACGCCATATCATGCTGCGCGCTGATCCCGTCGCGTTCGATGCTCTGCACCAGGCGGCCGTTGTCCCAGTGGACGGCGAACTTCGTTTTTGAAACGGCATGCGTGAACCGGACTGAAGGCAGCTCCGTGGGCCGGCTGAGGGCGTGAGCCATTGCCGTGGCTTCGTACCCGGTCACTTCACGCGAGTGGCATTGCGCGCACGGGTGCGAAGCCGGCGCGGCGCCGCACAACAACAAAACCACGGGCGCCAGAAGAGCGTGCCGTAAACTGGCGGATACAGCATTCATGAACAGCTTTGCTTATCGTATTGCAGGCGCAAGCACGCTCCTGCTGATCGTTTGTTCCTCCGTGATGGCCGCGCAGCACGAATGGCGCGCGTGGGGCGGCGACCCGGGCGGCACGCGGTATTCCGATCTGCGGCAAATCGATACCGCCAATGTCGGCAGGCTCCAGCGCGCCTGGACGTACCACACCGGCGAGGTCGCTACCGGCGCGATCAGCACGCAGCGCCAGCGCATCGCCGCGTTCGAGGCTACACCGCTGGATATCGACGGCGTCCTCTATTTCTCGACTCCGAGCAGCCGCGTGATCGCGCTCGACTCTGAAACGGGCAAACAGCTCTGGGCGTTCGATCCCCAGGCCGGGGCGGCCAAACGGAAGTTCGACGCCAGCCGCGGAGTGGCGTACTGGCAGGACGCGAGCGGCGCCGACCGCCGCATCGTTTACGGCACGCTGGACGCGCGGCTCATCGAACTGGATGCGCGCACCGGCAGGCCACGATCCGACTTCGGCGACAACGGCGCGGTCTATCTGCGGCCTGGCGCCGCGGACAAGTTCCCTGCCCTGCAATACGAAATGACCTCGCCGCCGGCCATCTGGCGCAATCTGGTGATCTGCGGCTCGGCGGTGCCGGAGTATCCCTCGCGCGGGCCGAGCGGCGTCGTGCGCGCCTTCGATGTGCGAACAGGCAAGCTGGTGTGGACCTTCCACACCGTGCCGCAGCCGGGCGAGCCGGGACACGAAACGTGGGCCGACAGCGCATGGCAGGACCGCACCGGCGCGAACGTGTGGTCGATCATGAGCGTCGACGCGCAGCGCGGCATGATTTTCCTGCCCATCGGTTCGGCTTCCTACGATTTCTACGGCGCGGACCGCAAAGGCGCCGACCTGTACGCCAACTGCGTGGTCGCGCTCGACGCCGCAACCGGCAAGCCCCTTTGGCATTTCCAGGTGGTGCATCACGACATCTGGGATTACGATCCGCCGGCACAACCCGTGCTGGCCACCGTGAAGCGCGACGGCCGCGAGATTCCCGCGGTAGTGCAGTTGACCAAGATGGGTTTCGTGTTCGTGCTCGATCGTCTCACGGGCAAGCCGCTGTTTCCGGTGGAGGAGCGCGCCGTACCGCAAAGCGGCGTTCCCGGAGAATCGACGTGGCCCACGCAGCCATTCCCGGTCCAGCCGCCGCCGCTGTCGCGGATGACCATCACTCGCGATGACATTACCAATGTCACTCCGGAATCGCATCGCTATTGCGCGGAACTGTTCGATAAACTGACCAATCACGGCATGTTCACGCCCTACGGCGAGCAGCAAACGCTGGTGCTGCCGGGGACCCTGGGCGGCGCCACGTGGTCGGGCGGATCGTTCGATCCCGCTTCCGGCCTGCTCTATGTCAACACCAACGAACTGGGCGCCCTGGGCTATATGAAACCGCAGCCAGACGGATCGCCGGAGCGCTATCGCCGGGCCAATCCGACCGGCGGCGAGTACGCGCGGTTCTGGGATGAGCATGGCTGGCCGTGCCAGAAACCGCCATGGGGCAACCTGAACGCGATTGACCTGAACAACGGCGGAATCGTGTGGAAGCGGCCGCTGGGAAGCGTGCCGGAACTGGCGGCGCATGGCTTGACCAATACCGGTACGCCAAACCTGGGGGGATCCATCGTGACCGCGGGCGGGCTGGTGTTCATCGGCGCAACCACCGACCACAAATTCCGCGCCTTCGACGCACGTACCGGAAAAGAGCTGTGGTCCGCCGATCTGCCCGCCAGCGGGCACGCCACGCCGATGACGTACGCAGGCCCGAAGAGCGGCCGGCAGTTCGTCGTGATTGCCGCGGGAGGAGGAGGGTTCTTCGAAGGACCGGCCTCCGATGAGCTGATCGCATTCGCACTTCCGAAATGATGAAAAGCATTCTGTTGGCCTGCTTCGTCGCGGGCGCTCTATTCGCGGCGGGCGCTAAAACGCCGCCGGCCGCGGTTTCCATCTGGCCTGTCGATTCGCTGGTGCAGGTGTTCCAGGACGACCCGCCGGGCAGGAATCGCGTACCCGACGCGAGCTATGTGCTTGCGCCGCGCAACGGACACGCGACGGTCCAGCTGGCGGTGCAAGCGCAGACGCGCCTTGACGCGGTATCGGTCACGGTCGATATTGCCGGCCGCATCGGAACTGAGGTACGCCGCGTTGGCTATGTGCCGGTCCACACCGATCCGCAGGACACTCCGGCGTCCGAGCTGGTCCGGCGCGCGCCCGCAGTCTTTCCGGATCCCCTGCTCGAGGAATCGAGCTTTACCCTCGAAGCCGGCCGCACCACGCCCATCTGGATCACCATCACCGTTCCCCCCGATACGGCTGCCGGCGTCTATAACGGCACGGCGCATTTCCGCTCCGGCGCACGCCGCCTCGCCGACATGCCGTTCCGCGTACGCGTCGCGAACGCCATGGTCCCTCGGCAACAAACGCTTCGGGTGACCAACTGGTTCTACCTTTCGCCGGAGGATGTCGGGCGTTACTACGACCTGAAGGACAACCCGGACCGCTACTGGCAGGTGCTGAGCAACATCGGACGCGTGCTGGCCGATCATCATCAGAACGTAATTCTCACTCCGGTGTACGATCTGACCGACGCGCACGTGGCCGATGGCGCGCTGGCGTACGACTTCAGCCCGCTCGACCGCTGGGTGGAGACGTTCCGGAATGCGGGCACGGCGCAGATGATCGAGGGCGGCCATCTGCTTACACGGCAGAACGGCTACACCTCACCGCTCAGCATCCCGATCTTCGCCATCGAAGGCGATCAGGCCCGGCGCACCGGCGTGTCCCCCGGCGATCCTCGCGCGGAGGCGTTCCTGCGCTCGTTCCTGCCGGCGCTCTACGCACACCTGAAGGAGAAAAACTGGCTCGATGATTACGCGCAGCACGTGCTCGACGAAGCGCACGGCGCCGAGGTCCCGGTGTACGCGCGGTACTCGGAGATCGTGCGCCAGGAGATGCCTGGCGTATTGACCATCGATGCCATCGACCACCCCAGTCCCTTGCTGGCGAAGAACTGCGACATCTGGGTCCCGCAGCTCGGAACGTTCGATAAGGACATGGACGCCATTCACGCGCACGTGGCGCAGGGTGGACAGGCGTGGTTCTATACCTGCCTGATGCCGCGCGGGCACTATCTGAACCGCTTCATCGATTTTCCGCTGCTCAAGACACGGCTGCTGCAGTGGTTCAACTTCCGCTATGGCTTCAACGGTTTCCTGCACTGGGGCGGCGACTCATGGGGCAGTAATCCGTTTGGCAACCCCGAGGTCACCATCGGCGACGGACCGAAGACCGTAGGGCTGCCCGCGGGCGATGCGTTCATCACCTATCCCTGGCGAGAGCAGAACAGCATCCATTCCTCCATCCGCCTCGAGGCGATGCGCGAAGGCATCGAGGATTACGAATTGCTCAATGTGCTGCAACAGCGCGATGCGGCGAAGGCGAACGTGCTGGCGCAGCGCGCGGTTTCGGGCATGACGGAGTACGTGCGCGATGTGCCAACATTCCGCGCGCTGCAGGCGCAGCTGCTGGATGCCTTTAATGGGCCGATCATGGACGACAGCGCGCCACCGGTCTCCACAGTTCCTGCACGCACTGGGCCGGGTCCGCTGCGCGTCCTGCCCGGCAATCCGCGCTGGTTCACCGATGGGTCCGGCCGTGCTGTTTATCTGGCCGGCTCCCACACCTGGAACGATTTCATCGACACCGGGCATCGCCGCATTGAGCAGAACGGCCAACCTCCTGCTTTTGACTACGCAGGCTTCCTGGACGTCCTCGGGCGGCATCACGACAACTTCTTCCGCCTGTGGCGGCAGGAGGTTCCACAGTTCAGCGACGAGGATCCGCCTGGCCTGAAGCATGCGGAGCCGATGCCGTGGATCCGCGCCGGCCCGGAACTCGCCGCCGACGGAAAGCCGAAATTCGATCTGACGCGGTTCAATCCCGCGTATTTCGAGCGCATGCGCTCACGCGTGATGGCCGCCGGCGAGCGCGGCATGTATGTTTCGGTGATGCTGTTCGAGGGTTGGTTCGTGCAGTTCCTGCCCGACGCGTGGACCTATCATCCGTTCAATCCGGCCAACAACGTCAACGGAATCGATGGCGGCAAACTACGCTACTACACGCTCGACGACAGCGACATGGGGAAGCGAGTGCTCGCGCTGCAGGAAGCGTACATGCGGAAGGTGGTCGAGACGGTCGGCGATCTGGATAACGTGCTGTACGAGGTGTGCAACGAAGCCGGCCCGTACTCCACGGCCTGGCAATATCACGTCATTCGCTATGTGAAGCAGGTGGAGGCGCAGCGCCCGAAGCAGCACCCCGTGGGCATGACCTTCCAGTATCCCGGCGGGACGAACGATGCGCTGTTCAACAGCCCGGCCGACTGGGTTTCGCCGAACAACGGCGAGCCCGAGACGAATTACCTGTCCAACCCGCCATCCACATACGCAGGGAAAGTTGTGGTGTCGGACACCGACCACCTGCTGGGGCATACCGGCGGCGACAGCATCTGGGTTTGGAAGACTTTCCTGCGCGGGCTGAACGTGCTGTTCATGGAGGAGATGACGCCGTCGCCGACATGGCAGGATTCGGCGCGCGAAGGCATGCGGCAGACGCGGCTGTGGTCGGAGAAGGTGGATCTGGCGCACATGACGCCGCACGACACGCTCGCTTCGGGCCGCTACTGCCTCGCGCAGCCCGGCGTGGAGTATCTGGCTCTGCAGCCGGAGGCGGCCGAATTCACCGTCGATCTGACGGGCGCTCCCGGCGAGTTCGCGGTGGAGTGGCTGGACGTCAATACCGGCCGCGAGATCCCGGGCAAGTCCGTCGAAGGCGGCAGAAAGGTGCGCTTCATTCCGCCGTTCGGGGGCCCGGCGGTGGTGCACCTGAAGAGACGCTAACCTCGCGGCGCGGTATGATCACGCGAACCGTCGAGTATCACTGGCCGCCTTGTGGATGAGGATTCCGACATCGTAGCTTCCATCGTCGTTCCTGCTGCAATGGCGCACTTCCCCAAACACGACATTGCGATCCCCGAGAAAGACCTGCACAGTCATCTTTGGCATCGCAGGGCAACGCGCCCGAACGCGCAGTCCGCTGGCGGAAACGTCCTGGATGGAGGCGCTCATGCAAAGCTCTGTCAGACCGTTAAACACAACCAAATGACACGGGCCATTCGTGGAAAACCGCGGCTCGCGGCGGCGGTCACGCCCGGCATCTTCGGTATGGCTAATCGGTCTTGTGTGCGCGTACGTGGCGTCACCCCGGCAACAGCTCGAATCTGGTATCGACAGGGTATATGGCGCATTCGATATTGCAGAGTACCGTGTTCAGAGCTAGAAGTTCGATTTCCCATCGCAACCTCTGGCCATCCGGCAGCGTTCGCACGAGTTCCTGTGCGCGGTTATACGCACGACGCGCGTTCGCGGTAGCGGCCTGTGCTCCGGACGCGGAGCGCTGGTTGCCTGCTGTCCGCACCAACACGCCGGCAACCAGGAGATTCTTCTTGATGAGGTCTTCTACCGGATGATCGCTGAATGCGAATGCGCCCATTTCTTTTCCTGAGAGAGAGCAAAAGCAGTTCTACTACCAAACCCGTGGAGGACCGTGAGCAACAGCGAGAAAAGACGCGCAAACCGTTGAAACTTCTTGAATAAAGCGATCAGATGCCTTAATTTGCGGCGGTTCGCCGGCTGGCGTGTGCCTCGAGCGGCTTTCGGAGTTTTCGCCTTTCATCGCCTCTGATACCTGCATTGCTCTCGTGCGTGTTTTCGGCCAGGACACCCAGGAACGCCCGCTGAATTTGGCGCATCCCGCCACGGTTGCGCCGGACCCACCCGCTGCCGCAGCATATAAGGAAGGCGCGTCGTTCAGACGTTTCGCCCTCCCGTCCCATGAAACGAGCCGATCCCGTTGAACACGCGCTGAACTCGCTTGCCGACCTGCGCCGCACCCCGGAAACAGCCGAGCACGTGACGCAGCTCCGCGCCTTCCTGCGCAACCGCTCCAACCTTGTGGTGGCCAAAGCGGCGAAACTCGCCGGGGAACTGCGGGCCGACGATCTGATCCCGGACCTGGTGGCCGCCTTCGGCCGCTTCATGGCCGATCC
>Ga0070739_10006614_pt1 | contig 12695 bp, 12 predicted proteins | sample Coa_R1_7_FD_66445 | JGI IMG/M metagenome (GOLD analysis project Ga0070739, IMG submission 66445) | Surface soil microbial communities from Centralia Pennsylvania, which are recovering from an underground coalmine fire - Coalmine... | ecosystem: Environmental > Terrestrial > Soil > Unclassified ... | reverse complement strand
TCTTCCGGCTCGGCATAGCCGCGATTGCCGTGGCCGTCGTCCTCTTCCTGCTGCCGATTGTTGGGCGCTTCACGGGTCTGAGGTTTCTCCGGCCCGGATTGCGGATTGCGTTTGGTAATTCTGGCGAGTTCGACAAAGTCGATATTGCAGATCCTCCGGACGAATACCTTGGAGAGGAACTCGAGGCGAACTTGACTCGGGCGCACGCGGAGATGCCGACGGCCTGGGTCAGAATCCGCAAGGTCGCTCGCGTCACGAGCCGGACAGCCGCCAAGGATTGCCGAGCTGCGATCACGGAACTAGCACCTCACGATTCTTTGGACACTCTCCCGGCGGCCCTTCTCTGGCATCACACAAACACAGAGACGTGCGACATCCCACCAGGAGGCCACGCATACGCCGTCCTGCACGAGCGATACCGAGCGGTCGGCGGCGATCTATCACTACAGAGCCAGCATCCAGTAGTCACGTTGAGTGTCGAGAGCGATGCCGCTCTCACCGTGACGGCATGGGCAAGTGGGACGCGTTCCGCCAAACGCAGCGTTCGGCTCTCCGGCTTAAGAGCTCTGCATGAGTCACCCGTTGCAGAGACCGTCCGACTCTTCCCAAGTCATGTAACCAACTTGATTTACGTCAAGTTGTCTCATCGAATATCCGTGCGAGGAGGGCGCCGAGCCACTCGGTGAGCGCTCATCAACACACCGACAACGCGAACAAGCACCGTTGTCACTGGCCGCTCTACAGCGCCCAACGAAGGTAACACCATCCTCATTGATACCAGCCGCCCCGCAGTGCACGATTACGCTCACCCGCATCATTCGTCGCTTGGTGGGACTGAGAAGCAACAAAGGCAACCTCGACTTCACCGCCTTATGGAACGGTCACCCACCGGCGTCTGAGAGGCGTCCGTCCAGAGCTTTCATCATCTCGGCCGATGACGTGCATGGCTCAGCGCTCAAGGTCCCGTCGTTCGAGTTTCGGTAGATCGCCTTGATCAGAGCACACGAACGCGGATTCGTCGACTGCGCGGGCCATCGAACTCGCAGAAGAAGATCCGTTGCAGGTCGCCGAGCGCCAACTCGCCTGCCACGAGCGGCACCGTCACCGAACTCGCGGTAAGAGCAGCGCGCGCGTGCGAGGAAGGGTTGCGGTCACCCTCGTTGATGTGCTGCCAAGACCAGTCGTCGTCGATCACGCGCTCGAGCGCCGCTTCCATGTCGGGCGCGACCTTGCTTGCATCCTCGCCTGCCGCTTGAAGGACGACGCCGGCGGTCGTGTGCGGAACGAAAACGACAACCGCAGCGCCGCCAGCACCACGAACCAACTCTCCTACCCGGTCGGTGATGTCGATGAGCTGTGTCTTCCGTTCGCTCTCGACCGTCAACTCGAGCCACCGACCCGCCGTGTGTCGCTGAGGCCCTCGTGTCCCCGGTGCTGACTGCGCCTGCAGTCTCTGGAGCATCATGTACTGGCCGCCCTCGCCAGTGCTGCGCGACGGTTCCTGTTCCGGCCACAACTCCACGACCTCGGCGGCTGCGTCGCGGATCAGCGCCGAGTCGATCTCGCTGCGGGTCTCGGCGATGTCGGCGATCGGCCATTCGCAGACGAACGCCAGCGTTCCTTCAGGTGGTAACGGCCAGGCCCAGAAGCCGTGATGCCAGCGGCCGCCGCCTCCCCCGCCTCCGCGCGACGGCGAGAGCACCGGACCCTCGGGTGGAGTATCAGGGTCGTCGCCTGGTAGCGGGAATGGTGGGCGTGATCCGAGATTGGTGGCTTTCCGCCCGTCCGAGAACTCGATCCCAAACCTGACGAGATCTGGGTCAAGTAGCCCCTCCGTCTGCGGCCGTCTGCGCCGCGGGTGGTGCATGAAGAACGGGTGCTCAACCGCGCCTTCGTCGAGCCGGTGGCGGAGCTCGACATCAAATTCGAACCCCTCGGCGTAGACGGTCGCCGACGCAATCCAGAAGGTCGCCTTGTCCGAGCGTCCCAAGACGAGGTTTAGCGCGACGGTGCGGCCGGCGACGTTGTCGGGCGGGCCATGCCATGGCTGCCGCGGCGGCTGGGGCGGCGCTTCCGGTGGTCGCGGAGGCGGCTCAAAGAAGGACATGGCTCAGTCTCCCATGTCACCTGAGCGTGCTCATGAAAGAACCGTAGGCTCAGCTCCCCGTCGTGGATACGCAGTCCCGTCCCCACGTCTGGCTCCATTCGGCGACCCGCATAACGAGAGAGGCTAGTTCGAATACAGGGCCAACCGGAATCTGAATGACCTCAGACTCGTCGCGGAGGACCGTAGCGCGGACCCCGCGTCCAACTTCACCGTCGACCACGACTCTGAACGGAAGAATCGGGTGCACGGCGGCGAGGCGAACGTCGCCGGCTTCGGTAGACAGCGAGATGAGCCAGTCGTTATCGAGGGAGAGCAATGCTGCTGCGCGGCCATCGACAAGGCAACGAGACACGGCCGGAGGCGACTCACTCCCAAAGCCGCTAACGACCGCGGCCGCCAATGCGTAGAGAAGAGAACACTGTCCCCAGTTAGAGGAATCATCCTCAAGGAGGAGGCCAACTTCTTCTGTTACGTGCTGCGACAAGGGCTTGACCACGACAGCGATCGTGGCAGCGCGCTCGCGCGGCTTCGGGCTTTTCGCTTAGATCTCCGGCGTGCCAGATCAACTTCCGAGTCCCGAAGAGATCGAGCAGAAGGTCGCCGAGCGGAGACACGAGCAGGATCGTCGTAGTGAGGCTCGGGAACGTGAGCGCCGCGAAGGGCTGGACGAAGCAAACCGGAACCTCTCCCTAGTGCGGGAATTCGTCGAGAGAGCCCGCCGGGAGGAGCTTCCGCTTGAGACCGTTGCAGTCCGTCGCAGGGCGGGTCGGTTCAGGCGGAAGCGAGCGTACGAAGTCGCGGGCTGGAACCTTGGCCTTCACTCACGCGACGGCTACGACCTGTGGCTTCTTGGCGCTGCCGCTGATGACCCGCCCTTCTGGTGGAAGATCACCGAGCATCGAGACGGCCGTACATCGTGGAGCGAGGCCGAGAGTGTTCCGCTGAATCAGGGGAGGCCGTTGTTCAATGCGCCGAGTTCGGCGTTGCAGAGTGCGATCGCCGATCTCCTTGTCGACCTCACCGAAAAGAAGCGAAAGCAAGCGCGGTAACGGCGCGACTACGGATTGACAGTTGCGTGTCCAAGCGCGGGCCTCTGACGCCGGCCGCTCGGGCACGTGCGACGACCCGCTCCGCATCGCGGCGGGAGCGTCACCATCTCGACGGACACCACCGGGCGACCCTCGCAATCGGAAGCGCGTCACTCGGACACTCCTCGGCGGCGGATCTCGACCTCCGGTAAGGGCGGGATGAGCGCATTCCACGACTTCTCGAGGATTCGGTAGACGCGAGTCAGGTCTTTGAGCACTCCCGTCTTCAGCGGTGCCTTCTCCTCGAAGTGCTGGAGTGTCTCGAGCAGCTCGTCGACAAGGCGGGTGGCGTCGTGGAGGATGTCCTCGGCGTCCCGCGGCGTGATCGGAGTGTCGTCGAAGCCAACGCCCTTGAGCGCAATCGCGGAGCGCTCGAGCGCTGAGGAGATCGGATGCCTCTCGAGATGGCCACGGCGATGCTTTGGGCTGCCCTCGATCAGCGTGCCGGCGCGGGCGGCTAGATCCTCGAGTTCGACGTCGAGCGTCTTCGCCAGCTTGAGGAGGTTGGTGAGGCTCGGATTCCGTACACCGCGCTCGATGCCGCTGACGTAGGTGGGGTCGAGGCCGGCGAGACGGGCGAGGCGCTCTTGGGACATGCCCCGGATTGCGCGGATCTCGCGTAGGGCACGGCCATAGGCGACGTGCTCGGGGGAGCGGGTCTCGGCCATCGGGTTTAGCTCAGCCGTTCTTGGACTAAAAGTCTATGGACTATAAGTCAAGATCAGCGGAAGTCGGCTTCCGCAGGTCAGCGGAAGTCGCCTCTCCGCGGGAAGGAGTCGTCGTGGCCGGGAAGAGCACGCGGACCAAAGCCGAAGATGCCGACCTCGGCGAAGCCCTCGTCGAGCAAGTGCAACAAGCTGTCACAGGAGAGTCGAGCGCGCCCAAAGTCCGCGCAGCCGAGCCGGCCGCGCCGGCCGATGAAGGACCAGTCGTAGAGGTTCTCGAGCCGGCGGCCCCCGACGGAGCACGCCGGCGGCTGAGCGACGTTGACGGCGTTGTTATGTCGCTCGCCTCGAAGGGACTTATGAACAGCCAGATCTCGGCGCACGTGGCCGAGGTCTACGGCGCCAACGTCTCTCCCGAGGCCGTTGGGCGGATCACCGATCGGGTGCTCGAGGAGATGGTCGAGTGGCAGACCCGGCCACTTGACCCGGTCTACCCGGTCATGTTCATCGACGCCATGGTCGTGAAGATCCGGGACGGCAAGACCGCGAACCGGCCCGTGCACACCGCGATCGGAATCGACCTCGAGGGCAACCGGGACATCTGCGGGCTCTGGGTCGGCGAAGGCGGTGAAGGAGCGAAGTACTGGCACCAGGTCTTGACCGAGATCTCTAACCGCGGCGTCGCCGATGTCTGCTTTCTCGTCTGCGATGGCCTGCAGGGGCTACCGGATGCTGTCAACGCGGTCTGGCCGCAGACGATCGTGCAGACCTGCGTCGTCCACCTGCTTCGCAACACCTTCCGCTACGGAAGCAGGAACGATCATCAGAAGCTCCTGAAGGACGTGCGCCCGATCTATACGGCGCCCAACGAACAGGCGGCGCGGGAGCGCTTCATGGAGTTCGCTGACCGCTGGGGCGAGAAGTACCCGGCCGTTGTCAAGCTGTGGGACAACGCCTGGGCGGAGTTCGTTCCGTTCCTCGACTACAGCCCGGACATCCGCGAGCTCGTTTACACGACGAACGCGATCGAGAACCTCCACTCGCGCCTGCGCCAGGCGGTGCGTGCGCACGGCTACTTCCAGACCGAGCAGGCAGCGCTGAAGTGTCTGTACCTGGCGATCCGCAGCTTCGACCCGACAGGACTGGGCCGGCTGAAGTGGAGTAACCGCTGGAAGGCAGCGCTCAACGCATTCGCCATCACCTTCGAGGGACGAATCGAGATGAACGACTGACGAGAAGCGCCGCGGCAGTTCGCGGTGGGTAGCACGCAGCCGTCGTCCAAATGACGGCGAACGAGGGCGCTGGCCCGTCGCCGTCGCGGCGGTGCGCCGCGCTGGCGAGCTACTCCTACCAACCTGAGGTTCCGTAGTCGGGGCCGGGTACGGCCAGCGGAATCCTCGCGTGTAGTCCTGGCCCTGATCCGTCGATCACGAAGCAGCCCGTACGCCCGATTCGTAGCTCCGTCTTGACGATTCGCCAGCCGCGTCTCGATCGAACCTGAAGAGCATCAGCGAACTGAAGAGGGCGAGACCCGCACGAGACATCGGGAGGATTGACGGTGCAACTTGTCGCGCCATTGGTGGCAAACCCGAGCGTTGTCCGGTGGCCGGGTCGCCCGAGGCGTCGGCCACGTATCGTCAGCTCGCGCGTGTAAGCGGGCGTAATGGCGATCAGAGCGCGATGGAGGTAGTAGCCGGCTCCATCCAGCCGATCGCCGTCGCGTGAGATCGCGGTCTTGCTCGAGAGCGCGACGAGGTAGACCGGGCCAGAGCGGAGTGCGGTCGCGGCCGGGTGGACCCAGGGGAAGAAGTGGAGCGCGGCTTCACGCAGCGGCTGCGGCGCTGGCCGCTCAGAGGGCATCGACCGGCAGTGGAGTTGCCACGGGTTTGCCGCAGCCGCTCCCGCTCTGCCCAGCATGGCAAGCGTCAGCGCGGCGACGGCAGCGTGCGCCGCGAATCCGGTAGCTGACCTCATGTGAAGCAATACGGCGGTGACTCGTGGTTGAGTCCCGCCCCCAGAGCTTGGCAGCGCTCCACAATGACGCTATCCTCGCTAGCACCATGTTCCCCCTGAACGTCGACCGCGGCGAGCCAACCGAGCTCTACGAGCAGGTGGCGGCGGAGATCCGGCGCGCGATCGCAGATGGTGAGGCGCAGGCTGGCGAGCGACTGCCGCCGGCACGCGATCTCGCAGCTGTTCTCGAGGTCAACACGAACACGGTTCTGAGGGCGCTGCGTCTGCTGCGCGACGAAGGGCTTCTCGAGTTTCGCCGCGGCCGCGGCATCACCGTTGCGGGTACGCCTGAATCGGGCGCGGTTGTTGCGCAGGTGCGTGAGCTCCTCGTGTTCGCGCGGTCGCGTGGTTACAAGCCCGATGAGGTCGTCGAGATGATCCAGCGTCTGGCATCGGCATGAGCGTCGCAACTCCGCCGCGCCCGCCGTCGCCGCGTCCGGCGCTGCTGCCGGATCCTGATGCGCTTATCAAGGAGGCACGCGACAGGCAGCGGCGCCGACGACGAATGATCGGCCTCGTTCTCGCACTACTCGTAGCTGGAGGTGCGATCGGCTACGGCGTCGATCGTGGAGGCGGCAACAGCGCACCGACCGGGGCGAAGCCAGGGGCGTCTCCGTCCTCGCCGTCGACGCCGCGTCAGCGCGAACAGCAGCTCGCGCGTGCCGCGGCGAAGACCGCGATCGGCGATGCCGCGTTGATCGCACCAGGCGTCGGCTGGGCGATGAACGGAAACGCGTTGTGGTTGACCACCAACGACGGGACGAGCTGGCGGCGGATCACTCCCCCCGGTCTACGCGGTGAGGACGTGATCGGCCGCGTCGTCGATGTGGACTTCATCGATGCGAAGCATGGCTGGGTGAGCGCCGAGCTCAACGGCACCCGGAGCGTCAACGGCAGCTTGCGCTACGGCGGCATCTCGATCACGGGCGACGGCGGCAAGAGCTGGCGCCTCGTGACCTTGCCCGACTGCTACCAGTGCGTGAACACCTACTTCAGCTTCCTCGATTCCCATCATGGCTTCGCGCTTACGGCAGGAATGTCGCCACGTCACACCTTCGTCGAGCGGCTGTACAGGACGAGCGATGGCGGCATGCACTGGACGCTCGTGCGGCCGACTCGCTTCTACGGACGGATCGTCTTCACAGACGTGTTGCACGGCTGGGTGCTGACCAATCCGTCAGGGTGGGCGCAGAAGCCCTGCTGCGCGATTCCGATCGGCGAGGGTCTCATCTACCGAACCAGCGACGGAGGCCGCAGCTGGCAGCGGGTGATACTGCCGGCGCCGGTCGGCTACGCACACGAACGGCGGATCGCCACCTGGATGCGCTTCTTCGACGCGCGCAACGGCGCGATCGCTTCGCTCGCACTTGACCGCCTGACGAAGCGTCTGCGCGTCCTCGTCGATTGGACGAACGACGGCGGCACGACCTGGGCAGTGCGAGCGGCACCGCGCGCCTCCGAGCAGCCGCGAACGCAGGACGGGTTGCCGTACGCGCCGTTCTCGGCGGCGAACACACACACGTGGACGCTCTTCAGTCACACGCGACCGGTTCTGTTCCGGACGAGCGACGGCGGCCGTAGCTGGAGCACTGTGGCGATGACGCCGCATGGGAAGCTCGGTTCCGGCTGGGCGGTTGACTTCGTCAAGGCTGACGAGGGCTGGGCCGTCGTCCTGGCGGCGAACGAGATAGCCGCGCTCGTTCGCACCACGGACGGCGGCCGCACCTGGACGCCCCTGACACCACCCGAGCCGAAGTTGCCACCGATCCCGACGCCCGCGCCAGCCTGCGGATCGTCCTGCCAGCGGCCCTAACAGAACGACGATGGCCGTTACGTCGCCGCCACGCATACCGCCTCAGCAGCCTGACGATCTCGAGGCGCTCATCAAGGAGGCGCGCGCCAGGCAGCGGCGTCGGCGGCTACGGATCGTAGTCGGTATCGCACTCCTCGCCGGCGTTGCCCTCGCTGTCTACTTCCTCGCCGCTGGCAGCAGCGCGAACAAGCCGACCGCAAGCGCGCCGGTCGGCGCCACTGCCGCCTTGACACATCCTGCGAGTCGCTTCTTGATCTTCGTCGCGCCGCGCTTCGGCGCGACAGGAAATGCCCCGCATGGTCTCGAACTCGTCGATCGCAGCGGACATGTACTGCACATAGTCTCGACCGCGCGCTTCGGCACGATCGGACGCTGGTCGCCAGACGATACGAAGATTGCGTGGAAGGATCCGTCCGGCGTCCACGTCGCCGACGCCGACGGTTCCCACCCGCGACTTCTGGTCGCCACACAATCAGCGTGCAAGACCTGTCAGTCGCTGAGCTTTGTCTGGTCGCCCGATAGCCGCTCGCTCGTTGTCGGGTCGGCAGGAGCGACGGGCGGCGAACTCCAGCTTGTCCCGCTCGACGGCGGCGTGCCGAAGACGCTCGCGGGCTCGACGGTCCGGGGTGTCTTCTTCACGCCCGCTTACTGGACACCAGACGGCAAATCGCTTGTGTACCTCGAGTCGGGCACGACGCTTGCATTCCCCGGTGCGGCCATCCGGCAGCTGACACCGTCCACTGGACGCACGCGTGTCGTCTGGAGCACGCCCGCAGCGCAGGGCACGAACGCGCCGCTGATGTCGCCAGACGGACGCCACTGGGCGTGGATCAAACAGATCGACCAACACCACCAGCAGCTACGGATCGTCGATCGAGGCACTGGTAAAGCGCACGTCGCTAACGGCGTCAACACGACCAACCTCGTTGGCTGGTCGCCGAACTCGCGTGAGCTCGCAGTGATCGAGAGCGGATGGCATGTCGTCACCGTCGCTTCTGACGGCGCGGTGCTGCATCAGATCGGGCCAGGTCAGACGTTCTTCTGGGGCCGCAGCGGCGAGCTGTTCGTGTTGCGAGGGAAGCTCGACGAGGTGTGGGTCAGCGAACGCGGTCGCCCCGAGCGATTCCTCTTCCGCGTGCCGCGCCGCTCGTGGGTCGTCTCCCTCGATGCCAACTGAGGTGATGCCGACATGGCCATAGTCTCTCCACCCGATACTCGCCGTCCAGAGCACGCGGAAGATCTCGAGGCGCTCATCAAGGAAGCGCGCGCTCGCCAGCGGCGCCGGCGGATCCGAATCGCGCTTGCGATCGGTGCAGCAGCAGCGGTCGGCTACGGCGTCTACGCCATGGTTGCGGCCGGAGATTCGACCTCGAAGCAGACGTCGAGCTCTGGCGCCGCCGCGGCAGTCGCAGAACGCTGCCCACCAGGTGATCTCGGCACGGTCGCGTTCGTGCGCGCTGGCGCGCTCAACCTTCTTGACCTCCACGGCTGCACGACGCGCGTTCTCGTTCGCTCGCATGCGGCCGGCCCGGTGCAGTTCAGCGTCGACGGCCGCTACGTCGCCTTCCACGGCGGCTTCATCCCGACACGCGGCGGCCGAGTGACGCGCACCATCGGCGCTGGCACCTGGTCGCCAACGCGCGACGTCCTCGCTGCCGGCACGAAGAACGGCGGACTCTTGTTGCTGACGCCGGGTCGGCCTGCGCGGCGGCTGCTGCCGGACGGGTGGGGCGTGGTCACGTTCGCGTTCTCGCCGAACGGCCGCACGCTCGCCGTTTCGCGCTCCCACTACGCAGGTCCGTCCGTGCCGCCGCGCAAGTGGCATCAGGAGATCTGGCTCATCAACCTCAAGACCGGCGCGCGGAAGATGGTCTTCAAGCTCAAGCCGCCGGCGCTCGCACCGGCCTGGCTGCAGGGCTTCTCGCCTGACGGACGTTGGCTGCTGTTCTGGGAGGACAGCCAGAACAGCGCCTCGCTCGCCGCCGACGGCTTGCCGCTCGTCGCGCTGCCGGTCAGCGGCGGCAAGCCGATCACGATCACGCACGGCGAGCTTCACTACAGCGACTTCCTCACGTGGTGCGGCAACGCGCTGGTGTACGTGATCAACCACGGCGGCCGTCAGGTGACCCTCGGCGACGGGATAGCCATGACGAAGCCTCCGCTGTGGCGCTCGCAGGTCGTGCTCCCCTCAGGCGGCAAGACGAGCTGGAACTCGGTCGCCTGTCCGACCGCGGCCGCGGCGGCGCGGGGAGGCGGTGGACTTGTCGTCGCCGGCGGCCCGACGAACCCTGACTCGCCCTTCGGCCATGAGCGGCGCTCGCTGTGGATGGTCGCCCCGCAGCCTGGCGCAACGCCGCAGAAGCTCAGCCAGACCGTGCCGTCCGCGGCACAGACCGACGAGCTGCCGATGTGGTCAGGCGACGGCCGCTGGATCCTCTTCGTACGCACCAAGCCCGGCGGAATCGCAGCCGGCGGCGCCCTGTACGCGCTCGATCCGTTCGGCGGCAACCTTGTCGGCCCGATCGCCAACATCGGTACGACCGGCAACTACTACGGCTCCTATAGCTGGCCCTACCAGCTCGACTGGCACCGCTAACGGCCGAGAAACCGAGGTGATCAGGCCCAGCGTTGCCGGGACGACTAAACGAAACGGCCGAGCCGCGCGTCGTTCCTGATGATGGCGCGCAAAGACGCCGGCGTCCTGACCATCGACTCGCTGGAGGCGATCTACCGAAGCTCGTACGGCCGCTTTCTGCGCGTCGCGCAGGCGATCGCCGGAAACCACGAGACGGCGCGGGAGCTCGTTCAGGAAGCGTTCGCCAAGGCCATCCGAAGCCGGACCGATTTTCGCGGTAGCGGCGATGCGGAGGCGTGGGTCTGGGCGATAGTCGTCAACCTCGCTCACAGCTCGCTGCGGCGACAAGCAGAGCTCCCTGATCCCGAGCTTGAGGCGTCATCTGCCTCGAATGGGCACGCGCACACGTGGCCGGAACTCCGCGCCGCCGTCGCCGCACTGCCAGAGAGGCAGCGTCTCGCCGTCTTCCTTCGCCATTACGCCGACATGGACTACGAGCAGATAGCGGCCGTGCTGGAGATCGAGCGAGGAACAGTCGCTGCCACTTTGCACGCCGCCCACGGCACGCTCAGAAAGCAATTGACCGAGGTGCCACGATGACCGTCGACCTTCTCGATCTCGCACTCGACGAACTAGTCGCCCGCTGCGACGACGAGCCCGGCGACTGGGCCGACGTCCTTAGACGTGCTGGTACGCAAACAGCATCACGCGAGTCCTCTGCTAACGCATCCTCCCGGCGGCTTCTGTTTCGTCGGCGTCCAGGGCGTCGAAACACCCTCGCCCTTGCGCTCCTCGCTGTCTTTGCCGTGCTCTTGGCGACGCCGGCCTTCGGCGTGCAGGGCGCCATCCTCAGATTGCTGGGACGGATCGACATCCCGTTCAGCTCGACAAAGCCGGCGCCGACGCTGGTGCGACGGCAGTTCGCCGACCTCGGCTTTGGCGCGCCGCCTTCGATGGCGCCGCAGGCGATCATCAGTCAAGCCCGCACCGTCACCACCTTCCACGTCGACGGCAAGAGCCACACGCTCTGGGTCGCGCCTACGCGCCGCGGCGGCTTCTGCTGGACGATCAGTGAAGCCTTCGGCGGGTGCCTCAACCTCGCGGACATCAAGCGCGCTCAGCGCCACTACAAGATCCCAACCGGCGAGATTCATCCGGAACTGCTCAGCGTCAGCTTCACAGCTGCCTCGCCTAACAGCTCGACTCCGGCAGAGATCGAAGGCGTTGTCCTCGCTCCGAAGGCGACCCGGCTCACAGCTGATTTTCGAGACGGCCGCTCGATAGATCTCCCGTTCGTCTTCGTCTCTCCGCCGATCAATGCCGGCTTCGTTCTCTGGCAGATCCCGGCCTCACATCTCACGCGGGGCGCGGCGCTGCGCGCCGTCAGCGCCTACGACGCACATGGGAAGCTGATCGCCCGCGCTCTCATTCCAGTGGCTTCTGGGCCAGTACGAGTGAGGCCAAAGGTGCCACCCAAGACGGTGACGGCGCCGCCGCCGCCCTCGCCGCTCGGCTTCCACCTTCCGAATCCGACTGCGCCCTTCCAGCGCGGCAGCGGTGACGGCACCTCGATCACTGTCGGCGCGAATGGCGTCGTCATTTTCAATACGAGCGGCATCGACGCCGCGCGCCGCGCGCTCATGCGTGGTCGACTCGGAGTCGGCTGCTTCAAGATCGAGCACGACGCTCTCGGGATCTGGCCGCGTGAGCTGACGGTGCTGCGCGGCTTCGGACAGCTGATCAAGATCCGGCTCTTCGGCGTCCCGCATCCCTACGACGGCTGCGAGATCGAGGCGACCTACGGCCACACCTGGCCCGACAAGCTCGGCTCGCACAGCGCGATCGAGATCCCGTTGACGGCGACAGGGCGGGCCTTCTTCGCCGACCGCGCAGCCGCCCGCGATCTCGCGCTCTTCGTACGCTCGCATCGCGGCCATGCGCTGCGGCAAGAGACCGGGGTTACGCTGCGCCACGATCTCGCGCGAATCGCTCCGCGGCTCGTACCGCTCTCCTCGAGTGGCGCGAGGCCACCTGTGGGCAAGATCGGCTACACGGTCACCCCTCGCGGCGTCACGTTCGTCGAGATCAGCTCGACCGGTAAGCGCTTCCAGGTGGTGATCGCGGACGGGCGGATCGCCGCTCAGAATGTCAAGCCCTACACCCTCGTCTTCTAGCGATGCGCATGCCTGCTGGTGACACACGCGGCTCCGGCGACGTATCGGGGTCGATGCGCATCTGGCAGGGGACGACCCCCGACGGCCATGCCGTGCTGGTCGAACGCGACGCGCGTGAACGCTGGGTGGTGACGGTGGCTAGCGCGATTCGCAGCCGCGGCTATTCGCTTGAGGCTGCGCTCCTCGAGGCCGGCGGGAACTCGGTCTCGACGGCCTGGGCATCGCGGGTAGCAGCGGCAATCGCCGCCGCCGCGGTATCC
>Ga0070739_10006612_pt1 | contig 12700 bp, 10 predicted proteins | sample Coa_R1_7_FD_66445 | JGI IMG/M metagenome (GOLD analysis project Ga0070739, IMG submission 66445) | Surface soil microbial communities from Centralia Pennsylvania, which are recovering from an underground coalmine fire - Coalmine... | ecosystem: Environmental > Terrestrial > Soil > Unclassified ... | reverse complement strand
GCGCTGTAGTCCTCGCCTCCGTACCAGCTCGAGAACGTCGTAGGCCCCAGCGCCGTCCGCCAATCCGCGCCGGTGGCGATCACCTGATGGGTCCCGTTGGTGTCGGTCAGTTCCAGCTGTGCGATCACCCGCGGCGGTCCGGTGCGGCCGTTGTTGGTGCAGTAGATGCACGCGTACCGGTCGGCGCCCAGGATCGGCTGCAGGTACTGGCCGCTGCCGGTCCCGATCTCGATCGTGTTGCTCCCCGGATGTACCAGCCGGCTCACGTCGTAGGTGCGGTACTGCATCTCGACGTCGTAATCGGTGACCCCCGGCTCCAGCACGGCGTCGCCGACCGGCCTGCCGTTGATCGTCGCCGCCTCCATCCCGAGCCCGGTGATGTAGAGCCGTGCACGGGCGACCGGGCCGGTCACGGTGAAGGTCTTGGAGAAGACGGGAAACGGGTTTGCGGTCGCCGTGTTGGAAACGTCCTGAGGCCCGGTCGCGTTGAGGGTCCAGCCGGGATACTCGATCCACTTCGCGCTCCAGTCCGCTGGCGCCAGCAAACCCATCTCGAACCACGCGGGCCTGCTCCACCGAGACCGTCCGTTCGCCGTCCACACGCGCGCCTGCCAGTACACGCGCTCACGCGATCGGAGCACCGACCCGCCATAGCGGACCCACAGCGAACGAGCCGAGTGCACCACGCCCGAACTCCACAGATCGGGTCGATCCGCGACCAACAAGCCCGGGCTTGTGGCTGCCCGAACCTCATAGGCCCGCTGAGGGCCGCCGTCGACCAGCTTCCAGCTCAGCTGCGGCTGGGGGTCATCGATCCCCAGCGGATCCCTGAGGGCATCCGTCTGCAGCGACACGACCCGAGGAACCGATCGAGCCTCCGCCGAGCCCGCCAGCGCGGCGAACGCGACCAGCGCGACCACTACATGAGCGATTCTGCGCAACCCTGACCCATTCTCCCGCGAGGCGGCGAGAATAGCCCAAAGCCAACCACATGACAAGCTCCGTCAGGTTCGACGGCGCCTCAACCAACCACCCGGCCGTCGACCAGCCGCACCACGCGGTCGGCCCGCTGCGCGACCGCCGGGTCGTGACTGACGATCAGCACGGTCATCCCGTGGCGCTCGCGCAGACACCCCAGCAGGTCCAACACCCGCGCGGCGGACTCTGAGTCGAGCGCGCCGGTCGGCTCGTCGGCGAGCAGCAGCCGCGGGCGGTTGGCCAATGCCCGCGCGATCGCCACCGCCTGGCGCTGCCCGCCAGACAGCTCGCCCGGGACGTTCTCGGCCCTCGCCGAGAGCCCCACTTCCTCGAGCAGCTGGGCGCCGCGCTCGTGCCGCTCAGAGCGTCCGACGCCCGCGGCGAGCAGCGCCGCCTCGACGTTCGCTGCCGCGGAGAGGTGGGGGAGCAGCCGGTTGTCCTGGAACACGAACCCGACGATCCGCCGGCGGAACTGCACTGCCCGGTGCGGACCCGGCACCGCCTCGCCCGCCACCTCGATCGTCCCGGCGTCGAGCGGCTCGAGGCTCCCGATCACGTTCAGCAGCGTGCTCTTGCCCGAGCCCGACGGCCCGGTGACCGCCACTACCTCGCCCGGCCGCACGTCGAGGCTCACACCGCACAGCGCGCTGACCGGGCCGAAGCGCTTGACCGCGTCCCGCACCACGACGTCCGCCCCGGCCGCGAGCGTGCTCATCAGCCCGCCGGGGCACCGGCCGGCTCGAGCAGCGCGGCGGTCGAGCGCGCGGTGTCGAGCGCCCAGCGCGAGCTGCTCAGGACGCCGAGCCCGAGCACGACCGCGGCCAGTCCGGCGACGATCCACCAGCTGGGGTGGGTCGCCCGCGCGAACCCGGCCCCGAACCCCTCGGACGCGCCCGCGCCCGCCACCGCGCCGAGCACCGCGATCCCGAGCGTCTGGCCGACCTGGCGGCTCGTCGATGCGATCGCTGCGGCGACGCCGGCCTGGGCGGGCGGCATCCCCGACACCGCGGTGTTGGTGATCGGCGGGTTGACCAACCCGGAGCCGATCCCGAACAGCAGGTAGCTGACGACCAGCATCCAGAGCGCGGTGCGCGGCTCGAGCCCGACGAGCAGGAGCGGGCTGAGGATCAGCGCGAACCCGGCCACCAGGAGTGGCATCCGAGCGCCACGGTGACCGACGATCCGGTCGGACAGCGGTGCGAACACGAGCATCGCGACCGCGGTCGGGAGCGTCATCAACCCGGCATGGAAGGCCGAGAAGTGGCGAACGCCCTGGAGGTAGAGGGTGTTCAGGAACAGGAAGCCGCCGAGCGCGGCAAAGGCGCACACGGCGATCGCGCTCGCCCCGGCGAACGGGGCGCTGCGGAAGAAGCGGACCTCGATCAGCGGCTCAGCCCGCCGCAGCTCGTAGCGCACGAGCCAGGCAAAGCACACCAACGACAGAGCGAACAGCGAGAGGATCTCCGCCGAGGTCCATCCATGTCCGGGCCCCTCGATGATCGCGTAGACGAGCGAGGCGAGCCCGACGATCACCAGCAGCTGGCCGAGGGGATCGAGTCGCCGGGGCCGCTCCGCCCGAGACTCGGGCACGAACAGGGCCGTCAGCGCGAGCGCGGCGACCCCGACCGGCAGATTGACCAGGAACACGGCGCGCCACCCCACCGTGTCGACGAGCCCGCCTCCCAGCACCGGCCCGAGGGCCATGCTGAGTCCGACCATCCCGCCCCACACCCCGATCGCCTGCGCTCGCTCACGCGGGTCGGTGAACACGTTGCGGATGATCGACATCGCGACGGGGTTGAGCATCGAGCCGCCGATCGCCTGGAGAACCCGTGCCGCGACCAGCGCCTCAAGGCTCGGGGCCGCGGCGCACAGCGCCGATCCGGCCGTGAATACCACCAGGCCGACCATGAACACGCGCTTTCGCCCGATCCGGTCGGCGGTCGACCCCGACAGCATCAGCAGGCTCGCGAGCACCAGCGTGTAGGCGTCGACCGTCCACTGAAGCCCGGCCAGGGAGGCATGCAGCGAGCGGTGGATCGCGGGCAGCGCGACGTTGACGATCGTCGAGTCGAGCCTCACGATCAGGAGGCTCATCGAGCAGATGAACAGCACCGCCATGCGGCGGCGGTGCGTCAGCTCCTCGGGTCCACCCGGCGGCACAGCCTCATCTGATAGCAGGACGGCCTCCGTAAACTCGCGGCGGTGACCCTTCGACGCCTGTGGCCGGCGCTGCTGCTGTCAGCCGTGGCGCTCGCCGGGTGTGGTGGATCCTCCTCCCCGACCGCCTCCCAGGCGCTGGCCTCGAACCCGATCCTCGACCCGGGACAGCCGCTCACCGGGCCCGCCCCCGACTTCACGCTCACCGACCAGTTCGGGCATCCGGTCTCGCTGCACAGCCTTCGCGGCAAGGTGGTGCTGCTCGCCTTCAACGACTCGGAGTGCACGACGATCTGCCCGCTGACGACGACCGCGATGCTCGACGCCAAGGCGATGCTCGGCCGCGCCGGCTCCGAGGTCGCATTGCTCGGCGTCAACGCCAATCCGGACGCGACCGCGGTCCACTACGTGCTCAGCTACTCCGAGCTGCACGGCATGACCCGCGCCTGGCGGTTCCTGACCGGCTCGATCGGTCAGCTCGATCATGTGTGGCGCGCCTACCACATCGAGCACGCGATCGTGGCGGGTCAGGTCGACCACACCCCGGCCCTGTTCGTGATCGATCGCCAGGGACGCCTGCGCAAGCTCTACATCACCCAGCAGTCCTATGCCGCCGTCGGCCAGCTCGGCCAGCTCGTCGCCGAGGAGGTCGCGAGCCTGCTGCCGGGCCATCCGCGGGTCGACAGCCGTCTCAGCTACGCGCGGGTGCGGGGGACGAGCCGGACCGCCCGGGTGACGCTGCCGCGGGCCGGCGGAGGGACGGTCTCGGTCGGGCCCGCCGGCGGGAAGCCGCACCTCTACGTGTTCTTCGCCACCTGGGACCGCGAGGTCGGCGATCTGGCTCGGGAGCTCGAGTCGCTGAACGCCTACCACGGCGAGCTGACCGCGGTCGACGAGGCGAGCGTGGAGCCCTCGCCGCGGGCGCTGCCGGCCTTCCTGCGCACGCTCAGACGGCCACCCTCCTACCCGATCGCGCTCGACACCACCGGACGCCTCGCCGACGGCTACGAGGTGCAGGACCAGCCGTGGTTCGTGCTGATCGGAGCGGACGGCCGGATCCTGTGGTTCCGCGATGCCGGCGTCGACGGCTGGCCCGCGCCGACCACGCTCGCCGCCCAGGTGCGGGCCGCCCTCTTCAAGGCGCCCTCCACGGTCGCGCCCAGCGCCAAGGCCGGCACGCTCGTCAACGGAAGCCTGGGAAAAGCGATCCGCGCCCAGCGCGGCCGTCCGGTCGTGGTCAACGTCTGGGCGTCCTCGTGCGCGCCCTGCCGGGCCGAGTTCGGGCTGCTGGCCGCGGCGGCGTCGCGGTACGGCAAGCGCGTCGCCTTCCTGGGCGCCGACTACGACGACTCGGCCGGCGACGCCGAGGCCTTCCTGCGCGCCCACCACGTCCCCTACCCGAGCTACTCGGTCACCAACGGCCAGCTCGACCGCTGGCTCCCCGGCGGGGTGGCGGCCACCCCGACCACGTTCTACCTCGGCCCGCAGGGCGAGGTCCGCTACCGGCACACGGGCCAGTACGCGACGCAGGGCTCGCTCGACGGCGACGTGCAGACCTACGCGCTGGGCGGTTAGCCGGGCGCCCCCGGCGGTGGCACTGGCATTGCGAGCCAGTGCCACCGGCACAACCGCCCCGTCAGACGAGCTGGACGATCGCGATCACCCCGACCGCGACGATCACCGCGCGCAGCACCGGGTCTGGCAGGCGGCGGCCGTAACGCGCGCCGACCACGCCGCCGAGCGTCGAGCCTGCCGCGATCAGCCCGGCCGCGTCCCAGGCGACGTGCGCCGCGAACGCGAACACGATCCCCGAGACGAGGTTCACCAGCCCGACGAGCACCACCTTGAGCGCGTTGATGCGCTGGAGCTCGTCGTCGATCGCGAGGCCGAGGATCGACAGCAGGAGGATGCCCTGGGCGGCGCCGAAGTAGCCGCCGTAGACGCCGCTCACGAGCGCACCACCGCCGGCGAGGCCGCGGGACTCGCGCCGGCGCGAGGAGGGACGGAACCGCGAGGGCACGAGGATCAAGAGGAGCGCGACGCCGATGAACGCGGGCACGATGTCGCGGAAGGCCGAGGCGGGGAGCTCGAGCAGGAGCACGGCGCCCGCGATGCCGCCGCTCGTCGAGGCGATCGCGAGCGCGCCGAACCGCCGCCCCTGGCCGGCAAGCTCCGCGCGGTAGCCCGCCGCGCCGGTGGCGGCCGCCGGGACGAGCCCGATCGTGTTCGACACGTTCGCCACCACCGGCGCGTAGCCGAACGCGAGCAGCACCGGGAAGGTGACGAGCGTGCCGCTGCCGACCGCGACGTTGATCGTCCCCGCAGCCATCCCCGCGGCGAAGATCGCCAGTGCGTGCGCCGCGGTCACACGTGAGGCCCGAGGCGAGTCCGCCGGGTCAGCCGCGGCGCTCCAGCGGCACGAACTCGCGGCCGCTCTCGCCGATGTAGACCTGGCGCGGGCGGACCGAGCCCTGCTCGGGGTCCTTGACCATCTCGAGCCACTGGGCGAGCCAGCCGGCGCTGCGGGCGAGCGCGAACATCACCCCGAACATCGACGGCGGGATTCCGATCGCCTCGTAGGTGAGGCCGGAGTACAGGTCGACGTTGGGATACACCCCCCGCGAGACGAAGTAGTCGTCCTCGGCGGCCCGGTTGGCCAGCTCGTCGGCGATCGCCAGCAGCGGGCGGCCCGGGCGGGGCTCGGGGAGGTTCTCGAGCTGGTCGCGCAGGATCCGCGCCCGCGGGTCGTATGTCTTGTAGACCCAGTGCCCGAAGCCCATCAGCCGCTCCTCGCCCTGCTTGACCCGGTCGAGGAAGGCGGGCACGTTGCGGGGCTCCCCGATCGCCCGGAGCATGTCGAGGACGGCCATATCGGCGGCGCCGCGCATCGGCCCCGACAGCGCGGCGATCCCGGCGGCGATGGCCGCGTACGGGTTCACGTGCGTGGAGCCGACGGCGCGCACGGCGGTCGTCGACGCGTTCTGCTCGTGGTCGGCGTGCAGCATCAGCATCACGTCGAGCGCCCGCTCGACGCGCGGGTCGGGCTCATAGCTGAGCTCGCTCATCCGGAACATCATCGAGAGCAGGTTGCCGGTGTAGCTGAGCTCGTCGGAGGGATAGACGTACGGCCTGCCGGTGCCGTGGCGGTAGGCGTAGGCGGCGAGCGTCGGCATCTTCGCCAGCAGGCGGAGGATCTGGTATTCCCTCGCCGCCTCGTCGTGGACCTCGTCGGCGTCGGGGTAGAAGCTGGCCAGGGCGCCGACCGCGGCGGCGAGCATCGCCATCGGGTGGGCGTCGTAGCGGAACCCCTCGATGAACCCCTTGACGTTCTCGTGGACGAACTTGCGGACAGACAGCTCGTGGCGCCAGGCCTCGAGCTGTGCCGGGCTGGGGAGCTCGCCGTGGATCAGCAGGTAGGCGAGCTCGACGAAGCTCGAGTGCTCGCAGAGCGCCTCGATGCTGTATCCCCGGTGCTCGAGCACGCCGCGCTCGACGTGGATGTTCGTGATCGAGCTCGTGCAGGCGGCCGTGTGGGTGAAGCCGGGGTCGTAGACGACCAGGCCCGGGCTGTCGGGAGCGGTGTAGGGAAGGGTGAGGTCGTCGGCGCGGATCGCGCCGTGCTCGACCGGCACCTCGAAGCTCTGGCCGGTGCGGTTGTCGGTGACCGTGAGGGTGCTGCGGCTCATCCGTGCAACGCGTCTCTGTCCACTGCGCTGAACACTAATCTTCTCCGGCACATGCCGGAGCCGCGCCAGATGCGCACCACCTACACCCTCGCGATGTCGATCCTGATGATCGTGATCGGAATCGTCCTCTGCGTACGGACTCTGGCGGCCGGCGGCGGGCCATTGGCCATGGGCCTCGTCCTCGGAATCCTGTTCGTGGCCGCCGGGGTCGGCAGGATATATCTGCGCCGGCTCACCCGGTGAGCGGGCGCCAGGGACACTCGACTTGACACCTCAGAGGCACGTGAGCCTGCGGGCGCTGTTCGCGGTCGTGTATGCGACCTCGGTCAGCTCGGTCTACTTCGCGCTCGGCGTCGTCGCGCGTCACGCCAACGGGCTCACACCGGAGGTGTTCGTGGCGGCCGGGATCTTCTTCCAGCTCACGGCGATGACGTACGCCGAGGGAGCGTCGCTGCACCCCGAGCGCGGTGGATCGGCGGTGTTCGCCAGGCACGCCTTCAACGAGCTGGTCAGCTTCATCGCCGGCTGGGCGATCGTGCTCGACTACGCGATCCTCGTCGCGGTCGCCGCGCTCACCGTCCCGGCCTACCTGGCCGTCTTCTGGCCGGCGCTCGGCGGCGGCGCGCCGCGGATCGCGAGCGCATTTGTCGTGATCGCGCTGGTCAGCTTCGACAACCTCCGCGGGATCAGCGCTCGCCGGCTGCGGCGGCGGATCCTGACGACCGGGCTCGACCTGCTGGCCCAGGCGGCCGTGATCGTGCTCGGGCTGGCACTCGTCTTCCACGGCTCGCACCTGACGAGCGCGGTGCACCTCGGCACCGCGCCGAGCGTCTCCGACCTCGGCTTCGCCTTCCCGGTCGCGGTGATCGCCTTCACCGGCCTCGAGTCGGCGGCCAGCCTCGCCTCCGAGGTGTCGGCCACGCCGAGGGAGATCAGGCGTCTCGTCGGCCTCGGGTCGGCGGCGATCGTGCTCGTCTACGTCGGCATCGCGGTGGTCGGGGTGGCGGCGCTGCCCGTGCGCGGGGGGGTGACCGAGCTCGGGCTGCGGCACGTGACCGCGCCGCTGCTCGGCGTCGTCGAGTCGTTCCGGCCGACCGGGGTGGCGGACGTCCTCAAGTACGTGATCGGGGCGACCGGTGCGCTCGGGCTGGCGGCGGCGGCGGGTGCCGCGATGCTCGGCGTCTCGCGCGTCGGCTATTCGCTCGCGACCAACCGGCAGATCCCGAGCGCGGTCGGCCGGCTCAGCCCGCGCTGGGGAACGCCGTGGGTCGTGATCGCGATCGCGGCCGTGATCGCCGCCGCGCTGGTGCTCCCCGACAACCTCGACTTCCTGGTCGGGATCTACGCGTTCGGCGCGCTGATCGCGTTCACGATCGCGCACGTGTCGGTGATCGCGCTGCGCTTCCGGGAGCCGAACCGGGAGGGCGGCTACCGGGTGCCGTTCTCGGTGCCCGTGCGTGGGGTCAGGGTGCCCCTGCCGGCGGTGATCGGCGGCGTGCTCGCCGGCGGCGGCTGGGTGGCCCTGATCGTGTTCCACAGCGGCGCGCGGTACCTGGGCGTCGGGTGGGTGCTGGCGGGCGTCCTCCTGTACGTGATCTACCGGCGCACGCAGGGCAAGCCGCTGCTCAGACGCGTCACGATCCCCGAGCGGGCGCTGCGCCACGAGGGGCTCGAGCCGGAGTTCGGATCGATCCTCGTGCCGATCTTCGGCACCCCGCTCGACGACGACATCATCCAGACCGCCGGCCGGCTGGCCGGCGAGACACGCGACGACCTCGACGAGGAGGGCGCGACGATCGAGGCGATCTGGGTCTTCGAGATGCCGATGTCGCTGCCGCTCGACGCGCCGCTGCCCGCGAGCCGCACCGACGCGGCGCGAGCCGCGCTCAAGCGCGCCAAGGAGGTGGGGGAGGAGTATGAGGGCGTCGAGGTCGCGACGGCGATGATCCGCGCGCGCCGGGCGGGGCAGGCGATCGTCCAGGAGGCCAGGCGCCGCGGTGTCGAGGTGATCGTCCTCGCCGCCGAGGAGCCGTCCGGGATCCGCGGCGGCGGGCTGCTCGGCGGCGGCCCGCTCGAGAACTACGTCGGCGAGGTGACCAAGTACGTGATCGGCAAGGCGCCGTGCCGGGTGATCCTCACCGCGCCCCCCGCGGACTGGCGGGAGAAGTTCGAGGCGCGCCGCGCGGGCGGTGCCTCAGCGGCCGACGGGACCGATGGTGGGGCGACCGACGCCGCGGTCGGCGCCCCGCGGGAGGGCTGATGGCCGAGCGGCGCATCCACGGCCTGCAACGCGTCCTCGGCGTCTATCCGCTGGCGTCGAGCGCGTACGGAAACGTCGGCTCGTCGATCTACTACGCGCTCGGGCTCGTCGCCTCGCTCGCCCTCGGGCTGACGCCGCTCGTGTTCGTGATCTCGGGGTTCATCTTCTTCCTGACCGCCTCGACGTACGCGGAGGCGACCGCGATGTTCCCCGAGGCCGGTGGCTCCTCGAGCTTTGCGCGGCGGGCGTTCAACGAGTTCTGGTCGTTCTTCGCGGCGTGGGGCCAGATGCTCAACTACATGCTGACCGTCGCGACGTCGGCGTTCTTCGTTCCGCACTACCTCGGCGGCCTGTTCTTCTCGGGGTTGACCCATCCGCCCGGGGACATCATCTCCGGCGTCGTCGTGATCGCGGTGCTGGCGCTCGTCAACGTCCGGGGCGTCAAGGAGTCGGCGGGGATCAACCTCGTGCTGGCGCTGATCGACTTCTGCACCCAGGTGCTGATCGTGATCGTCGGCCTCGTGCTCGTGTTCTCGCCGCACACGCTGATCGACAACGTGCACTTCGGGATCGCGCCGACGTGGGGCAACTTCTTCGTCGCGATCCCGCTGTGCATGCTCGCCTACACCGGCATCGAGACGATCTCGAACATGTCAGAGGAGGCGACCGATCCGGGCAAGACGGTGCCGCGGGCGATCAACCGGGTGGTGGTCGCGGTGTTCGCGATCTACGCGCTGCTGCCGGCGATCGCGCTGAGCGCCCTCCCCGTCCACCGCGTGCACCACCGCTACGTGACGCTGCTCGGCGTCGACGACCAGCACGGTGGCTATGCCGGCGACCCGGTGCTCGGGGTGGTTCGCGCGCTGCACCTCGGCCCCCTCCAGCACGCGGGCGAGATCTACGTCGGCCTGCTCGCGGCGACGATCCTGTTCATCGCCACCAATGCGGGGATCCTCGGCGTCTCGCGGCTCGTCTACTCGATGGGCATCCACCGCCAGGTCCCCGATCGGCTGCGCCGGCTGCACCCGCGCTACGGCACGCCGTGGGTGGGGATCATCATCTTCAGCGGGATCGCCGCCGTGACGCTGATCCCGGGGCAGGCCGAGTTCCTCGGCAACCTGTACGCGTTCGGCGCGATGCTGTCGTTCACGATCGCGCACGTGTCGGTGACGCGCCTGCGGGTCTCGCGTCCGGACGCCGAGCGGCCCTACCGCCCGCCCGGGAACCTGCGCGTGCGGGGCCTCGACCTGCCGCTGTTCGCGATGTTCGGCGGGCTCTGCACGTTCGCGTCGCTGTGCGTGCTGGCCGGCCTGCACACGAGCGTCGCCGTCGCCGGGATCGGCTGGCTGGTGGTCGGAATGATCGTCTACCCGATCTACCGCCGCCGCCAGGGGCTCGATCTCACCACCACCACCCAGGTCGAGCTGACGCAGCCGGTGGTCGAGCAGGAGGCCGAGTACGGCTCGGTGCTCGTCGCCTTCGACGAGGACGGCTACGTTCCCGAGGTGATGGCCACCGCAGCGCGGATGGCGGCGCGGCGGCGGCGCGGGATCTTCGTGCTCGTGACGATCCCGGTGCCGGCCTCGAGCCCGATCGACGCCTCGATGCCCGAGCACGAGAGCCGGGCCGAGTCGGTGCTCGAGGAGGCGAAGGTGCAGGCCGGCTCGCGGCGGGTCGTCGGGCGCTGGGAGAAGGTACGGGCTGGGCAGACCGGGCGGCGAATCGTCGACGAGGCGCGCGCCATGCAGGCGGGCGCGATCGTGATGCCGATGTCGCACGGGAGCGGCTTCGGGCGCACGCTCCAGACCGTCCTGCGCGAGCGGCCATGCCGAGTGATCATCGAGTCGATCCCGCGCGGCGTCGGCTCGGACGCCGCCGAGGAGCGAAGCCCGGTCGCGGCGTGAGGCCGGCCCGCGGCCTGAGCCGGCCGCGGCTTGGTGGCGCGGCTCCAGGGGCGGCCCGGCCCGCAGCGCACCCGCGGAAGGACTCCGAGCGCTTGGGGCGAACCGTGCAACATGCTTCTGCGCAACCAAGCTCCCAAGATCGACTCCCGGCCGGCGATCACCGCTCAAGGGTTCGAGCACCTCTCGCACACGGCGATCGCCGTGCTGCGCTGGCTGAACGCCAACCGCGTCGACTACGTGCTGGTGGGCCCGGTCGCGCGTGCGATCCGCGGCGACTCTCACGCCGCCGGGCCGGTCGCGATCGTGCCGGCGCCCTACGGCCGCAACTTCGAGCGCCTCGCCCGAGCCGTCAGCTCCGCCCACGCGCGGGTGCGGCCCGATGGCGGACCGGGCCGAGCGGAGGGCTTCGCCGCGGACACGCCGCCGGTGAGGCTGACCGCCGAGAAGCTTGCCTCGGCCCAGCGCTGGACGCTGCGCTCTGGCGAGCACGAGTTCGACATCGAGGGCCACCCGGACGGCGGCTCGGGCGGGACGAGCTACCAGGAGCTCCTCTACGAGGCCACCCGCTTCCGCGTCGCCCCCGAGGTCAGCGTCGAGGTCGCGGCGCCCGAGGACATCGAGCACTACGACCACCTGCGCCGGACCGGCACCGCGCCGGAGATCCGGGTCTCGCGCGGGGTGCGCGAGCCCGAGCTGCCCTGACCTGGTTCTTATCGCCGGGCACTACGCTCGGCGGGGATGGACACGTTCCGCAGTCCTCGCAGCCTGCCGGCGCTGACCCGCCGCGCGCTCTGGGCTGCGCTGGCGCTGGCCGGGCTGCTCGTGCTGCTGTGGTTCGCGGAGTTCCACGTCGGCGTGGTCCAGCGACTCGACGCGCGGATCTTCAACGGCTTCTTCGGTATCGGTGAGCGCCCGCACGTCTGGGGGCTCGCCTCGTCGATCGCGGGCCTCTGCGATCCGTCTCGCTACGTGTTCCTGTGCCTGGCGCCGGTCGCGATCGCGCTCGCGCGCCGGCGCTTCCTGCTGGCGGCCGTGATCGTCGCGACGCTGCTGGCGGCCAACATGACGACTGAGGTCCTGAAGCCGCTGCTCGCGGCGCCGCGCCCCGCCGGCGTGACCATTCACCACGTCTCCGAGGTGTCGTGGCCGAGCGGCCACGCGACCGCCGCGATGGTGCTCGCGCTGTGCCTGGTGCTCGCGTGCCCGGCGCGACGGCGGCCCTTCGCCGCGGCGCTCGGCGCTGCCTTCGCGGTCGCGGTCAGCTACTCGTTCCTGAGCCTCGGGTGGCACTACCCGAGCGACGTGCTCGGCGGCTTCCTGGTCGCCTCGATCTGGACCCTGCTGGCGGTGGCCGGCTACACGACCTACCAGGAGGGCCACGGCCGCGGGATCCACGAGCCGCGCCCGCGCGACCCGGCCGCGGCCGAGGCGCTCGCGCCATCCGCCGTGCTGCTCGCCGCGGTGCTCCTCGTCGCGGTGCTGGTCGCCGCCGTCCGCCCGGCGCCCGTGCTCGACTACGTCAGCGCGCACACGGCGTTCGTGGTCGGCGCGGCCGGGATCGGCGCGCTCGCGATGCTGCTGTCGGCCGGATTTGCGCTCGCGCTGCGCCGGGGGCCTCAGTCCCGGTAGCGCCCCGGGTCCCACAGCGGCTCCTCGCCGCCGTTGGCCCCGCGGCTGAGGATGAACAGCAGGTCGGAGAGCCGGTTGAGGTA
>Ga0070739_10006611_pt1 | contig 12702 bp, 13 predicted proteins | sample Coa_R1_7_FD_66445 | JGI IMG/M metagenome (GOLD analysis project Ga0070739, IMG submission 66445) | Surface soil microbial communities from Centralia Pennsylvania, which are recovering from an underground coalmine fire - Coalmine... | ecosystem: Environmental > Terrestrial > Soil > Unclassified ... | reverse complement strand
TCGGCGGGCGTCAGCACTTCGCTCTCGTCGATGTAATCGACGCCGAGCGCTTCGAGAATGCGCGCTTCCATGAAGTGGCCGATGCGCGCCTTCGCCATGACCGGAATCGAGACCTTTTGCTTCATGATCTCTTCGATTTTGGCGATGCTCGCCATGCGCGCCACGCCGCCCTCTTTCCGGATATCGGCCGGCACGCGCTCGAGCGCCATGACGGCCGAGGCGCCGGCCTGCTCCGCGATCTTCGCCTGCTCCGCATTGGTGACGTCCATGATGACGCCGCCCTTTAACATTTCCGCGAGTCCGACCTTCAGCCGGAATTCTTTGCTTTGGAACTGAAACATTTCTACTCCCTCTCGTGATTTACACCAGCGCCGATTCGGGCTGGAAATCCGCCCGTTTCATCTCGGCCGCTACCACGCGGCCCAGGATCTCCAGCCCGCGCCGGATCTCGTCCGGCGTCAAGCTGGCAAAACTCAGGCGCAGCGCGCCGGGCTCGGGACGCGCTACCGTAAAATACAGGCCGGGCACATAGGCGACGCCTTCCATGCGGGCCCGCGGCAGAAGAGCCGCGGTATCCAACGGCTCGGGAAGCCGCACCCAGACGTTCATTCCGCCCTCCGGCCGCGTGTACCGGGCGCCGGACGGCAAGTACTGCCGGCATCCCTCGAGCGTTGCCTCGAGGCGGCGGCGGCCCGCCACGAGCACGCGCTGCCGGTGCTCCTCCAGCCGGCCCGATTCCATGAATTCGAGCAGCACCGCCTGCGAGAGCTGATCCGTGTGCAGGTCGGCGGCTTCCTTGGCATGGCGCAAGCGCTCGATCAGCGGCTGCGGGCCCAGCACCCACCCCACGCGCAACCCCGGAAAGCTGACCTTGGAAAAGCTGCGTAGCAGAATCGTGCCGCCACGGTCATCGAGCTGCTTCAGCGGCGCCACCGCCGCGCCGCAATAGCGGAGGTCGCCATAGGCGTCGTTTTCCACCACGGGAACGCCGGCCTGCCGCGCCGCATCGAGCAGCGCGCGCCGCGCCTCGAGCGGCAGCGTGGCGCCGGTCGGGTTCTGGAAGTTGGAAGTGACCACCAAAAACCGCGGCTTCTCGCGAAGGACCCGCTCCGCGGCTTCCATATCCATTCCCTCAGAGCCGACCGGAATTGCCAGCAGGCGCGCGCCCATGCCCGTCAGCAGGTTCTTGAGCCCCGGATAGACTGGGTCCTCGACGGCCACGCGGTCGCCGGAACGCAGCAGGACGCGGCCGATCAAATCCAATGCCTGCTGGCAGCCGTTGGTGACGATGACATCGTCTCCGGGCCGCGCCAGGCCGCTCCGCCGCGCATCCTCCAGCAGCAGACGGCGCAGCGGCTCGTAGCCGCTCGGCGAGCCGAGCTGCAGAATATCGGCGAGATCCTGCCGGTCCAGCACCGCCCGGCAACTGCTGCGAAACGCGTCCAGCGGGAACAGGTCGCGCGAGGGCCGCGACATCACGAAGCTGATCCCCGCCCCAGCCACGCCCGCCGGTGACCCTGCCGGCGCCAGCAGCGCCTCCCAGTCCACACCCTGCTCGCGGTTCTCCGCCGGACCGGCGACGAAGCTTCCGCGCCCCACCTGCCCGGTGATGAGCCCTTCGGCCTCCAGTAATTCGTAGGCGGTGGAAATCGTGGCGCGGTTCAGGCCAAGTAAACCGGCCAATTCGCGAGTGGCGGGCAGGCGGTCTCCAGGAGCGAGATCCCCGGAACGCACCAACTCCGAAATCTGGTCGTACAATTGGCGGTAAAGCGGTACGCCGGATTCCGAGTTGAGTTGGAGATGCCAATCCATCCACCACCAACCATACCATATTGGCTGGTCGGCCGAGAAATTGGCTCGGAAGGTCGCTATTCGATGTGAAGCGTATATGCGCCCGCGCTGCCCGCTTGCGAAAGCACCTGGACGTAGTAAATCTTGTCCTTTTCGACCGGAATGCTGTGGTGCAGGCTGGCGCCGGGCTTCCGGATTTCGGGCCCGAAGCCCATGGCGCGGTGGTCGGCATTGTAGGTCGCAATGGCGGGAATCAGGGTATCGGAGCGGTTGCGGATATCGATGCTCACCGTTCCGGCGCGCGGGCTCTGGAAGGCGTAGTAGTCGTTATCTTGCCCGTCCATGATGTTGGCCTCGATGTCCTCGCCCACGCCGATGCGGCGGGCGCTCGTGATCTCGTCGTCCGGCTCGTAGGCATCGAATGCCTTCTTTGCCCGCGCCGTCAGCACATACAAGCCGCCGATACGGGGATCGGCGGACGAAACCGAGATGTAAACCGAGGAGTTCGGCGGCGGCCCGCCCTGGACGCGAATCGATTCGCCGGCGCGGACGGAGGTCTCCCCCCAGCTCAGCAGCCGGAAATTCGCGTCGTAGATGTGCAACTGGGGAGTGAAACCGATGGAATGGTTGACCAGCTCGATAGTGATCAGGTCGCGCGGGGATGGTGGCGCGATGACCCGGAAGTAGTCCGTATCGTCCGTGGCCGCCGTGATCTCGCCACTGACCGGAACGTTCAGGCTGATCAGGTTGGCCATGCGGGCTTCATTGTTCGGCTCGGCCTCGCGCGTATAGGGATCGGCGATGGTGGGCGGTATGGCTTTGGTGGTCCGCAGGAACTGCCGTGCCGGTGCGTATTCGCTATCGCGCGCCAGGGCCTCGCGGAACGCGTCGGCAGCGCGCGCGTAATCGCCCAACTGGATGTAGACCACCCCCATATCCGTGAAAATCACGGGCACCGCAGCCTGGCGGCTCAAATTCTCCAGGATCGCGATAGCACCCGGAAAATTGTGCCTGTTGATCATGCCGGTGGCCTGCAGGAACCGGCTCTCGATCTGAACATCCTCGATCGGCTTGCCGTAGTAGCGGTTATATTCCGAGGTGAGCACCGCCATATTGCTCACATAGGCCGGTGGCAGATCCTTGGGACGGGCGGCTGGCCGCAGGCCGGCAAAAAAGCGAACGACGAAAAACAGGCCGAAGAGCAGCATCGCCAGCAGGACGAACGGGAATAAGGGAGTTCTCCTCCGCCGGCGGCGGCGCTTGTGAGAGCGTAAAACGGTTTGCGGAGGGGTAGACATGGACTCTCTTCGCGGGTGCGACTTGCCCGGACAGAACGTCGGCCTAATTTTGCTAAGATCTCGATTTTAGCTGCTATGCGCGCTGCTTGGCTACCTCACAACCCGGCCCTGAACCCTCCGCAAGTCCCACGCCGGTACTATCGGGCGCGGGCCGGCCGGCCCGGAGGTGGCTGGTGACGGCCGCCCGGTGGCTGGCATTGGCGTGCGTATTTTCTTTGGTTTGCGCCACCGCGCAGCGGAAAAAGAAGAAAGACGAGGAGACGCAGACCCTGCAGGAACCCCGGGAACTGCCGGCCGCCGTCGTCGGCGAAACGCGGCGCCTCGCGTTCCATGTGACCCCGCTCTCCAGCCGGGGCTTGCTCTCGCAGCAGATCCGCGAGGCGCTAAAAGCCGTGGCTCGCGATTCCGGCGGCGAGAAGGTGCTCAAAATCCGCGCCTTCGTGGCCGGATCCGGCGACTTGCGGCGGGTCCGCGATCTGGTCAGCGAGGTATTCACGGACCGCAAACAGCCGCTTCCCGCGCTCAGCCTGATACAGGCGGGCGGGCTGCCGCTCGAAGGAGCGCAGGTCGTGATGGAGTACATCTCCGCGGCGCGCAAGGATTTGCACCCGTTCGGCCTGGCCTTTCTCTCGGCCCGGATTGCGGTTTCGGACAATCCCCAGGATCCGATTCCGCCGCTGACCGCCAAATCTCTAGCCGCCCTGCGCCAGACCGTCAAGGCCGCCGGTGCCGGGCCGGACGACGTTCTGCGTGTCACCTGCTTCCTGAGCTCGCTCGACAAACTCGAGGCCAGCCGGCAAGTGGTGGCGGAGGCCTATCCCAAGGCGGCGCTGAATTTCGTGCAGACCGAACGCGCCCCAGCCCGGGCGCTGGCCGCGTGCGAGGCGGTCGCCAGCCTCAACGCGAGCACCGGAACACCTTTGACGCTCTCGAATGCCCCGGACGTGCCGGCCGAGCCGGGCGAATCTCAGATGGCGCTGGTCGGCGCGCCGCAAGTGGTGCTCACGGGAACCCAGGTCTCATTCGGCTACGAGGAAAAGGACGCGCGCCTCGCGTTCGAACGCCTGGAGCGTGTCCTGAGGGAGTGCGGCGCCACACCCGATGGCGTCGCTTTTACTCACTATTACCCCCTATCCGCCGGAATCGCGGCGCAGGTGCGCAAAGTGCGCGCCGAGTTCTTCAGCCCGGCGCACCCTCCGGCCGGCACGATGCTGCTCTTCGAGAGCCTGCCCTCGATGGATGCCGGTTTTGCGATGGATGTGGTGGCGGTGGCCAAGGGCGCCCGTTAGCATCACCGCCGCGCCGGCAAGGCTGCCGCGGCGGCCGGCTTCGGCTCGCCGAGTTCCCCTTCCGACGAGAGCACGACCAGATCGACGCGCCGGTTATGCGAACGGCCGGTGGCGGTCTGGTTCGTATCCGTGGGAGCATTTTCGGCATAGCCGCCCACGGACATACGCCCCTCCGGGATTCCGAAACGCCGGCGCAGCAGCTCCATCACCGCGATGGCGCGGGCGGCGGAGAGTTCCCAGTTGCTGCGGAAGCGCCCGTTGTGGATGGGGACCGAGTCGGTGTGCCCTTCGATGCGCAGCGGATTCGGCAGCTTCCGGATTTCGTCGGCAACTTTGGCGATGATCGGCAGGCTCGCCGGTTCGACCGCATCGTTGCCGGAGGCGAAGAAGGCCGATTCGCGAAAGCTGACGACCAGTCCCCGGCGCTCCAGTTTTAACCCGAGTTTGCCCGCCGCCATCTCCAGCGCCAGGCTTTTCTGAAGCGCCGCCAAGGACTTGGCGAGATCCGCCGGCGCCGCAGGCTTCGCTGCCGGCGGCGCGGGCGGAGGCGGTAGGTTCTCGGAATGCTCGACGCGCTCGGGATTGAGCGGCGGGCGGCTGTTTTCGTGTTTGCCCCGGCCCAGCATCATCTCAAGCGTGTTGGTGAATTGCCCGTGTTCGAGAGCTTCGCGGACCGAGGCGGAGATTTCCTTGACCTTCTGCCTGTCCGCCTGCGCGGAGGCGAACAGGACCACGAACAGAGCAAACAGGAGGGTGATGAAATCGGCATACGAGATGAGCCAGCGCTCATGATTTTCGTGCGCGGTCTGATGAGGGCGGCGCATGACTAAGCGGCGGGCTTGGCAGCCGCCCCCGGGTTCGCGGTCTGTTCAGCGCCCTTGGCCGCTTTGGCCTTTTTAGCGGCCTTGACCGGCTTGGGCGCGTCATTGTACGAATCCAGCTTCAGCCGGATCAGCGTCGGATTCAGTCCTTCCACAATGCCCACGACGCCTTCGAGCGTCATATCCCGCAGACGGCTCGCCGCGCGCAGGCGCGCCCGCAATTTGTTGGCGAGGGGCAGGAACAGGATATTGGCGCTGGCGACGCCGTAGATCGTGGCCACGAAGGCGACCGCGATCCCGTGGCCGACTTCCTTGACATCCTCGACGTGCTTCATCACCTGGATGAGCCCCATGACGGCCCCGATGATGCCGATGGTGGGAGCGTAACCGCCAGCGGCCTCCCATACCTTGGCCTCGGCTTCGCCGGCCTCCTCGGCCAGCGCGATATCCGTCTCCATCATCTGGCGCAGCACTTGGAGATCGGTGCCGTCGACCGCCAGCCCGAGGGCTTTGCGCAGGAATGGATCGGCGATGGCCGCCGCCTCCGATTCGAGGCTCACGATGCCGTTCTTGCGGGCTTTGGTGGCGTATTGAATCAGTTCCTCGATCGCTTCCGGCATGCCATTGCTACGCTCCAGGAACGCGCCCCGGACAGCGATGCAGGCGCGCAGCACCACGGGCAGCGGATTCGTGATCAGCACGGCGCCGAACGTGCCGCCGAGGACGATCATGGCGGCGGTCCCCTGCACCACGTCCTGCATGCTGCCTTTTTCCAGAATCAGCCCGCCTAAGATCCCCGCCAGCGCGAGCGCCATGCCGGCTAACGTTGCGAGATCGGGCCGCGCCGATGGGCCGCGGGTCTTGGATGGCTTCGCCGGGGCGGTCTTCGCCATGGCTACTCCTCGGATTCCACGGACCCGGTATCCGCGACGTCCTCGAACAGGGCTGGAACCGGGCCGTCCGGTCCGAAAATCCGGCGGCGGAAGCTGACGATCCGCCGCACCACCTCCTCGGCGCTCTCGAGAACGCGGAGGATCTGCCCGGTGGTGAGGGTAATGACGGTGTCGGGCGTAACATCGATGTGCTCGATCAAATCGGAGTTCAGCACGATGGGCGCTCGGTTCAGCCGGGTCAGCCGGATCATAGGGGCTACAAATGCCTTATCGGCGGAAAGAACGGAAACTTGAGGGCGGCGGATGCCGCAAAAACGCCGCCGCGGGCCGATAAGGCATTCGAGGCTGCTCTGGTGACCACGTTCGAGCAGGAGAGGCGCGAGGTTTGGGAGGCGATCGCCGATGCCGTACGGCAGCCGCCGGATGACGACCGCACGGCCGCCTGTATGTACTTGCTCCGCCACGTTCTCGGCGGCGGGTTACGGTATCATCGCTTCCAACCTCCTCCGGGGTCCGAGGCCGCGGAAGAGGCCGGAGGAGAATCATGGGATCGAATTCCGCCGCCGCTCCCCAGGGCCTTTCGGCCATCGGACAGATCGCGCTGACTGTCCGCGACGCCGCGGCCGCCGCCGCGTTCTACCGCGACCAGCTTGGCATGAAGCTGCTGTACGAGTTCCCGGGCCTCGCCTTCTTCGATTGCGCCGGCGTCCGGCTGATGCTGAGCGGATCGCAAAATCCCGGCGAGAGCTACAGCTCGATTATCTATTTCAAGGTGCCGGATATCCGGGCGGCCTATGATGCGCTGCGCTCGCGCGAGGTCCCGTTCGAGCGCGAGCCCCACGTGGTGGCACGGATGCCCGACCACGAGCTGTGGATGGCCTTCTTCCGCGATCCCGACCGCAACCTGCTGGCATTGATGAGCGAAGTGCGGCCAGCGGCGTGACGCCGTTGGGCCAGGCCATGCGCCTGCCCTATAGGTTCACCGGCACGACTTCTTCGAAGATATTCTGCGGCAGTTGAATGCCGCTGACGCGCAGCCGGTCGAGCAGCTTCGGCGCGGCGCCGGTGGCGCGGAAGCGGCCCTGTACCTTGCCGGCATCCGTGACGCCCACCCGCTCGAAGGTGAAGATCTCCTGCAACTGCACCTTCTCCTCCCGGACGCCGAGGACTTCCGAGATGCTCAGGATCTTGCGGCTGCCGTCCTGCAGACGCGAGACCTGCACGACCAGCCGGATGGCGCTCGCGAGCTGCTGCAGAATGACGCGCGTGGGGATCTCGAGATCCGCCATCATGACCATGGTTTCCAGGCGCGAAAACGCGTCGCGCGGCGTGTTGGCGTGCACCGTGCTCATCGAGCCTTCGACGCCCGTGTTCATGGCCTGCAGCATGTCGAGCGCTTCGGCGCCGCGGCACTCCCCCACGATGATGCGGTCCGGCCGCATGCGCAGCGCCGTGCGCAGCAACTGGCGCTGGTTGATCCCGCCCTCCTTGTTTAGATTGGGCGGCCGGGTCTCGAATTTCACCACGTGCCGCTGCTGCAGTTGCAGTTCGGCGGTGTCCTCGATGGTGATGATCCGCTCCTCTTCCGGGATGAAGCGGGAGAGGGCGTTCAGCATGGTGGTCTTGCCCGACCCGGTTCCGCCGGAGATCAGAATCGTGCACTTGGCCGCGACCGCCGCCGCCAGGAAGCGCAGCATCCCCGGGGTGAGGGTGCGGAGCTGGAGCATTTCCTCCTGCGTGATCACGTGGCGGCCGAAACGGCGGATGCTCAGGCAGGGCCCATCGAGCGCCAGCGGCGGAATGATGGCGTTGACGCGCGAACCGTCCTGCAGCCGCGCGTCGACGATGGGCTGGGCCTCGTCGATGCGGCGCCCGACCTGCGAAACGATCTTCTCGATGATGTGCAGCAGGTGGGCGTCGTCCTTGAACCGCACCGTGGTTTCCGAGAGCTTGCCGTTGCGCTCGATGAAAACCTTGTTGTAGCGGTTAACGAGGATGTCGCTGATGCTGGGCTCTTTGAGCAGCGTTTCGAGCGGCCCGAGGCCGAGGACCTCATCGAGCACTTCCTCGACGATCTTGGTCTGCTCCGCGGCCGTCATCGGCACGCGCTCTTCCTCGAGCAGGCGTTCGACCACGCGGCCGATTTCGGCGCGCACGCGGTCCTTGGGGATGGAGGACACACGCTCCAGGTTGAGCACGCCGATGAGCTTGCGATGGATCTGGGATTTCAGCTCGAAGTAGCGGTCGGCGCCGCGCGCGGCCGCGGCCGCCGGCGCTCCGCCGCGCATGGGCAAAGGACGGTTGATCGATCCCACGAGTTCTCCTGCGGTCGGGTGGAGATCATTATAGCTTGCCGTGCAGACGGGCCTGTTTACCCCATCTCCAGGATCTCGCGCAGCCCCTCCTCAATCGCGGACAGATCTTTTGCGGAAAGCTCGCCGGCACGATTCACCAATCGTTCCTTGGAAATCGCGCGGACCTGGTCTGTGACCGCGACCGCGTCACGCCCGGCGCATCGGACCGGGATCAGCAAAGGAGGATTCGGCTTGGGCGACGTCGAGAGCGGAATCACCACGAGGGTGCGCCGGCGCTCGTTCAGGATATCCGAGGTCAGAACTACGCATGGCCGGGTCTTCCCGATTTCCGAACCGCGCACCGGGTCGAGGCGGGCCCACCAGACCTCACCGCGAAGGGGCATTCACCCATGGCTCCTCGATCGGGTCATCGAGTGCATCCCACTCCCGCTCGATCGCGAGGACGTCCGCATCGGCATTGGCGGCGTCGCAGGCGCGAATCAACCGCTGGCGGCGCTCATCCAGCTTGGCGGCTATGGCCTCGCTGACGTAGCGAGAACGGTCTCGCGCCGGAACCCGCTTCAGTAGCGCACGGGCGACGTCATCCGGCAGTGTGAATGTCATTTTCCGGCTCGCCATACAACCATACTACCATACCGCCATACGGAACCGCGCTATCCCAGCCCCGGCACCCCGCCCATCGTCTTCGCCAGCTTCACCGCGCGCAGGATCGCCTGCACCACGGCCTCCGCCGCGGCGATGCCCAGCGTATTGATATCGGCGCGGCGGTCCCCGAGCGAGAGGGCGAACGTGGTGTCGCCATCGAGCATCGTGTTCACCGGGTAGATCGCGCGGGCCATGCCGAGGCCGGCGAATTGCGCCAGCTTGGTCGTCTCCACTTTATCCAGCCGCGCATTGGTCGCGACCACCGCGAGCGTGGTGTTGGCGCGAACCAGCGGCGCCGGCGGCCGCTCCTTCAGCACCGTTTCAGCGTTGGCGAATTCGCGGCTCTCAGGCGCTTTTCGCGCCCCGGCCACAATCGCGCCCGTCGCTGGATCGCGCACGTCGCCGAATGCGTTCACCACCACGAGGCTCGCGACCAGAACGCCGCCGGGCAGCTTCACCGTCCAGGAGCCCAGGCCCGATTTCATGGCGTGGCTGATGCCCAGCGCCTTGCCAACTGTGGCGCCCGTTCCCGCTCCCACGCAGCCTTCCTGCACCGGACCGCCGGTGGCCGCGGCTGCGGCGGCTTCCCCCATGGCGAGATCCGGGTGGCGGTGCGATTTGCCGATTCCCAGGTCGTAGATAATCGCCGCCGGAACGATCGGAATGCGCCCGCCGGGCGTCTGCACGCCGGCGTTTTGCTTCGCGAGATACCGGCGCACGCCCGACGATGCTTCGAGGCCGAAGGCGCTGCCGCCCGCCAGGCAGATGGCATGCGCCACTGGGTCCACGTGCGAGGGGGCGAGCGTCGGGGTCTCCGATGTGCCGCTCGCCGAGCCCTGAATGTCGACGCCGCCCACCGCGCCCGCGGGACACAGAATCGCCGTGCAGCCGGTCAGTGCGTCATAATCCGAAATGTGGCCGACGCGGATGCCTGGGATATCGGTGAGGGACATAAGGATAGGCTCGCGCGGGCCGTCGGCCCACGCTACAAATACATGCTAGCATTGAAGTTCGGGGATCGATCTGATTGCTGGATTGGCTGAAAGCACCTGTCGCGTCGGTCCAGGATTTCTTCGTTCTCACCGGCCGAACCTTCCGGAACATCCTTCGCCGGCCGCACTACGTCGATGACATCATCCTGCAGATGGACATCATCGGCGTGGGGAGCCTGGGCATCGCCACCATCACCGGCTTCTTCGCGGGCGCCGTCATGGCCCTCGAAATGTCCAAGGCGCTGGCCACCTACGGGCAGATCAACAAAACCGGCACGCTCGTCTCCCTCACGCTGGTGCGCGAACTGGGCCCGGTGCTGACGGCGCTGATGCTCGCCGGCCGCAACGCCTCAGGCATCGCCAGCGAGCTCGGCTCGATGAAAGTCACCGAGCAGATCGACGCCATGCGCGCCCTGGGCACGGATCCGGATCAAAAGCTCGTCAAGCCCCGGCTGCTCGCCACTTCCGCCATGCTGCCGCTCCTGACCGTGATTTCGGATTTCATCGGGATGTGCGGCGGCTGGATCATCGCCCAGCTTTTTCTCGGCATCCCCTCGAAGCTCTACTGGTCGAGCGCGTGGCAGGCGCTGAGCTGGCCGGACGACGTAATCTTCGGCCTGCTGAAGCCGCTGGTTTTCGCGGTCGTCATCTCCATGGTGGGGTGCTTCTACGGCCTGCGGACGACGGGTGGAACGCAGGGCGTGGGCCGCGCGACCACGCAGGCGGTGGTCATGGCCACGATCACGATTTTTCTGCTCGACCTGATGATGACCAAAATTTTCGTCAGCCTGGGTGGCGTGCAATGACCGCCGCGGGCGGTCAGCCGGTCCTCCGTTTCGAGCAGGTCACGGTGCAGTTCGACGCCGGGCCCGTGCTGGACCGCGTTTCCTTCGAGGCCTTCGAGGGCGAGTCGCGCGTCATCTTCGGCGCCGCGGGCAGCGGCAAAACGGTGCTGCTGAAGACCGCTCTCGGGCTGATTCAGCCCGATTCCGGCCGTGTATTCGCGTTCGGCCAGGACCTAACCCGGATGAGCGAGCGGGAGATGTTCGAGATTCGCAGCCGGATCGGCATGCTGTTTCAGGAGAGCGCGCTCTTCGACAGCCTGACGATCGAAGAGAACGTCGCCTACCCGCTGCTCAACCAGAGATCGATCCGCTGTCCCGCCGCGGACGTGCACCGCCGCGTGCAGCAAGCGCTGGAGTTCGTCGAGCTCGGCGGGACTCTGGAAAAGTTCCCCAGCGAGCTTTCCGGCGGCATGCGGCGGCGCGCCGCGATTGCGCGCGCCGTGGTCACGGAGCCGCCCCTGATTCTCTACGATTCGCCCACCGCGGGCCTCGACCCGATTACCGCCCACACCATCATCGCCCTGCTGATCAAGGAGCGGGATCTCAGCCATACCACCACGCTGGTGGTGACCAACCGCTATCAGGACGGAAATCTCATTGCGAATTTCCGCTACAATTCGGAACAGGGACGCCTGGATCGAATTGAAAACGGGGCCAGGCAGAGCACCAAGACGATTTTCATGGTCATGCGCGAGGGCCGGCTGGTCTTCGAAGGCGATCAGGACCGGCTGGAACGTTCGACCGATCCCTACATCTGCAAATTTGTAAAGCAGCGGGAATCCTAGCATGCCGGAACGCGGAAGAGTACGTTGGGCGCAACTGAAGATCGGCGTGATCGCGCTGACGGCGTTCATCATGATCTACGTGCTCGTGTTCCTGCTGACCAGCCGCCGCGGCATCTTCCAGCACAACGCCGCGCTCTACACGTACATGGCGGACGCCTCGGGTCTCGCCGGGGGCACGCCGGTGCGGCTCAACGGCATCACCGTGGGGTACGTCGATTCGCTGCACCTGACCGACTCGCCCGACCCGCGCCGCGCGGTCCGCTTCGACATGCTGGTGCAGCACCGGTACCTGCCGGATATTCCGGTCGATTCCACAGTCGAGATCGCCGCCGCCAATCTCCTCGGCGATAAGTTCCTCAACATTACGCGCGGCACCGCCAAGCAGACGGTGCAGCCCGGCGCCACGCTGCGCAGCATCCAGGGGCAGGACATTCCCGAGCTGATGGGCGAAATGTCGAACGTGCTCAAGTCGTTTCAGGGCATCGTGAACCGCGTCGACAACCTGCTTTCCGGCGTGGAGGCGGGCAAGGGCAACATCGGCCTGCTGCTCAAGGACGACGAGCTGTACCGCCGGCTGAACGCCATCGCGGCCGAAGGCCAGGGCCTGCTCTCGGATATCCGCAACAGCAAGGGTACGCTCAGCAAGCTGATCTACAGCGACGAGTTCTACAACGAAATGCGCGCGCCGCTGCGCCGCATCGACGCCATGCTCGCGGACCTGAATGCGGGGCAGGGCACGGCCGGTCTCCTGCTCAAGGATCCCGCCCTGTACAAAGAGGCGACCCTCACCGTGACGCAGCTCCGCAGCCTGATCGAAGGCCTCAACAAGGGCCAGGGCACTGCCGGCAAGCTGCTCACGAATGACGAGCTGAGCAACCAGCTCACCGCGCTGGTCGAAAAGCTCAACACCACCGTCGCCAAGATCGATGCCGGCCAGGGGACGCTCGGCCAGTTCGTGGTCAATCCGCAGCTTTACGACGCGCTCACCGCCGCCACCCGCGAGCTGCAGGGCCTGACCAAGGACATCC
>Ga0070739_10006610_pt1 | contig 12709 bp, 14 predicted proteins | sample Coa_R1_7_FD_66445 | JGI IMG/M metagenome (GOLD analysis project Ga0070739, IMG submission 66445) | Surface soil microbial communities from Centralia Pennsylvania, which are recovering from an underground coalmine fire - Coalmine... | ecosystem: Environmental > Terrestrial > Soil > Unclassified ... | reverse complement strand
GAGGCGGGATGACAGGAGGGGGCGCGCAAGACCCGGCGCGGGGGTGGCTGGACCGGCCCCGCGGCGCCCGCTCAGGCGTCGTCGGAGGCAAGCAACCCGGCGCGCAGGGCGTAGCGCACCAGCTCGGCCCGGTTGGTGAGGCCGAGCTTTTGCATGGCGCGGTGGCGGTAGGTCTCGACCGTCTTGGGCGAGAGGGAGAGAACCTCCGCCGCCTGCTGGGCGGTGTTGCCTTCCGCCGTCAGCTTGACGACCTCCCGCTCCCGCTCCGAGAGCACCTCCCCCAGATCGAGCTCCTCGCCCGAGCGCACGCGCCCCAGGTAGCCGCGCAGCAGCGTCTTGGTGGCGGCAGGATCGAGGAAGACCTCGCCGCGCGCCACGGTGCGGATCGCGTCGAGGAGATCGGTGTGGGCGCTGGACTTCTTGACGTAGCCCGAGCCGCCCGCCTCCAGCACCGGCAGTAGATACCGCTCCTCCGCGTGCACGGTCAGCACGAGCACCCGCGTCGGCAAACCGAGGCCGGTGATCTCGCGGATCGCTTCCAACCCACCCCCCGGCATGGAGAGATCGGCGACGACCACCGTCGGCGTGTGCCGCCGGGTCAACGACACCGCCGCCATGCCGTCGGCCGCTTCGGCGATCACGCGCATGTCCGGCTGCGCTTCCAGCAGCGCCCGCAGCCCGGCCCGCACGACCCCGTGATCGTCGGCCAGGAGAATCTTGATCGGCGCTGGCGGGCGCGCCTCCACCGAAGAAAATCCGTCACTCATCTCGTTGCCCGTGGAGCGGCGGCCGTAGCGTCGAGCGGGATGAACGCGAAGATCTCGGTTCCGCCGCCGATGCGCCGCCAGATATTGAGCGTGCCGCCGACGACGGCAACCCGCTCGGCCATGCCAAACAAACCGAGCCCGAGCCCGCGGCCATCCCCCGCCGCCGCGGTCTCGGGGTCGAACCCGACCCCGTCGTCGGCGATGGCGATGGTGACGTCGTCGGCGCCGCGATCGAGGTCGATCCACACCCGGCCCGCGTGCGCGTGCTTGGCCACGTTCGTCAGCGCCTCCTGCGCCACGCGGTAGAGCACCAGCTCGACCTCGGCCGGCAGGCGGCCGCGCAAGCCGCGCGCTTCGTAGTCCACCGAGATCCCGAGCTGATCCCGGAAGCGCTGGGCGAGATCGCCGAGCGCGGCCAACAGGCCGAGATCGTCCAGCGCGGGCGGGCGCAGCTCCAGCGCCAGCCGCCTCACCCCTTCCAGCGCCTCGACGGTCATCGCTTCCAGATCCGCCGCCGTGCGGCTCACCTCTGCATTCGCGGCGCCTTTCAACGCCGTCAACCGCAAGAGCTGGGCAAAGAGGACCTGCGCCGTGTCGTCGTGTAGCTCGCGCGCGATCCGCTTGCGCTCGTCCTCCTGCGCGCGGACGACCTGCGAGGCAAGCGCCCGGAGCTCGGCGCGGTCGCGGGCCAGCTCGTCGAGCGTGGCGTTGAACGTCTCCGCCAGGCGGGCGATATGCGGATCGGCGAAGATGCCGGGTGTGGCACGCGCGGTCAGATCGCCGGCCTGCACGGCCGCCGCCGCGCGTTGCAGGTTGTTAAGCGGCTGGAAGGCGGCACGCAAGGCGAGGAAGTTCGCGAGCACGCTGACGACGATGCCAACCAAGACGAACCCGAGCGCGAGCAGGATGCGGTGCGCCTCGTGCGTGCGGTGGGCGACCTCGATCGTAACCCAGGTGCCGAAGAAGGCGCCCGTCACCACGATCGCGACGTTGGCGATGAGCACCTTGTACAGGATCGGCATCGCCAGCAGCCGGCGCCGCGAGCGCTCGAGGGCGCGGATGCCGGGTGTCGCGTCGTCAGATGCCGCCGGAATACGAACTGCGCCATGGCGGCGCTGCGGTGCCAGTGGATCCGCTGAGGCCATCGTGCATGCCATCCCGTGTCGGGCGCCCCGCGGCTGGCGGGGCAGCCAGATTCACGACATATTGTGCCGCAGGCGTGCCCATCGTGCGAGGCGGCCGGCGGCGCTCCTGGCATGCCTCGTGCTGCCGACGGCCGCAAAACGAGGCCCATGACCTCGGCATCTTCGAGCCGGTAGCCAGTCGCCAGCCGCCAGCCGCGAGTGGGTGGAAACGGACATGGGGGTAGTCGGCGTCCGGACCTAGCATCACCAACTGGCTACCGACAACTGGCTACCGGCTACTGGCTACTGGCTACTTCGGTCATGGAGAGCACGCGCCCTCAGGCGTGATCGGGGCGAACGATGAGACGAATTGCACTCCTCGATCGCTGGCGGCCCGCGCTCGCGCAGGCGCGTGCGGCGACCATCGCCTGGCCGGCGACCGCCGCGCCGGAGAAGCGGACCGCCGCCTGGGTGCGCGGCATCGCCGTCACGCTGGCGCGCAACTGGCTCCTCGTCGTCGTGCTCGCCGTCTACGCCGGCACGGCCCTCATCGTGCCGGTGATGACCAACGCCGCGGTCGGGGACGACTGGGTCTACACGCGCTCGGTCGAGATCCTCGTCCACCAGCACCACCTCAAGGTGCTCGATCTGGCGGTGGTGACGCTGATCTTCCAGGTCTTCTGGGGCGCGCTCTTCGCCGAGATCCTCGGCATGAGTTTCGGCGCGGTGCGCATCTCCACCCTCGCCATCCTCTTCCTCAGCGCGATCGCCTTCTACACGCTCTGCCGGGAGCTGGGTGTCAGCCGCTCGCGCGGCGCGCTCGGTACCGCCGCCTACCTCTTCAACCCCCTCGCCTACGTCATGGGCTTCACCTTCATGAGCGACCCCCACTTCATGGCGGTCGCGGTAATCGCGACCGCCCTCTACGCCCGCGGCTTGCGCCCGGGCGACGAGCGTCGCGGGTTCATCCTCGCCGGCTCGGCCGCGGCGGCGGCCGCCTTCCTCGTGCGGCAGGAGGGAGCGCTGGTGCCGTTTGCCGTCGGCGTCTACCTGCTGGCGTCGGGCAGGCTGCGCATCAACCGCCACAGCCTCGCCCTGCTCATCGAAGTGGCGGCGATCCCCGTCGTGACTCTCCTCTTGTATTATGTCTGGCTCTTCAAGGTCAACGGGGTGCCGATCCAGCAGCAATCGTTCCTGAAGACGATGCGCCAAGCCGGCTGGGCCGGGACGTGGCAACTGTCGAAGTGGATGATCTTCATCGCCACGATGTATATCGGGCTCTTCGCCCTGCCGATCGCGGCGGCGGCGGTCTTCCGCTTGCCGCGCTTCCTGCGCGCGACGCCGTCGCTCGGCTGGGCGGTCTTCGCCGCCTGGGAGGCGATCGTCATCGCCGGCGTCGAGATCTTCGCCCAGCCGGGGCACTGGCCGGCCGGCGGCAACATGCCCTACATCCCCCAGTACCTCAACCCCTGGGGGCTCGGCCCACCCGACATCCGCGGCGGTCGCCCCTGGTTCAAGTTCATCACCGATGCGGCGCAACTGAAATGGGTGACGATCGCCTGCGCCTGCGCCTCGCTCATCCTCGTGCTGGCGGTCGGGCGGAAGATCCGCGCGGTGCGCTCGCCGCAGCGGGCCGCGGCGGGCTTGGTGCTCACCGTCGGTCTCTGGCAGATCGTCGGCATGCTCCCCCCGTCCTACCACTTCCGGACCTGGGCGGTCTCGATGGATCGCTACACGCTGCCGCTGCTGCCGTTCGCGCTCTGGCTCGGGTTGTGGGCGACGCGCGATCTCTGGCTTCCCCAGCTCTTCGGCTGGGTCGTGGTCGCCGCGTTCGCCGTCTTCGCCGTGATGGGGACGCGCGATTTCCTCGTCTTCCAAGGCGCGACCTGGAGCTACGCGCGCCAGGTGATCGCGAGCGGCGTGCCCAACACCAAGCTCGACGCGGGCGCCGCCTGGGACGGTTACGTGCGCTGGGAGTACGACAACGCGCACCACATCCCGCCGCACACGGCCAACGGGCCGTGGTGGGTCTACCTCTTTGCGCCCTCGATCGACTCGACCTACATCATCGCCACGCAGCCGATGGCAGGCTACCACGTCATCGGCGTGAAGCATTATTCCTCCTGGCTGCAACGCCAGCCGACCGATCTCCTCCTGCTGGAGAAGAACGCGACGAAGCCGGCGGCCAAGCCCAAACCCAAACCCGCGGCCAAGCCCAAACCCCTGCCGCTGCCCCCGGCCGACCGCGATCTCCTCGACGCCCTGTGGCCGGGTTGACGACGGTCGCCGCGGCGGCGTGTGGCTTGCCTCGGACTTTGGTTGGTCGTGGAGGGGCGGGCTGGCGGACCGCTCGTTGGCGTGTCTCATGCCGGCGGCCGGCCTTGCCCGGGGCGCCTTTCGCCTCGGGTGAGGCCGGCACCCAAGTCTCTGTCGGAGCTGATGCGACCAAACCGATGTACAATCGCCGCCGATGGAAACCGCCGCCGCTCTAACCGGCTCCCGCCGCCTGCAATGTGTCGCCGACCGGCTCGACGCCCGCTACGGCCCGCGCCGCTGGCAGCGCGGACGTCCCCCGTTGGACGAGCTAATCCTCACCATCCTCTCCCAGCACACGTCGGATGCGAACGCCGAGCGCGCCTTTCGGGCGCTCCGCGAGCGATTCTCCACCTGGGAGGAGGTGCGCGCGGCGCCGGTGGCGGACGTCGCCGGAGCGATCCGCGGCGGCGGTCTCGCCGCGCAGAAGGCGCCCCGCATCCAGACCGCGCTCAACGCCGCGCTGGCGTCGCGCGGGCGGCTGGATCTCGATCACCTGGCGGACCTGCCGCTGGAGGACGCGCGGGCCTGGCTCACCGGCCTCAGCGGCGTCGGACCGAAGACCGCCGCCTGCGTGCTCCTCTTCGCGCTCGGCCGCCCGGCGCTGCCGGTCGACACGCACGTCCACCGCGTCGCCCGCCGGCTGGGGTTGATCGGCCCCACCGTCGCGGCCGAAGCGGCGCCCGCGCGGCTCGAGCCGGCCCTTGGCGGGGATCGCGACCGGGTTTACGCTTTCCACGTCAACATGATCGCGCACGGTCGCGCCGTGTGTCGCGCGCGACAGCCGCACTGCGAGCGCTGTCCGCTGACGGAGTGCTGCGATTACTACACCACCGCCGTCACCCCTCGTCGGGACATACCCGCTGCTGCGCCATCCCGCTGACGGCGAGACGACGCTCTACCTCGTGCGGCACGGGCGCACCGCCAGCAACTTGCAGCGGGTCTTCCTCGGCCGGACCGACGTGCCGATGGACCCGCTGGGCGTGCGCCAGGCGGGGCTCGTGGCCGCGGCGCTCGCGGCAGAGCCGCACCCCGACGCCCTCCTCACCAGCCCCCTCGACCGCGCCCGCGCCACCGCGCGGCTCATCGCCGATCGCATCGGCGTGGAGCCGGTCGTGGTGCCCGGACTGATCGAGATGGACTTCGGGGAGCTGGAGGCGACGCCGTTCGATCGCCTCCTCCGCGACTACCCCGACCTGGCGCGGCGCCTCATGGCGGCCGACGCGCCGGACGCGGGGTGGCCCGGCGGCGAAACCGCCGCCGGCTTCCACCGCCGGGTTCGCGCCACCTTCGACGCCATCCTGCGCGACCACCCGCACGAATCGGTGATCGTCGTCTCGCACGGCGGCGTGCTCGGCTCGTTCCTGGCCCAGATCCAGGGTCGCTCGCCCAACGAGGCGGCGGCGTACCAGGTTGCGAATTGCAGCGTCACCAAGCTGGTGGTCACACGCGACCACACCGCCATCCACCGGCTCAACGACGTGGCGCACCTCGCCTGTCTCGCCGCGGAACCGACGAAGGAGGAATGATGAAGCTGACGGTGCTCGGCGGCGCGGCTGCCGGCGGCAATCCCGGCCAGGGCTGCGCCGGCTATTATGTCGAGACCGACGCCGCCCGCCTCGTGCTCGACCTCGGCCCCGGCACCCTGCAGGAGCTGCGCCGCCACACCGACTACCGCACGCTCGACGCGGTCGTCATCTCCCACCTGCACCTGGACCACGTCCTCGACCTCGGTGCCCTCCGCTTCGCGCTCGCCTACAACCCCGTGCCGCCGCCGGGCAAGATCCCGCTCTGGCTGCCGCCCGGCGGGCTCGCCGTCGTGCGCCAGTTCGGTCAGGCGTTCCACGAGGAGCGCGAGGGACCAGATTTCTTCGCCAGCGTCTTCGACCTCGCCGAGTACGACCCCGCCCAGCCCTTGCGCATCAACGACGCCGTGCTCACCTTCCACCCGACCGTCCACTACGTCCCGTGCTGGGCGATGCGGGTCTCGACCGGCGCCGGTGGCGATCTCACCTACACCGCCGACGCCGGCCCCGCCTCCAACCTCGCCCCGTTCGCGGCCGGCTCGGCGCTGCTCGTCTCTGAGGCGACGCTGCTGGAGCCGACCGCCGAGCCGTACGAGACGCGCGGCCACATGACGGCGGCCGAGGCCGCTGAGATCGCGCGCGACGCGGAGGCCGGCAAGCTCCTGCTCGCGCACATGTGGGCGGAACTCGGGTTCGCCAGCTACGCGGCGGAGGCGGCGCGCGTCTTTCCCGGTGCGGTCGAGCTGGCGGAGCCGGGCTTGTCCGTCACGTGGTGACGGCCGAACCCGCCAACGGTCCGCTTGCGCTTCGCGTCGGTCACCGGTCCGATCCCCAGGCGCGGACCGGCGCGAGCGGCTCCTGCCGTGCCAAAGACGGACGTCGGTTTGGGCGAGGCGACGACGATCGCGGCGCACGACGGTCTCGCCCACGCGATTCGCCCCTGCCACACCATCTTCGACGGCGACATCGCGTACGCCGTTGCGTTGCGCGAGGGCATACCGTCTGCGATGGCGGTCTTGCAGATGGCGACCGCCGCCGAGGTGGCGGTCGAGCGCGCGGTTACGGACGCCGTCTTGGCTTGAGCACAGCGCCTGCCCATTGTGTCCCCGTCGAAGCCGGTGCTAGACTGCGGTCACGGTGGCCGGGCGCCACCCTCGCGTCGCGTCACCGCTCTCTGGTTTGTCGGTATCGTCGCCCATCCCGATCTTGGCGGCTGCCCTGGCCAGTCGCCCGCAGGTGGCTTCTCCGATGCGCTATCCAGTTGGCGGTCCCGCGCTCTCGCTTTCGACCCGCGCCTCGGGTCTTCTCAGCTTGCCGACGCTGATGGGGGTGGCCCAGACGGCGCACTTAGCCGGCCTCGATCTCGATCTCTCGCGCCGCGTTTGGCTGGTGCGGCCGCAGGAGATCGTCGCCGCCACCCAGTCGGCCGAGCTGTTCATCTCCTCGCTTTGGGCGCCACGCATCGTGCCGGGCCCCTTCGCGCGCGAGCGCGGGCTGGGGGCGGCCGAGCTCGGCGCCTCGCTGGCGACGGCGGTCGGCGCCGATCTGCTGGTGCTGGACCGGCCGCCGCACGGCCCCGGTTGGGCCAACTCGGCGGCGGTGGAGCTGGTCGAAGCCGTGCGCGGGGAAACCGGCAACGTCGCCATCGCGATCGCGCTGCGGCCGCGTGACCTGCAGGGGACGCGGGACCACCTGGCGCAGGTTGCGGCGCTGCGCCGCGCGGCCGAGGAGTGGGATTTCGAGATCGCGCTCGATCTCCTGGGGCCGATCGACTGCCGCTGGGAAGCGGAAGCGGCGGTCGCGCGCCTCCTGCCGCGGCTGCGCCTCATCCGCACCGGGTCGCTGGCGCCGCTGCCGCCGGGTCGCAGCCGGGCGGCGATGACGGCGCGCGCGATCAACGCGGCGGTGGACAGCGGTTTCCGGGGCATGTTCGCCCTGGCGCCCTCGCTGCCCATCTGGCGGCGCTGCCGGGCCGACGCCGTGGCCGAGGCCGCGACCGACACCACCCGCCGTCTGCTGGCCCGCTACGCGGCGGTGCACGACCAAACGCGCCTCGATTCCTACCGCCAATTCCGCGAGTCGTCATGACCGCCGGCGCGCTCCCCGCCGCGAGCCGTTCCGCGTGACGCTGCTCGACGCCCGCTTCGCCGCGTACGTCGCCGTCTCCGCCCTGCTGATCGTCACTCCGGGGCCGGACATGGCGCTGGTCACGCGCACGGCCCTCGGTGGTGGCCGGCGCGCCGCCTCCTTCACGGCGTTGGGCGTTGGCGTCGGCAGCGTCGGCTGGGCGGTCGCCTCGGCGCTCGGCGTCGGCGGTCTCCTCGAGCGCTCGGTCGTCGCCTTCACGATCCTCAAGCTCGCCGGCGCCGCCTACCTCGGCTACCTGGGTCTGCGCAGCTTGCTCGGCCATGTCGCCCCCCGTCGAACGGTCACCGACCCGTTCGGCGGGCAGGCGCCGCCGCGACCCGGCGATTGGGCGTCCCTGAAGCAGGGGATCCTCGGCAACCTCCTCAACCCCAAGGCCGGGGTGATCTTCGTCTCGATCCTGCCGCAATTCATCCGGCCGGGTGATCCGCCGATGCGGCTGGCGCTGATGCTCGCCGCGTGGGAGGTGGTGATCCTGGCCTGGCTCAATCTGTACGGGGCGCTCGTCAGCCGCGCCGGGCGCAGCCGGGCCGGCAACCGGGTACGGCGGGTGCTGGAGCGGGCGACGGGCGTGGTCTTGCTGGGGCTGGGGCTGCGGCTCGCGGTCGAGCGGCGCTGACTTTTGCGCTGCCTTTCCGCCGTGCTGCCATCCCGCTGCGCTGTCATTCCGCCCCCCTCCCCTGTCATTCCGAGCCGGAGGCGAGGAATCTCGCCTGCCCCAAGTCGTGTCATTCCGAGCGGCGAGCGAGGAATCTCGGCCGCGTGAAGGCGCGCCGGGATTCCTCGCCTCCGGCTCGGAATGACAGCGCACGGTGCGTTCGGAATGACGGGGCGGTGCGTGCGCGAAATGACAGCCAGAAGGTGCGCAATGACGCGGGGGACGGCATGACAGGGAGACGAGTCGGAGACGTTGCCGGTGCCGCTGCGCGATAAGGCGCTCGCGGCGCTCACCGCGGTGATTTGGGGGCTTGGCTTCGTTGCCAGCAAATATGGCATCGCCAGCTTCTCGGCCCCGCAACTGACCGCCCTGCGCTTCATCGTCGCCTGCCTGCCCGCGCTGGTGCTCCCCCGGCCGCCGGTCCCGTGGCGACTGCTGATCCCGATCGGGCTCACGCTCTTCGCCGGGCAGTTCCTGCTGCTCTTCTTCGCCTACAAGCAGGGCTTGCCGCCCGGTCTCGCCTCGGTGACCCAGCAGTTGCAGGCGTTCCTCACCGTCGTGCTCGCCGCCGTCTTCCTGCGCGACGTGCCAACGCCACGGCAGGCGAGCGGGATGGTGATCGCCTTCGCCGGGATGGGGCTGATCGCCCTGACGGTCGGGGGAAGTCTCTCGCCGCTGGCGCTGGGGCTGGCCGTGGCGGCGCCGTTCAGTTGGGCCGTGGGCAACGTGCTGCTCAAATGGGTCGGGCCGGTGCCCGTGTTCCCCCTGATCGCGTGGCTCAGTCTCGTCCCGCCGCTGCCCGCGCTGCTGGTGGCGAGCGTGGACGGCGGGGCGCTGGCGCTGCCCGGCGCCGTCGCCGGCGCCTCCTGGCAGAGCATCGTGGCCGTGCTGTACCTGGGGGGCGCGGCGACGATCCTGGCGTACGCGATCTGGGGTCGCTTGCTGGCGCGCTATCCGGCGGTGTTGGTGACGCCGTTCGCGCTGCTGGCGCCGTGCGTCGGGGTGCTCGCATCGGCCGTGGTCTTCGGCGAGCGCTTCAGCGCGACGCGCTACGCCGGCATGGGCCTCATCCTCGCCGGCCTCGCGCTGACCGCCCTGCCCGCGCGACTGCCGGTCAAGCGGCTCCGACTCGCGCGGTAGCCCATAGTACTGTCAATCCGAAACTGATGTCGTTCCGAGCCGCCCTTTTCCTGTCATTCCGAGCCCGCCCCATCATGTCATTCCGAGCCGCCCCCGTTCCTGTCATTCCGAGCGGTGGGCGAGGAATCTCGGCCTTCTCCCTGGTTGTCATTCCGAGCCCGCAGGCGAGGAATCTCGGCCCCGCCTGGGACGCCGAGATTCCTCGCCTGCGGGCTCGGAATGACACGAAGGGGCGGCTCGGACTGACAGGAAAAGGGCGGCTCGGAACGACATTGACGTAGGAATGCAGGCGCGGCGCCGCCCCCGTAGGGCGGGCGAACGGTCCCGGACGAGCAGGCGGCCCTTACCGCTTGGTGTACTGCGGCGCCTTGCGGGCGCGCTTGAGCCCGACCTTCTTCCGCTCCTTCACCCGCGCGTCGCGCGTCAGCAGCCCGGCCCGCTTCAGCGGTCCGCGCAGCTCGTCGTCCACCCGCGTCAGGGCGCGCGCGATGCCGAGCTGGGTGGCGCCGACCTGACCGGTGACGCCGCCGCCCACCACCCGCACCGAGACGTCGAAGCGGTCGAGCGTCTCGGTCAGGCGCAGCGGCTGCAAGAGCTCCTTCTGGTAGAGCTCCCGCCCCCCGAAGTAGTCACGCGCCGTCTTGCCGTTGACGGTCAAGCCGCCGGCGCCGGGGTACAGCCGGACCCGCGCCACGGCGGCCTTGCGCCGCCCCGTTCCATAGAAGTAGCGATTGTCAGCCATGCGACGTTCCATCTCCTCGAGTGCATGCCCGGCTTCCGACGCCGGTTAGACCGGAAGCTCCCGCGGGTTTTGCGCGGCGTGCGGGTGGTTGGGGCCGACGTAGAGCTTGAGCTTGCGGAGCTGCTGCTCCCCCAGCGCGCCGCGCGGCAGCATGCCGCGCACGGCCGCTTCCAGGATCCGCTCCGGGTGCTTGGCGCGGACCTCCCGCAGCGGGATCGCCTTGAACCCGCCCGGGTAGTTCGAGTGCCGATAGTAGTGCTTCTGGGTCTCTTTCTGCCCCGTAACCGCGACCTTCTCGGCGTTGACCACGATCACGAAATCGCCCATGTCCATGTGCGGGGCGAAGACCGGCTTGTGCTTGCCGCGCAGGGTCTGCGCGATCACCGACGCCAGCCGCCCCAGCGTCTGGCCCTCGGCGTCCACGACGTACCACTCGCGCGTGACCTCGCCCTTTTTTGGTGAATACGTGCGCCGCTCCACGGCTCTCATCTCCCCTTCGTGCTGCCGACCGCTCTGCTGCTCAGGCGTCCGCCGGTCTCTCGTCCCCGTAGCCGATCCGCCACAGGGTCATGCCGCGGGCGGGGGCGGCGGTGCCGCCGGCGCGTCGATCGCGCGCCGCCAGTAACTCGTCAATCCACGCGGCCGGACGCGCGCCGCCGCCGACTTCGGTCAAAACTCCAACAATGTTGCGGACCATGCGCGGCAGAAACCCATCCGCCACGATCCGCACCTCGATCAATTCGCCGGAGACCGGCCCCCACCAGGGCGCGATCGGCCGGCACGAGCAGACCAGCACCCGCCGCCGCGTGCCCCGCGGGCGCTGCCGCCGCGGTGACCACGGCACCCCGGCGCCGCCACCGGCAAACGCCGCGAAATCGTGCTCCCCGACGAGCCGCAACCCCGCCGCGGACATCGCCGCCACGTCGAGCGCGCTCCGCCGCTGCCAGGTGCAGCGCCGCGCCAGCGGTTGCTCGGCCCCGCACCAGATCCGGTACCGGTACTCGCGCCAGACAGCGTCGTACCGGGCATTGAACCGCGCCGGCTTGCGCGCCAGCGCGACGACCGCGACGTCGTCCGGCAGCCGGGCGTTGAGTGCCCTGCGCAGCGTCTCCGGCGCCAGATCCGGCCGCCGGTCGGGGCAGCTCACGACTTGCCCCGCCGCGCTGACGCCGGCGTCCGTCCGCCCCGCGAAGACGGTCGGCACCGGCGCCCCAAAGAGGCCGGCCAAGGCGGCGTTGAGGACCTCTTGCACCGTCCGCACGCCGGGCTGAATCTGGGAGCCAGCAAAGCCGCTCCCGTCGTACGACACCGTCAATGCCAGCGTGTCGTCCGCGCCCAGCAACCGGTCCTCGAGTCCTCGCCTGCACGCCGCCGCCCGACCCCTACTCGACGAACTCGATCAGCGCCAGCGGCGCGGCGTCGCCGTGGCGCGATCCCAGCTTCGAGATCCGGGTGTAGCCGCCCGGCGTGCCCTCGTAGCGCGGCGCGATCACGTCGAACAGCTTCGCGGTCGCCAGCGGGTTGTCGATCCTCTCCATCACCAGCTTGCGGTGATAGGGCGTATCGTCGCGCGCGATGGTCACGAGCTTCTCGACCACCGGGCGGATCGTCTTCGCCTTCGCCTCGGTCGTCGTGATCCGCTCGTGCAGGATCATCGCGATCGCCAACTGGCGCAGCAGCGCCCGCCGCTGCGCCGGGTTGCGGCCGAATTTGCGGCCCGCCTTCTGATGCCTCATCGTCCCGATTCCCGATCGTCACCGGACGCGGTGCCGACCGCCGCATCCTCGTCCTGGAGCGAGGCGAGCGCCTCGGCGACGTCGTTCGCGCCGGCGCCGTCCTCGTCGGCCTCCTCCTCCTCGTCCTCCCCGAAGTCACCCTCGGCCGGCAGGGCCGCCACTTCGCCCTCCGGCAGGTAGCCGAACTCGGCCAGCTTCTGCCGCAGCTCGTTCAGCGAGCGCGGGCCGAAGTTGCGGATCGCCAGCAATTGGTCGGGGTCCATCTGCAGCACCTGCCCCACCCGATCGATCTGCTTGCTGCGCAGCGCGTTGAGCACGCGCGGCGAGAGCCCGAGATCGGACAGCGGCTTGTTCTGGACCTCCTCCGAGATGAACGGGCTGGCGCCGATCGTCAGCTCGCGGTCCTTGCGATTGAAATCGGCAAAGACCCGGGCGTGGTCAACCAGGATCTGCGCCGCCGCCGCCAGCGCCTCGTCCGGCTCCATCGCGCCGTCGGTCAGAATTTCGAGGATGAGCCGGTCGTACTCGGTCATCGCGCCGACGCGGGTGTGCTCGACC
>Ga0070739_10006609_pt1 | contig 12709 bp, 9 predicted proteins | sample Coa_R1_7_FD_66445 | JGI IMG/M metagenome (GOLD analysis project Ga0070739, IMG submission 66445) | Surface soil microbial communities from Centralia Pennsylvania, which are recovering from an underground coalmine fire - Coalmine... | ecosystem: Environmental > Terrestrial > Soil > Unclassified ... | reverse complement strand
AGTAGATTTACACCGACCAGTTTTAGCCAGGGCAGTCGCCATTGCATCCGCTGGGCGAGTTGCTTCATGGCCGGCCACAGATGCTGCCGTCCCATCGGCGTTTCCCGGAATTGACGAATATCCACGACCAGCAGAGCTGCGCTGTCCGCCGGCACGTAATCGGCCAGAACGCCCGCCGGAACGCGATTGTTTAGATCGTCATCCCCAGACCGCCCGGCACACAGCAACCAGGTAGAGACGATAATGACAATAAGGACCGCGAAACAAGCGCTCGTTGTACCGGCCACCAGAAGTAAGCGGCGAGGACGACGCAGAATGCTCTCCGCTGCTCTCGAAGAACCGTGTTTGTGATCCGGGGCCATGCTTCGCAGCCACTCGAAAGACAAGACACACTCGACTCTACTTCAATGGTACTTCACCCTGCGACGAGGAGCAAAGCCGTAGTCGATTGGAAACGCACGCGAGCGGGATTAAGGTGCATTGCGGGTCTTTTTCGTAGCACGGAAAACGCGCCAGACCAAGAACAGGCTAAAAGCAAAACCGAGCACACCGGGAATGGACAGGTCGAACAGCGGCGCCGGAGGCACCTTGAAACAGAGCATCAATGATGCACCCAAGAACATGGCCGACGTCACCAAGCCTTCTACCAACAGGGCCACCGACGTTTCCAATCGGCGATGCTCAAAGTGGAAGGTGAAGCGGCCGCGCTTGGTGCGTTCGAGAATGTCGCTCAAGTCGCCGGGCAGTGCCTGCAACAGATGGTCCCATTCCAGCACCATCCGCCGCATGTGCCGAAACATTCGGCGCGGCGACAGTTTCTCTTGCATCGCGTGCCGGTAATACGGCTGGATCATCTCAGCGAGGCTGAAGGAACGATCGAGCTGGCGCGACGTGCCCTCCAGCACAATCAGCGCCTTGAGCAGCACGGCGAGATTGGCCGGTAGAAACAGGTGATAGCGGCGAACGATGTCGATGAGACTGTTGAGGGCGCCGGACACATCGAACTCATTGAGCGATTGCGAGCCATATTCGGCGAGCAGATCGTGAATTTCGTACTCGAAGGCGTCGCGGTCGAAGTCGGCGGGTATGCGTGCCAGACGCAACAGCCGGTCGGTGAGTTGGCCGGTATCGCGGATGATCGCGGCTAGCAGCATCGTCGTGAAGGCATCGCGCGTGTTCTCATCGAGCCGGCCTACCATACCGCAATCGAGCACGCCGATCACGCTGCCGGCCAGCACCAGCAGATTGCCGGGGTGCGGATCGGCATGATAGAAGCCATCGCGGAAAATCATGCTCAAAACGACATTGGAGCCGCGTTGAGCGATTTCGTGCAAATCATGGCCTTCCAATTTGAGACGACAGGAGTCGGCAATGCGGATGCCGTCGAGATAATCCAGCGTCAGCACGCGCCGCGATGACAGGCCGGGGTGGGGCGAGGGAAAGCGAACGGTGTCATCGCCCCGGAAATTTTGGATAAACTCCTGAATGTTGCGCAGCTCACGGCGAAAATCCATCTCGCGCAGCAGCGTGCGGCGAAACTCAATCGTGACATCATGCGGCCGATAGTTCCGCAGCTCAGCGCTATACTTCTCGCCCAGGTCGGCGAGGGCCATGATTATGTCGAGATCGGTGGCGACCTTGTTTTCGATGTTGTGGTGCAGCACTTTGACCACGACACGGCGACCGTCGCGCAGACGCGCGCGATGCACTTGGCCAATCGACGCCGACGCGAACGCCTTCGCTTCAAATTCGGCGAACAGTTCCTTAATGGGCCCGCGCAGCTCAGATTCTACGAGAGCACAGACCTTGTCCGGCGGATCAGCCGGCGCGTCTTCCTGCAACGAGGATAGTTCGTGAGCGAGGGCGGGACCGACGACATCGGGGCGCGTGCTGAGGACTTGCCCGAGCTTGATGAAGGTGGTACCCATTTCCGTCAGTGCCATGCGGATGCGCACTTCGGTGGGTAGGCCGGCAATCGGTTGGCCGTCGAAGCCAGTGAGGAACTTGCGAACAGGGGGAATGTTGACGGCCTTGAGCCAATCGGCCAGGCTGTACTTGCAGAGAATCGTCACGATATGAGCCAGTCGGCCGGCGGTGCGCTGGCCTCTGGCGAGCGTCGAGAGATCCATATAACGGGAGTCTCCGCGATGGTGTCTTGCATTTCTTGTTCGTTCTCGCATCTTAGCGATTGAATTACCAGCCCGCAGCGCCAGCAAGGGCGGACCCGCCGACGCTGCGGGTTGGCCAAATGCTAGAGCTTCTAACGGTGGAGGAATCTCATGGGTATCGCATCCTTGCTTTTGTTTTCTATCGCCAACTGGCCGGCGGTTAAGCCGAAGCCGGCCGAATGGAAAGCCGGCGTCGCCGTGCAAATCATCACCCCCGAGCAGTCGATGTGGATGGCCGGCTACGGCAACCGCAATAAGCCCTCCGAGGGCAAGCTCACCGACTTGTACGTCAAGGCGCTGGCCTTGGAAGATCCGCACGGCGGCCGACTGGTGTTGCTGACCAGCGATCTCGTCGGCATTCCGCGCTCGCTATCCGAGCCGGTCGCCGAGGAAGTGCGCAAACGTACCGGGCTGCCGCGCGAACGGCTGATGCTCACGGTATCGCACACGCATTGCGGCCCCGTCCTCCGCGATTCGCTGCACACCATGTACGACATGCCGCCCGGCGAAGCGGCGAAGATTGATCCTTACACTGATAAGCTCAAGGGCTGGATGATCGACACCATCATCCGCGCTCTCGACGACCTGAAGCCGGCGCGATTGTCCTACGGCAAGGGCACGGCGCGATTCGCCGTCAATCGCCGCAAGCCGACCGACAAGGGTTTCATCAACGCCGCCAATCCCGAAGGCCCCGTCGATCACGCCGTACCGGTGCTGCGCGTGGACACGCCGGACGGCCAACTCCGCGCTGTCGTCTTCGGATATGCCTGCCACAATACGACGTTGCAGTTCTACCAGTGGTGCGGCGATTACGCCGGCTTCGCCCAGAAATACATCGAAGACAAACATTCCGGAGCGACGGCGATGTTCTGGATGGGCTGCGGTGCCGACGCCAACCCGCTGCCGCGCAGCACGGTCGAATTGTGCAAGAAGTATGGCCGCGAGTTAACTGACGCCGTGGAGGACACGCTCACCGGCCGGCTGACGCCGATCACCGGCGACAGCGCGGCGAAGTATGCGACAATCGCCTTGCCCTTCGATAAGCTGCCAAGCCGCGCCCAATGGGAGTCCGAGCGCCGAAGCAAAGACCATTCTGTCCGAAATCGTGCAGAGCATTATCTGAAACTGCTCGATCACGGCGAGAAAATCGACAATCAATATCGCTATTACCCGGTCCAGGTATGGCGACTCGGCAATGTGACGTGGATAGCTTTGGGCGGCGAGGTGGTGGTCGATTACTCACTGCGGCTCCAGCGCGAATTGCGCCGTGATCAGCCGCTGTGGATCGCCGGCTACGCCAATGACGTGATGGCCTACATCCCCTCGCTGCGTGTGCTCAAGGAAGGCGGCTACGAGGGCGATACGTCGATGATCCCTTACGGTATGCCGGCGAAATGGGGACCGGAGGTCGAGGAGAAGATCGTCGCCAAGGTGCGGGAACTGGTCAAAGAAGTCAGCGCAAGAACGCCGGTACGTCCTTGAGGAAATTCGTTTTCTGGATAGGGGATTGTTTTGACTTCGCGCCGTCGTTTGCCTCCCGACGGGCAGCTTCCAGCTGATGAAAGGCTTTGGGATCGAACGGATCTAATCGTACCGCTTCGCTCAAATCGGCGATGGCCTTGTCGTATTCCCTTTTCCGCTGATAAGCGAGTCCTCGAATGTAGTAAGCGAAGGGTAACTTGGGATTGAGACGGATAGCTTCGTCGCAATCCGTGATGGCCCGCTCATACCGCCCGGAAGCCCCATATGCAGCTGCCCGATGGGCATAATGGAGAGCTTCCGCTGGCGCAAGACGAATGGCATCATCGAGATAGGAAATTGCAGAGTCGTATTGTTTTTTGTTCATGCAGATGGAGGCGCGACCCACATAGGCATCAACGCAGTTTGAATCAAGTTTCAGGGCTTGCGCAAAATCCATCCACGCCGCGTCCAATTCTCTCTTGCTCAAATAACAATGGCCGCGTGTTGCGTAAATACGTGCGTTCTGAGGGTCTAAACGGATCGCCGCATCGCAGTCTGCAATAGCTTGATCGAACTTTTTTTGATTGAAATAAGCGGTTGCACGCTCGTGAAAGCCGCTGTGCTCGTTCGGATCGATACGAATTGCCTCCGTGAAGTCATCGGTGGCTCGTTTGTAATCGTACTTCTCCATGTAGAAAGTGCCCCTTGCCATATAAGCGGAAGCGTGATCGGGACGAAGCCGAATCGCCTCAGCGCAATCGGCCAGCGCTCGATTCTGTTCTCCTTTCTTGAAAAATGCCCAAGCTCGAAAACCGTAGGCGCGGAAATTCTTGGGGTCGAGTCGAATGGCTTCCGTCAGATCGGCGATAGCTTCGTTGTTCTTCTTTTCTTGGAGTCGAACCCAACCACGCCGCGTGTAGGCTTTGGCGTTGCGCGGATCCTGCTTAATCAACTCGGTGCATTCATCGATGATCTTGGGAAATACCTCGTTCAAGAGAGAGACGCGAAATTCCGACTTGTCTCCCCTCGAGGTCCAGTGTTTTCTTCCTCGTAGTAACCAATTAGTTGGACTGATTTTGAGATGACCGGCTTCTGCCCGATCCACATCGGCTTTGTCGTATTCCCCCAACAAATCATACAGTAGTCCGCGATTGACACGATACTTCCTATCTCTGGGATCGAGACGGATCGCTTCATTGAAATCCGTCAGCGCTCTATCCCATTCGCCTCTCAGAACATGGGCTTCACCTCGGTTGTTGATGTAGAGGGCGTTGGTTGGCCAAAGTCGGATCGCTTCTGCGAGATCAGCAAGCGCTCGCTCGTATTTTCCTGTCGTCAGATAAGTAGTTCCCCTCAGAAAGTACGCTTTCGGATTCTTCGCATTCAGGCGGATGGCTTCGCCGCAATATATGATCGCCTTGTCATAATCCTCTTTCACGATGCTGATAGCAGCCAAGAGTTGATAACCATCGACGTTCTTTGCATCGAGTTTCAGAGCTTTCTTCGCATCGGCCATCGCCTTGTCGAGTTCGCCTCGGTAGATATACGCAATTCCCCGACCAACGAAACTATCGCTGTTTTTCGGGTCGAGTCGGATCGCCGCGTTGCAATCGGCAATGGCCATGTCGTATTCACCCAGCTCGTTGTAAGCCTCAGCTCGGTTGAAGAAGGCTTTGACACATTTCGCATCCAGCTTGATCGCCTCCGTTAAGTCGGCGATAGCCTTATCGAGATCACCGTGGTAGATATGCTCGCTTCCCCGCTCAACAAATCGATCGCTGGATTTCGGGTCGAGCCGAACCGCCGCGTCGCAATCTGCAAGGGCTTTATCGTGTTCTCCCAGCGTGGCGTAGACATATGCTCGCCAGTGGAGAGCCTTCACGCATTTCGCATCCAGCTTGATTGCCTCCGTTAAGTCGGAGACGGCTCTTTTGTAATCCTCCTTCTCCGCGTAGGTTATGCCGCGTTTGCAATAGGCGAGCGCATCTTTCGGATCGAGGCCGATGGCTTTGTTGAGATCGGCGAGGGCTTGATCGAACTTATCGATTTGCAGGTAGGCATCACCCCTTCCCCGGTAACTCACGGCATCATTGGGATTCACCTTGATGGCTTTCGTGAAGGCAGCAATGGCCTTGTGGTAATCTTCTTTTTCCAGTGCTTCCTTCCCTTGACCCGCGAAATCCTCCTCGCCGTGCGCCATTCCAGAGAGCATCATCGCCAGGGCAACCAGGCAAACCGAGCGAACTGCGGACATGAACCGACCTCGCCAACGAAGTGATTGGGCTGAGCGGAGGAAATAACTATTGTTAGCGGCGAGATCCAGATCAATTTGCCAGCGATTCAACGTAATGGAGCCAAAAGACTAGCCCAGAAAGGCTTCTTGTAGGCAACTCGGGGAAAATCAAAGCAGGTTCCACGTCGTCGCAAACCAGGCCAAAGCCGCCCCGAGCCACATAAACAGATCCAGCGCGTTCAGCAAGACGCCCGCCAGCCCCAAGGCGATGGGTCGCCGTTGCCGTCGGGACGCATTCATGCTGACTACGCCAAAGACGATGCCGACGATCACCAGAATGAGGATAAAGAAGACACTGGCGTAGCCGCCGAGAGCAGCAATTTTTTTATCCGTCCGCGAGAAACCCTGGAAACTGGTCGATTGCAGGAAAGCGGCCAGGAACAAGCCGATGGGAGCTAAGAGGGCAAAGACCCCTCCCAGCGATAGCGAGGCCGCTCCCCATTCCACGGCGGAATTTCGCTCCATCGCCGACTCGTCGCTTCCTCCCAGGAGCAGATTGCGATCTCGTTCCGATATGGCCCGAATTTTGTCGTCCACGGCTGGATTACCTCCCTCTCGGTTGTCTCGACAAGAAGCAGCCATTGTTCCAGCCTAGTCAACACGGATGGGCCTGTCCATACGCGGTTATTCTCACCAGTAGACGTAGCGACGAAACAACAAATGTTGTCGGCGCGGCAGGGCATCGACATCGGGAATGAGATAGCGGTTGTCGTCCACATCAAGAAGTAGTTTGCCGTTTTCGCCGTACTCCTGCGCTTGGCTGTGGCTGTGGCGCATCGTGAAGCGCACCGGGCCGCGGTCGGTTTGTACCTGGAGCGTCAAAAGACCGTATTTCGATTCAATATCCTCGATGGTGAGGATGACGCGTACAAAATAGCGTCGCGCCAGCGCCTGCTCTAACAAAGAGCGGTCCTTGGCTGGCCAGTCGGCGAGATCACGTAGCAAGCCGACCTCGTGCTCCTGACCGTCATCGTCGGCGTAGCGAAGACTGATGAACTGATCGGGGAAGGTCGCCGGCAGAGCGCGAACGGCGAAGAGGCCATCGTAGAGAGCATCGCCGACAGCCGCTTGGAGTGTATCGCGCTCGCCGCGCTGTAAGCACGTCTCTTCCGGCGTCAGCCAGCGCGGCGCGAAATCGGGCAACGAGCCGGAAGCGTAAGCGACGGATGCTCCGCCGTCGCTTACGCTTCCGGCTCGTCTGGCCTTGACGGCTGTACGTCGGCCGTCGCTCACGCTTCCGGCTCGTGCGGCGACCACCAAGCCATCAACCGTCGGCTCGGCGCTGACCTCTGTTTGCATGCGCACCAGCCGCGCGTAGGTGCCGTCCTTCTCCATCAGTTCCTCGTGACTGCCTTCCTCGATGAGCTTGCCGCGATTGAGTACGATAATGCGGCTGGCGTTGCGCAGCGTCGAAAGACGGTGCGCGATGGCGATAGTCGTTCGATCACGGGTCAGCACGGCTAACGCTTCCTGGATGGCGCGCTCCGATTCGGGATCGACGCTGCTGGTCGCCTCATCGAGAATCAGCACACGCGGATCGTAGAGCAGACAGCGGGCAATCGATAGTCGTTGACGTTCGCCGCCGGACAGGCCGGCGCCGCGTTCGCCCAACGGGGTATCGTAGGCCCAGGGTAGTCGCATGATGAACTCATGGGCGTTGGCACTCTTGGACGAGGCCAACGCATCCTCCGGCTTAGCGTTCGGCTTGCCGTAGACCAGGTTTTCCCAAACGGTGCCGCGGAACAGAAACGGCTCCTGCAAGACGACGCCGACCTGACTGCGCAAGTACTCGCGCGGCAGCTCACGCACGTCGCGGCCATCGAGTGTGACTCGGCCGGCGTCGGTGTCATAAAAGCGACAAATAAGATTCACCAATGTCGTCTTTCCCGAACCGCTGCGGCCAACGATGCCGACCATTTCGCCGCTGCGGATGCGCAGGTTGAAATTCTTCAGGACGGGATGATTGCGATCATAGCCGAAGGTGACGTTCTCGAAACGGATGCTGCCGCGCAGAGGAGACAGCTGCATCGGCGTCTCCGACTCGGCCACGCGCGGCGTTGTGTCGAGCAACTCAAAGACGCGCTGGCTGGCCGTCAGGAAACTGGTTAACCATGTCGTCAGCTGCGCCAGCGTCGAGAGCGGAGTGTAGAACATGGCCAGGTAGGCCAAGAACGCCATCAAGCCGCCAAGACTCATTTCGCTGCCCAGTACGTCGCGGCCACCGACGAACCAGACGATCAAGCCGCCGAGACTGAAGACAAGCTGCATCACCGCCGAGAACGTGGATGCTGCTCCCTCGACTTCCAGCCGCGAGTATCGCAGTTTATCGCTGCTATTCTGAAAGCGATCAAATTCTCGGCGCTCCTGGGCGAATGCCTTGACCACGCGGATGCCGGACAACATGCCTGCCAGGGTGCCGGCTTGTTTGCTGGCCGAGTCCCAGTAGCGGTGATAGCGCGGATAGACGTGCCGCCAGAAGAACCAGCTGCCGTATAATACTAGGGGCATCGGCACCAGTGTCCACAACGCCAGCTTGGCGTTCAGCGTGAACAGCATGACCCCGACGCCTAGCAGTTGCAGCGACTGTAGCAGCAAGCCGCCCGTTAACTGATGGATGAGTCCGTACAGCGCCTCGGTATCGTGGGCCACCCGGCTCATGAGGACGCCGACGGGATGACGGTCGTAATAATCCACCGAAAGCGTCTGCAATTTCTCGACCATGCGGGCGCGCAGCGTACACGTCATGGCTGTGCCGAGTCGATTGGCCAACGCGCCCTTGATAGCGTTGACAAGGGCGAGCAGCACGCGCGTCGCTGCCAGAGCGCCAACGATGGCTAACAACGCAGCCAGCAAATCGCCGGCGTGACCGCCGCGAGCATCCGTCTCCAAGACGTGATCGACGAGATACTGTTGCAGCTTGGGCGGGGCCAGTTCGAGAGCCACGCCCAGCAGGATCAGCGCACACACGACCGACACCCCGCCGCGATAAGGTCGCAGCAACTCCCAAACACGGCTGAGGACAGCGCCGCGATTGATGCAGCGCGGACAGACATCGCCGGCAAAACTCAGAGCCAGACCGCAGCCCGGACAGCGGCGGTCATCGATCTCGTCTTCCGGACAGACGATAAACTCGCTGCCGTCGCGCATCGCTTCGAGCTTCGCCGCCAGCTTCACAAATCGGCCAGCGAGGCTGTTGGAGTATCGGACCACATCCACCCACACGCCGCCGATGCGCGCCTGCAAGAACCCGGAGCCGACGCCGGCATGTGTGCGAAACGTCTCTGCTTCATCGACCGTCCAGGTGTGCAGCACTCGCGGCTTCTCCTCGGATAGCAACACGAGCCGGCGTCCGCACAGGAGGAGCCATTGTTGCTCCGGCCGGCCCTCGGCGCTGAGGTCCGTGGAGGTGGAGAACAGACTTGGTTGATCGTCAAAGCCGTGGCTTTGCAGGACCTCCATAACGGAGGCGGGGGGAGATTGCTGAAACATGCAGGGTTCGCTCCGCGAGCGGTCGCAGGGCCAGAGGAGAGAGCCTCAAGGTCGTGTCCTACCGACCATCGAGCCGATGCGACCGGAAGGATGTTCCGTAACGAGAGGTTTTCGCAGGTAAGCCGAAAAAAAGCAAGCGATGTTGCGGCGGTTTTGATTTGTATCCCTTGGACCGCCTTGAGCTGCTGTCAAGCGATTTTTCAGCCTGGAATCCATCTGTCAGGATTTACCCAGCAAAGCATCTACCACCCAACACCCTCGCACATGCTCTTCCGGCTGGCGGCAGTGGTTTAGTATTTCGACATTGTTGCAGCCAGCTTCTTCTAGAGCATCGGCCATAATGGGCAGGCGGTCGAAAGCACGCTCACCGTAGATGACTTGGGCTATCTTCTGCACCGTGCCGTCATTCCAGGACAGCCAATCGGGATCGATGGAGACAGGTCTAAATGGATTGTTGATGATGTCACGAAGGATGGCCACCTGTCGGCGCTTTATTCGTGGATTGTGACTTCGGGAAGCGTAAGCCGCCTCCCACAGATCATGGCTTTCTTCCAGTGTTAATCGAGCATACCAGTTCCTGATGGGCTTGTGCTGTCCTTGTTCGGACCACCACAACTTGGCGTCTGCGTCTCTTCGGCTCTCATCACTGATTAATCCGTCTGCGAACAATTCAGCTACTTCAACAGCCGACTGACTTTGTTGCGACATCCATTTCCAGCTCAAACGAGACCATCCACAAAGTGCAAGCCGTAGCTTTCGCTCACTGCATTTGCCCCGAAGAAAGTCGAGCATGTTTCGCGGGTCAATGCAAGACACCCACTCGGCCTCGGTCACGGTCTTCTCTCCGCTGGTGCCATCAGTGGTCCAACTTGCAGCGTAACCTGTCCCCGTCCTGGTTGTCCATCTACACCATGTTAGTCGGGGGTTTGATTCCCTCAGCGGCCATCCGGAACGGCTTGGTTTCGTCTCTGTGCGGCCGTGTTAGTTGGCAGCCTGTCCGTGGTCTGCCGGTAGTAATCCGCCAATGCTGCGCGGGCAGCTGCGTGATGCGGATCCTCTTTCAGCGCACTGGCCAGCCAACGGAGGGCTTCCCGCTCTTGATGGTTGCGTAACAAGATTTGTCCCATTTCACAACGCAGAGAGGCATCCTGGGGAGCCTTCTGTAACGCGTTCTTCAAGTGATCGAGTCGGGCGAGATCGGCATCAATGTCCTCAAGCGTGGCCAGACATTGGCGGGCTTCGGCCTGCCGATCCTGAGCCTGCAAACAGCGATACAAGCTGTAAACAGCGGCGCGCTCGCGTGGTGCCAGGTCCAGGGATTTCCGCAACCAGCTTTCCGCCTCGATTATCCGTCCCGCATCCAGGGCCAGCTTGCCACGCAGCGCCAGCGCTGCGGCGTGTCTCGGTTCGGCCGATAGCAGACGATCCAAGAGTGCTATCGCTTCGTCCGTCTGCCCCATCTCCGCTTGGCACTGCGCCAAGCCGAGCAGGGCTTCCGGATCGTTCGGCCGAAGTTGCTGCCAGCGGAGGAAGTAGGGGAGCGCTTGATCGGCCCGGTGCGAAGACAACAACAACTCGGCCAACTTGCGACAACTCTCCTCGTCTTCAGCATCCGCCTCGAGGACGCGGCGATAATCCGCCAAGGCGTCGTCGCGGCGATCCAGCAGCAGTCGGGTTTGACCGCGCCACAGAAGTGCCTGGGTATTGTCGGGTTGAAAATCCAACCAGCTATCCAGACAGGCCAGAGCGCGGTGCAGCCGATAGCTCGCCAAGTAGCCCCGCGATAGCGCTTCGAGAATGAGCGCTTTATCGGGGTGATCGCGGACAACGAAAGAGATGAGAACTCCCTCGATTGGGTTAAGATCGCCGCGCTGGGCTTGTGCCAACGCGCGCTCCAGATCAATTGCCTCCCGTACCCAACCCAGTTGCGCGGCCCGATGAAGAAGGCGCTCGGCTTCCTCGGTGTCGTCGAGACGCCGCGCCGTGCGGGCGGCGAGAAAATGGAACCATGCGTTATTCGGAGAAATCCGCCGGCAGTGAATTAGCTCCTCACGGGCAAGCGTGAGATTCACGCGCCACTGCCGGTGCTTGCTCTGCTCCAGGTAGGCTTCCGCGGCGCGGGCATGACTCGCGGCCCGAACGGCGTGGATGACGGCGTGGATGCCGAAACCTCCTCCGGCCAATGCCAGCAGCAGGCTAAGCCCCAGGCCCAGACGCCGGCGCGAACCGCGCATCCCGCTTGGCAGTAGAGCAATCATCGAGGTCTCATCAAGGAGCGACGTAGCGTCGAATGCAATAGGTTGAGGCGTTGGCACGCAACCAGGCTTGCGCCGCCTCGGCGGCTTCTTTGTCGGACCGCGCCGGTTTCCAGCCGTCCCGATCGGTTAGGCCCAAGCGGAAGAACAAGGGAAGACGCCCCATCGGATCCCGTAGATCTTTTTCGGTCCATTCGCCCTCGGCGAGCACAGACAAGATCCGCCGACTTTGCCCGGCATCGATAGGCTCCGTCTTCGGTGCCCCGCGGTAGACGTGCTGGGGGGTGCGATAACGCAAGATCAACATGCCCGCCGTCAGCAGCCGATCGCCCGCATCCGGGGCACTCAAACCCGCCTCGACGTCCTCGAGCAGTTTGCCGCAACGCCGCACAAGGTCCAGGCGACGCTCGAAATCCTTGTCGCGTGCCTTATCCAGCATATCGTAGTCGGCTTGCAACACCCAGAAAGGCTCGTCGGGATGTTTTCGCAGGAAGAAGCATCCTTGTTGGCCGACCGACCATTGAAATCCCGGTCGGCGTCACGACGAAGGCGGCGGCGCGATGAAGCCGACGCGCAACTCACGCAAGTCCTTCGCACCAATCACTACGCTCTCGATGCGAACAACCGCCATGTGATAAGGAACCTTCGGGGCGCCGGCGATTTTGGGCAGGGAGAAAGCGTGGACGGGATCTTCGGGCACGCTGGTCACTTGGCCGACGATCACACAATCGGCCAAGGCAACGCGCTGCGGTAAGGGCGGCTCTGGCCGAGGGAAACCGGCTCGAACCAGCGGCAGCCAAGTCGTCAGCAAGAGGATCGCGGCCGTTGCTCGGATCATGTCGGTTGTCCTGTGTAAGGAGAGCGAAGCCAGATGGGAGTCATTCTAAAACTGGCCCTAGAACACCTGCAAGTTTTTTTGTGCAGTGTGAGCATCATTTTAGTTGCTGAACATTTGCTCGTTGCGTGTGCTGGTGTCGCCAGAATGCTTCCCACTGCCCTTTCTCACTGCGGTACAAGGCTCGCACATGACACAACGCATGCGC
>Ga0070739_10006608_pt1 | contig 12710 bp, 10 predicted proteins | sample Coa_R1_7_FD_66445 | JGI IMG/M metagenome (GOLD analysis project Ga0070739, IMG submission 66445) | Surface soil microbial communities from Centralia Pennsylvania, which are recovering from an underground coalmine fire - Coalmine... | ecosystem: Environmental > Terrestrial > Soil > Unclassified ... | reverse complement strand
GGATACCCTGATAAGTCGGACAGATTCTGAAACTTACATTCAAAGCACGGCTTGGACGGCGCGGTGCCGCCAGCGTGAATCAGTGCCCTTGGTTTGTGTCCGGCATCGGCGCGGACTCGCGCACGGTGAGCCGGGTGGGCAGGATCAACGCGGACGGCCGCTCGCCGTTGATGAGGCTGATCAGCATCTTGGCCATCTCGTGTCCCAAGGCCTGGATCGGCTGGTTCACGGTGGTCAGCGGCGGGTCGGTGTGACGCGCGATGGGCAGATCGTCGAACCCTACGACGGCGATGTCGCCCGGTACCGAGCGGCCGTGCGCCTTGAGAGCTCGCATCGCGCCTGCCGCCATGCTGTCCGAGGCGGCGAATAGCGCGTCCATGTCCGGGTGAGCCGCGAGTAGCCGGGCCGTGGCCTGGAGCCCGCTCTCCTCGGTGAAGTCGCCGTACTCGATCAGCGTGTTGTCGAGGCCTGCGACGGCGAGCGTCTCCTGGAAGCCGCGCAGGCGTTCGGCGCCGGCCCGGGAGTCGATCTCGCCGGTGATGGTGGCGATCCGGCGGCGGCCGAGCGCGATGAGGTGTTCGGTGGCCAGCCGGGCGCCGCCGCGATTGTCCGCGTCGACGTACCAGGCCGGTTCGCCGTGCAGTGGCCGTCCGCCGACGACGACGGGCAGGCCGAGCTGCTCGGTGAGGCGGTAGAGCGGGTCGTCGCCGCGCAGTGACAGGAGCATGACGCCGTCGGCCCGCCGCGAGCGCAGCACCCGCTGGACCCGCTCCCGTCCGTGCGGCGAGTTGGCCAGCGCGAGCATCAGCACCAGGTCGGTCGTCTCGAGCGCCGCGCTGATCCCGACGATGACCTGGCCGAAGAACGGATCGGCGAACAGCGCGGGGTCGTTGTGCGAGACGGCCAGGATGACGGCCGTGGCCTGCTGGGTGGCCAGGGCTCTGGCGCTCGGATTGGGCACGTAGCCCAGCTCCTGGATCGCGAGCTCGACGGCCTCGCGGGTGGCCCGGCTCACGTGCCGGGCGTTGTTGATGGCGCGTGAGGCCGCCGAGCGGGAGACGCCGGCGCGCGAGGCGACCTCGTCGAGGGTCGGTCGGCGCGTCGGCGTCTCCACGTACGCGAGTCCTCTCCTGGGCTCGTGCGAAGGGCTGAAGTGGTGCGCGGGTGCTGCGCTCAGCCTAGATCGAAGTTGAACCCGAGGGCGGGGACCGCGTTGCCGGCGAGCGTCGTAGCCTGCGCCGGCCACCACACCCCGGCCGCCGGATCGACGGTGCCGCCGTAGACCGGGTCGCCGGGTCCCGCGGTGCCGCGGGTGCAGCTGCCGTCCGACTGGCCGATCGTCTTGATGTAGAGGTACGCGTCGGCCAGCGGCACGCCGGTGTTCGCGGTCGGCCGCGCGCCCATGCCGCGGCCTGGCGGGTTGCACCAGGTCTGCGGATCGGGGTACGAGGTGCCCGCCGGAGGGGTCCACGCGCCGAGTCCGTTGCGGCTGGTGTCCACGACGAAGTGGGTCAGCTGCGCGGTCGGTGCGGTCCCGGTGTTCTGGGTGAACCAGTCGTCGGTCCAGTGCCAGGTGCTCGGATCGGTGGACGAGACCGAGTCGCCGGGCAGGCCGTCGTTGGGCGCCGAGGGGGAGTAGTACTGGCTCGCGCACCAGCTGGCGTGGCCGATCGCCCAGCTCGGTCCCTGGGTCGCGAACCAGATGCACTTCGAGACCCAGGTGCCGTAGTGGTCGGACTGGTCGGTGGGCTGATAGTTCGAGACGTTGAGCGAGAAGCCCTGCGTGTCCGCGACGTCCGCGTCGATCAGCCGCTGCGCGATGTCGCCGACGGCGTGCCACTGGCTGTTGCCGGCGTCCAGGTAGACCGCCGTGCGCGGCTGCGCTTCGAGGACCGAGACGGCGTAGCGCAGGTCCGCCATGCGCGCGGCGGTCAGCGCGCCGGTCGGGTCCGTGGTCGGGCTGCAGTCCTGCGGCAGGTTGGCCAGCGCGTCGGGTTCCAGGACCACCGCGGCCCTGGCCTGCCCGATGGCTTGGGCGAACGCCGCGATCCACTGGCGATAGGCGGCGTCAGAGGCCGCGCCGCCGCTGGAGTACTGCCCGCAGTCGCGCAGCGGAATGTCGTAGGCGACCAGCACGGGTACGGCCTGCTCGGCTCTGGCACGCCGCATCAGCGCGCTGACCTGCTGGGCCACCTGGGCCGGGGTTCCGCCGGTGAACCAGGTGGCCTCCGGCCAGCTGGCCAGCTGCGCCATCGTCAGCGCGCCGCGCAGGTCGCCGGCCTTCACATCGGTCAGCGCCTGCTTGGCCGCGTCGCTGTTCGGCTCGACGTAGAAGCGGGAGTCCGACGGGAGCGTGTGGTCGGCGGTCTGCGTGGCCGCGGCGGCGGGCGCGGAACCGAGCGCGAGCGCGGCGGCGGCGACGGCCAAGGCGGGTTTGAGCCGGTGAACCTTCAAGGGGACTTCCTTTCGGGCGGCGCAGCGGGACAAGGCTACATGAGAGCGCTCTCACGCCTTCCGCTGGGCCGACCCGGGACGGCATTCGTTGGGTTTGGTTGACCGCTGACCGGCTGCGCCGTGCCCCTCCCCGATCGCCTGGGGGCCGCCGGGGAGGGGCGGGCAGCTCCGGTTGCACAGGCCGGAAGCGCTTCCAGGCGGACCTTAGCGACAACGCACATCGCTGTAAAGAGTCGGCTATCCACGGCGGTGGGCGACGCAGTGAGGCCAGCTCATCCACGCCGCGATGCGGGCTCTGCGGCGCCTGCGCCGATGCTGGGAGCGCTTCCAGTCTTGTCCCAGGCGGCGACTTTCCGTGAGGTCCCGGCGAGCGTCGCGGTGATGCTCGATCGGTTCGAGCCGTCATGGCGCCGTGTAACTTTCGGACCGCGACACCGCACCGCCCTTGTCCACGCCGCCCCGCAGCCGCACTCTGAGCTGCGCTGTTCGACTCGTCGCGGCGAACAGCCGCCGCGGCCGCGATCCGTCCCGCTCTTGAGCTTCCGGCGCGGACTTGGCACCTTCCCCCAGCGATGCGCTGTACGCCGACCAGCACATCCCATCACCAGCAAGCGCCAGTAATCGCCTGCCGAGTCAGAAGCGTGAGCGCCCCGGCTCTCCGCCACCGCCCCGGCGGGCCATTGAAGGGATGACAACCGGATGTCACACAGACTCCTGCGGCCGCGCGCACTGGCGGCGGCGCTGGCGATCGCCGTCGCGGCGGCGGTCTCCACGGCCGCCCTCGCCCCGGCCGCACAGGCCGCCACGACCACCTGCTCGGGAACCGGCACGATCGCGGCCGGGGACTACATGATCCAGGCCAACGAGTGGAACTCCAGCGCGCAGCAGTGCATCACGTACACGGGCGGCACCGCGTGGAACGTGAGCACCGCCAACTTCAACCTGGCCACGAACGGCGCGCCGGCCACCTACCCCTCCATCTACAAGGGCTGCCACTGGGGCCTGTGCACCGGCAACAGCGGAATGCCGATCCAGATGAGCAAGCTGGGCAGCGCCACCTCGTCGTGGAGCACCACCCAGCCCTCCTCCGGGGCGTATGACGTCTCCTACGACATCTGGTTCAACTCCACGCCCACCACCAGCGGCCAGCCCGACGGCACCGAGGTGATGATCTGGATCAACAGCCGCGGCGGGGTGCAGCCCTTCGGCTCGCAGACCGGCAGCGCGAACATCGCCGGGTACAACTGGAACGTGTGGACCGGGCGGCAGACCTCCTGGAACATCATCTCCTACGTGCTGAACCCGGGCGCCACGTCGGTCTCCAACCTCGACCTCAAGGCGATGTTCAACGACGCGGTGGCCCGCGGCTCGATCAACCCCAACCACTACCTGATCGACGTCGAGGCCGGCTTCGAGATCTGGCAGGGCGGCCAGGGCCTTGGCACCAACAGCTTCTCGGTCAGCGCCTCGACCGGCAGCAGCGGCGGCGGGGACACGACTCCGCCCTCCGTGCCCAGCAACGTGACGGTCACCGGCGTGACCAGCTCCTCGGCCTCGCTCTCGTGGTCGCCGTCCACGGACAACGTCGGCGTGGCCGGGTACCGGGTGTACCGCAACGGCGCCCAGGTCGGGAGCACCGCCGGAACTTCGTTCACTGACACGGGCCTGTCCGCCTCGACGCAGTACACGTACACGGTCGCCGCCTACGACGCGGCCGGCAACGTCTCGTCGCAGTCGTCCGGCGTGACCGCCACGACGTCCGCGAGCAGCGGCGGCGGTGGCGGCAGCAGCGGATGCACCGCGACCTACACGGTCTCCAACCAGTGGAGCACCGGGTTCACCGCCAACGTCACGGTGACGAACAGCGGGAGCGCGGCCACGCACGGCTGGAAGGTGACCTGGACCTGGGGCGGCAACCAGCAGATCACCAACGTCTGGAACGGCGTGGAGAGCCACAGCGGACAGAGCGAAACGGTCACGAACGCCAGCTACAACGGCTCCATCGCCGGCGGCGGGAACACCTCGTTCGGATTCCAGGCCAACTACTCGGGCAGCAATCCGACTCCGACGCTGAGCTGCACGGCGAGCTGACGGCACACCTGACCGCAGCAGCGACAAGGCCGCCCGCCCGGAACGAGTCTCCGGGCGGGCGGCCTTCGCCACTTAAGCGCGAACACCGCGCGCGGGGTCGAAAGGCGCCCCGGCCGACCGCGTGGACACCGGTCCGACCAGCCGGAACAATGGGCGACGAACAGACCTTGGGAGAGGGGCGGTCGGCGGTGCCAGCGTCCAACGGGAGCACGGGCGGAATCGTCGCGTTCCAGCCGGTGCGGGCGGGCAACGCCTTCGAGGAGACGGTCGAGCAGCTGCTGCGGGCCGTCAAGCTCGGCGCGGTGCCGCCGGGCCACCGGATGCCGCCGGAGCGCGAACTCGCCGGCACGCTGGGCGTGAGCCGGGACACCCTGCGCGAGGCGATCCGGGTGCTGGCGGCCGAGGGGATCGTGGAGAGCCGGCGCGGCCGCTCCGGCGGCACCTACGTGCTCAAGGTGCCCGCTCCCGCCAAGACCAGGGGACTGCGCGACGCGCTGGCCGACCTGCCCGGAGACCTTGAGGACACCCTGGTCTTCCGCCGCGTGGTGGAAACCGGCGCGGCCGAAGCGGCTGCCGGCCGCGCGCTCGAGCCGGCGTACCGCAGGCTGCTCACGGAGCGGTTGGTCGCCGCGGAGGAGGCTGACCTGTCCGACTACCGCCTCGCGGACACCCGCTTCCACCTCGCGATCGCCGAACTGTCCGGATCCAGCGCCCTGGCCGCGGCGGTCGGTGAGGCCAGGCTGCGGGTCAACGCCTTGCTGGACGCGATCCCGATGCTCCAGGTGAACCTCAAGCACACGGCCGTGCAGCACGAGCGGATCGTCGCGGCCATCCTCGGCGGGGACCCGGAGGCGGCACGGCGCGCGATGGCGGAACACCTCGAGGGCACCGAGGTGCTGCTGCGCGGCTTCCTGGACTGACCCGTCCGAGTCGGCTCCGCCTTGAGGGACGGCTCCTCGGACCGACCCCGCCGCACTGTTGGTGCGGGGGCCGAAACGGCCGCGCAATAATCAATGACCTGAGTTAACGTCCGGGGGCCGCTCGCCGTCCCCCTATTGACAGCGCGCCGGATCCCACCACACTAAGAGCAATAAAAGGACGAGCGATCGTCCATTTATGTGCCGCCCGATCCCGTACCGCCCGCCCTCCGGGAGTCGCGCATGTCTCTTGACACCCCCTCCACAGACGCACCGCACCCGTCAGCCGAACGCACCGCGGACGAGCATCGGCTGCACCAACTCGGTTATGCGCAGGAACTTTCCCGCAGCATGTCCGGGTTCTCGAACTTCGCCGTCTCCTTCACGATCATCTCGATCCTGAGCGGCTGCCTGACCCTCTACGGCTTCGGCATGAACACCGGCGGCCCGCTCATGATCGTCTGGGGCTGGCCGATCGTCGGCCTGATGACGCTGCTGGTCGGCCTGGCCATGGCGGAGGTCTGCTCCAGCTATCCCACCGCGGGCGGCCTGTACTACTGGTCCGCGAAGCTGGCCGGGCGCAACGCCGCCGCCTGGTCCTGGTTCACCGGCTGGTTCAACTTCCTCGGCCAGGTCGCGGTGACCGCGGGCATCGACTTCGGCGCGGCGCTGTTCATCACCGCCTTCGCCAACCTGCAATGGAACTTCGCGGCGACCCCCGGGCACACGATCCTGGTCTTCGCGGGCGTGCTGCTGCTGCACGGGCTGCTCAACACCTTCAACGTGCGCCTGGTCGCCCTGCTCAACCAGGTCAGCGTGTGGTGGCACCTGCTCGGCGTGCTGATCATCGTCGGCGTGCTGGCCATCGCGCCGTCCCACCACCAGTCCGCGTCCTTCGTGTTCGGGCACTTCGTCAACAGCACCGGCTGGACCTCAGGGCTTTACGTCGGCCTGCTCGGCCTGCTGCTCGCGCAGTACACGTTCACCGGTTACGACGCCTCGGCGCATATGACCGAGGAGACCAAGGACGCGGCGCGCAGCGGTCCGCGCGGCATCGTCATGTCGATCCTGGTCTCGCTCGGCGCGGGCTGGGTGCTGCTGATCGGCATCACCTTCGCCATCCAGAACTACGCCGGCGAGGCGGGCTCGGCGACCGGCGTGCCGCCCGCCCAGATCTTCATCGACGCGGTCGGCTCGACCGGCGGCAAACTACTGCTGCTCATCGCGATCGGCGCGCAGCTGTTCTGCGGCATGGCCTCGGTCACCGCGAACTCCCGGATGATCTACGCGTTCTCCCGGGACGGAGCGCTGCCCGGCTCCGCCTTCTGGCACCAGATCAACAAGCGCACCCGCACGCCTACCAACGCGGTGTGGCTCGCGGCGGTCGGCGCGTTCCTGCTCGGCCTTCCCTATCTGTGGAACGCGACCGCGTACGCGGCGGTCACCTCCATCGCCGTCATCGGGCTCTACATCGCCTACGTGATCCCGACCTTCCTGCGGCTGCGGCAGGGCGAGTCCTTCGAGCGCGGACCGTGGCACCTGGGCCGCTGGTCCCGGCCGATCGGCATCGCCGCGGTGGCCTGGGTCGCCTTCATCACGATCCTGTTCATGCTGCCGACGGTCTCGCCGATCACCGGCGCCAACTTCAACTACACCGTCGTCGCCGTCGCGGTGGTGCTCGGCTTCGCCGGGACCTGGTGGCTGCTGTCCGCCCGGCGCTGGTTCACCGGGCCGAAGGTGCAGGGCAGCGCCGAGGAACTGGCGGCCATCGAGGCGGAACTGGAGGCCCTCTGAGCATGGCCGCACGACCCGGGATGCTGACCCTCGACGAGCTGCGCGCGCTGGCCGCGGCCGGAACCGTCGACACCGTCGAACTGTCGTTGACCGACATGCAGGGCCGCTTGCAGGGCAAGCGGCTGTCCGCCGAGTTCTTCCTCGACGAGATCGCCGCGCACGGCGCCGAGGCGTGCAGCTACCTGCTCGCCGTGGACGTCGAGATGAACACCGTCGCAGGGTACGAATTGTCCTCCTGGGAGACCGGTTACGGCGACTTCGTGCTGCGCCCCGACCTCTCGACGCTGCGCCTGCTGCCCTGGCAGCCGGGCACGGCCGGGGTCCAGGCCGACGTGCTGTGGGAGAGCGGCGAGCCGGTCGCCGCCTCTCCCCGGCAGGTGCTGCGCACCCAGCTCGACCGGCTCGCCGAGCGCGGCCTGACCGCGTACGCCGGCACCGAGCTGGAGTTCATCGTGTTTCAGGACACGTACGAACAGGCCTGGAGCAAGGGCTATCGCGACCTGGTTCCGGCCAACCAGTACAACGTGGACTACTCGGTGCTCGGTACCGCGCGCATCGAACCGCTGCTGCGGGCGATCCGCAACGGCATGACCGGCGCCGGGATGTACGTCGAGTCGGCCAAGGGGGAGTGCAACCTCGGGCAGCACGAGATCGCGTTCCGCTACGCCGACGCGATGCGGACGTGCGACAACCACGTGCTCTACAAGACCGGCGCCAAGGTCATCGCGGCGCAGCAGGGGTGCAGCCTGACATTCATGTCGAAGTTCGACCGGCGCGAGGGCAACTCCTGCCACATCCACCTGAGCCTGCGCGCCACCGACAGCGACGCCCCGGTGCTGGCCGGCGACGGGGAGCACGGCTTCTCGCCGCTGATGGAGCACTTCCTGGCCGGCCAGCAGGCCGCGATCAGGGAGCTGACGCTCATGTACGCGCCGAACATCAACTCCTACAAGCGGTTCGTCGCGGGCAGCTTCGCGCCCACCGCGGTGGCCTGGGGCCGGGACAACCGCACCTGCGCCCTGCGCGTCGTCGGGCACGGCATGTCGCTGCGCGTGGAGAACCGGGTGCCCGGCGGCGACGTCAACCCGTACCTCGCCATCGCCGCGATGATCGCCGCGGGGCTGGACGGCATCGACCGGCAGCTCCCGCTGGAGCCCGAGTTCGTCGGCGACGCCTACGCGGCCCAGCGCGAACGTGTTCCGGCCTCGCTGCGCGAGGCGGCCGAGTGCTTCGCGGCCAGCGACCTGGCCCGCAGCGCCTTCGGCGACAAGGTCGTGGCGCACTATCTGAACGCCGCGCGCATCGAGATCGAGTCCTTCGACGCCGCGGTCACCGACTGGGAACGCTACCGGGGGTTCGAACGACTGTGAGCGTGCGGGAGAAGCGGTCCGGTGAAGCTGCCGGGCCGCTGATCGGGATCAGCGCGTACCGGGAGGTCGCGGCCTGGGGCGTGTGGCGCCAGGACGCGGCGGTGCTGCCGTACGCCTACGTGGATCAGGTCGCGTACGCGGGCGGAGTGCCGGTGCTGCTGCCCCCGCTCGGCGGACCGCGCTCGGCGCGCGTCGCGACGGCGACGGTCGCGCCGCTGGACGCGCTGGTGCTGGCCGGCGGCCCGGACATCGACCCGCCCAGGTACGGCGCGCGGCCGCAGCCGACGACGACCGAGGTGCGCCCCGAGCGCGACGCCTGGGAGCTCGCGCTGCTCGAGGCCGCGCTGGAGCGTGGCATTCCGGTGCTCGGGATCTGCCGGGGCGCGCAGCTGCTGAACGTCGCCTGCGGCGGAACGCTGCATCAGCACCTGCCGGACCGGATCAAGCATGCGGGCCACCGTCCCGCGCCCGCCCAGTACGGTCCGATCGAGATCGCCTTGGACCCCGAGGCGCTGCCCGGCGCGCTGCTCGGCCGCCGCGTCTGCGTACCCTGCTACCATCATCAGGCAATTGACACGCTTGGCCGTGGCCTCGCCGTCACCGCGCGGGCTCTGGACGGCACGATCGAGGCGGTGCAGCTGACCGGACGCGAGTTCGTCGTCGGCGTGCAGTGGCATCCGGAGCAGGACAACGACCGGCGCCTGTTCGACGCCCTGATCGCCGCCGCCCGCGTCGGCGCCGCTGAGGAGGAACGGGTATGAACTCGGCAGTGCACGAAGTCGTCAACCCAGCCACCGAGCAGATCATCGCCAAGGTCCCCGCGTCCACCCCGCAGGACGTGGACGAAGCGGTCGCCCGAGCCCGGCGCGCGTTCCCGGCCTGGCGCGACCTGGCCCCCGGCGACCGGGCCCGGCTGCTGCGCCGCTTCGCCCAGCGCGTCGATGAAGACCTCGAACACCTCGCCCAGCTCGAGGTGGCCAACGCCGGGCACACGATCGGCAACGCGCGCTGGGAGGCGGGCAACGCGCGCGACGTGCTCGACTACTACGCCGGGGCGCCCGAGCGGCTGTTCGGCCGGCAGATCCCGGTGCCCGGCGGCGTGGACCTCACGTTCAAGGAGCCGCTCGGCGTGGTCGGGGTGATCGCGCCGTGGAACTTCCCGATGCCGATCGCCTCCTGGGGCGTGGCCCCGGCCCTGGCCGCCGGCAACACCGTGCTGCTCAAGCCCGCCGAGCTCACCCCGCTGACCGCGCTGCGCCTGGCCGAACTCGCCCTCGAGGCCGGGCTGCCGCCGGACGTCTTCCAGGTGCTCCCCGGCCAAGGTGCGGTGGCCGGGGCGCGCCTGGTCGAACACCCCGCCGTGGCGAAGATCGTGTTCACCGGCTCCACCGAGGTCGGCCGGCGCATCGCGCAGCAGTGCGCGAGCCGCATCATCCCGGTGACGCTGGAGCTCGGGGGCAAGAGCGCGAACATCGTCTTCGCGGACTGCGATCTGGAGCGGGCCGCGGCGAGCGCGCCCTACGCGGTGTTCGACAACGCCGGCCAGGACTGCTGCGCCCGCTCGCGCATCCTGGTCGAGCGCTCCGTGTACGAACGCTTCCTCGGACTGCTCGAACCCGCCGTCGCTGGCGTGCGCGTCGGGGACCCTTCGCAGGAGGGGGTCGAGATGGGGCCGCTCATCTCGGCCGCGCACCGGGAGCGGGTCGCCTCCTTCGTCGACGACACGACGCCCATCGCCTTCCGCGGCACTGCGCCGGACGGTCCGGGGTTCTGGTATCCGCCCACCGTGCTCGCCCCGATCGCCCCAGACGCGCCCGCGTTCACCGAGGAGATCTTCGGGCCCGTGGTCGCCGTCGTGCCGTTCGAAGACGAGGCGGACGCGGTGCGCATCGCGAACGACAGCCCGTACGGACTGTCCGGATCGATCTGGACCGGCGACGTCGGACGGGCGCTGCGGGTGGCGCGCTCGGTGGAGGCCGGGAACCTGTCGGTCAACTCGCACTCCTCGGTGCGCTACTGGACCCCGTTCGGCGGCTACAAGCAGTCGGGCCTGGGCCGTGAGCTCGGCCCGGACGCGCTCGACGCGTTCACCGAGACGAAGAACGTCTTCATCGCGACCAACTGAGGCAACGCGACCAACGAGGCAAAGGGACAAGAGCGATGGTGGAGCGGTACAGCGGCAAGGTCGCGGTCGTCACCGGCGGCGCGGGCGGCATCGGCCTCGCCACCGTGCGGCGGCTGGCGGCCGAGGGCGCGAAGGTCGTCGTCGCGGACGTCGACAAGGCCGCGGGGCAGGCGGCCGCCGAGGAGGTCGACGGCCTCTTCATGGCCACGGACGTCACCGACCAGACCCAGGTGGAGGAGCTGTTCCAGGCGGCCGTCGACACCTACGGCTCGCTCGACCTCGCCTTCAACAACGCGGGCATCTCGCCGCCCGACGACGACTCGATCCTCGACACCGGGATCGAGGCCTGGCGCCGGGTACAGGAGGTCAACCTCACCTCGGTCTACCTGTGCTGCAAGGCGGCGATCCCGTACATGCTGCGCCAATACGAGACCGAAGGCCGCAAGGGCTCGATCGTCAACACGGCGTCCTTCGTCGCGCTGATGGGCGCCGCGACGTCGCAGATCTCTTACACGGCGTCCAAGGGCGCGGTCCTCGCCCTCTCCCGCGAGCTGGGCGTGCAGTTCGCGCGGCAGGGCGTGCGGGTGAACGCGCTGTGCCCGGGACCGGTGGACACCCCGCTGCTGCGTGAGCTGTTCGCGAAGGACCCGGAGCGGGCCGCGCGCCGCCTGGTCCACATCCCGCTGGGCCGCTTCGCCCAGCCCGAGGAGATCGCGGCCGCCGTCGCCTTCCTCGGCAGCGACGACGCCTCGTTCGTGACCGCCTCGACGTTCGTCGTCGACGGCGGCATCAGCGGGGCCTACGTCACCCCGCTCTAGCCGAGCGCGCCAGAAGCCGGGCCGCGCGGCCCGGCTTCTGCGGCCCTCCGGTGTCAGCTCTCCTCGGCCGGGGCCTTGGCACGCAGGATCCTGACGAACTCGCGCATCCACGACGGATGGTCCGGCCAGGCGCGGCCTGATACCAGCGTGCCGTCGACGACCGCCTCGCCGTCGACGAACTGACCACCGGCCGCGGCGATGTCCGGCGCCAGAGCCGGGTAGGCGGAGCTGCGCCGTCCGTCGAGCAGGCCGGCCGCGGCGGCGATCAACGGACCGTGGCACAGCTGGGCCACCGGCTTGTCGGCCTGGAAGAAGTGCCGCAGGATGCGCTGGCACTCCGGGTCGTTGCGCAGATACTCCGGTGCGCGTCCGCCGGGCAAGACGACCGCGGCGTAGGCCGAGGGATCGACGTCCGCGAACGCGAGGTCGGCGGGCCAGGTGCGGCCGGGCTTCTCGGTGTAGGTGTCGAAACCGTCGACGAAGTCGTGCACCACGAACTGGAGCTTCTTCTTCGCCGGGGCGGCGATGTGCACCTCGTAGCCCTCCTCGAGAAGGCGCTGATACGGGTACATCACCTCCAGGTCCTCCGCGGCGTCCCCGGTGAGGATCAAGACTTTGGTCATCGTGGCTCCTCCGTCGGCACGGTCATCTCCAGCCATCGTCAGCCGGGGCCGGGACGTTGGCAAGTGGTGCGGACGACCACCCTCAACCGCGCAGCAGGCCCAGGTCGACGGCGTTCGCCAGTGCCTGCATGCCCGTGTCGTTGGGATGGAGGTGGTCGCCCGAATCGTAGACGGGGTTGAGGTCGGCGATGTTGTTCGGGTCGCGCATGGCCTGGTCGAAGTCGATGACGCCGTCGAAGGCGCCGCTGGTGCGGATCCACAGGTTGATCGTCTGGCGAAGCGTTTCCGCGGCCGGCGTGTAGTAGCCGTTGCCCTGGATCGGCAGCAGGGTCGCGCCGATGATGCGCACGTGCGCCGCGTGCGCCTCGTTGATCAGGGTGCGATATCCGTTGATCAGGTCTTGGGCGGTCAGCGGCGTGCCGTTCGGCCCCGCGTCGTTGCCGATGTCGTTGATGCCCTCCAGCAGGATCACGTCGCGCACGCCGGGCTGGCCGAGCGCGTCGTGCTCGAACCGTTTC
>Ga0070739_10006606_pt1 | contig 12714 bp, 11 predicted proteins | sample Coa_R1_7_FD_66445 | JGI IMG/M metagenome (GOLD analysis project Ga0070739, IMG submission 66445) | Surface soil microbial communities from Centralia Pennsylvania, which are recovering from an underground coalmine fire - Coalmine... | ecosystem: Environmental > Terrestrial > Soil > Unclassified ... | reverse complement strand
GCGAAAACCTGGTATGCGCCTGAGATGCAAAGACCGGGGTGTGTTTGGACGCATACTCTTCTAATACGGTCATCTGATATCGCGCAGATCCAAAGCTTTCATGGGTTGATTAGTTATTTTAAGCGTCCGAATGCTCATCCAGATTCCTGGACGGAGTATAACGAACAGATTCAAATTCCAACCCGGGCACTGACTTGGGCCGAAGATATCGGCACGATTCCGTTTCTGCTGGACTTATTTAATGCACTCTATGCCGGTCCTGATATTCCGGTCCTTTTGCCCGCAGAGAATTCGAGACAATTTGAGTCGCTCGTACTCCGTATTTGGAGTCAACAATGGCCGAGGCTGAGGCGGGTTTTTAAATTCTGCACAGGAGCAATTGAAAGCCGTGTAGCAGACGGAAAACCTTTTGATTTACAGGTGATCCCTCCCAACAGCATTGGCAGAATACAACATGAAATCGACGATGCGGTTATTATTCAAGGTGGGTCGCCAGCCGGCCAGAAAAACATCCCAAAATGGGTCACACAGATTGCCAATGATTTTACTTCCAAAAACACTCGCTTCCGCGATTTTTTAAGAAATTTCGGAGCCGATGTGGCACCTCGGCGCACCTCATTTAAAAAATTAGTTGAGGCGTACAATTTAGAATCTTCCGATCTTGATTTCTCGGAGTACTGGGATGCGCTTCTTACGCTTTTTCCGGCTCAGAATGAAGCAACTAAGCTTAAGATTTCGGTTGTAAGCCCAAATTACGGGTCGAAAGCCATCAGTGCTCCAGTGGCTGAAAAAATGTCTGTTCTGGCCACTAGCCATCATGATTCGAGTTATCCAAAACGCATGCTGGAATTAATCGATCTCAAGGGCAGGTTGATGGAAGCGGAACCGTTGAGGGATATCCTGCAAGCCCTTGCATCAGCTTCTTATATAAATTCTTTTGGCGAAAGCTTAATTCAAGAAATTGCTATACATATCGAGCCTGAGCAGTTGGCAACCATCGCTTCTACGCCATCTGCATTGATGCTGTTGCTTGCCAGGAATCCAAGATTAGCTCGATTTCGAGAATTGTGGGTGGCTACAACTGGTCGCCATCAGCAGCTTCTGGATCTAATCGCTGGCAACCACTTAACTCAGCCAGATTGGGAAGAAATAATGCACGCAGCTATTCAAGCTCGTGTACCTCAAGTTGGGCATTCGTTTGTTCGGATAATGGGTGTTGCTGCTGTGCATGTAGCACTGAACATTTGTCAGCAATATTCTGTTGAGCTTCCCCGTGATTGGAATTCAGTATTTGGTGAGCACACGGGTATAGTTGCGGAGTGGTTGCGGTCTCATGCAGATGTGAAGGTCTCCCTCATAAGGATTTTGGCGCAAACGTTAAGCCCCTTTGATCCTGCCTTGCTCGCGCTAGGGTCTGATATTTGGCAGCCTCTCCTCGAAACTGATATGGCTCCCTCTCAAAGGGCATACGCCTTCATGTTGCTGCTCGGATTGCAGAACCCGTCGGGCAAGCCTTATGAACTAGTAGCACAAACTTTCGGAATCATCCACAAAGCCGCAGAACTAGAACGGTTGGAATCCGATACATGGATTATCTTGCGGGATTCTCTTCCGGTCCTTGGGTGGGGACGAGACTGGGATATTTGCGAGCGATTACGCCGGTTATTGATCGGTAAGTATGTTTCTTACGGTTGGCCCATCAATTTCTTGCTGAGAGCCCTCCAAGATCGGGAAGCTTTCGAACGAACATTGCTTTACATAATATCTGAAAAGCATCTGCGGCCTTTTGGGAGATTTTTGTTGGCGGAAGCACGTTCGGGGTCAGCCTGTCCAACAGCTGCCCATAGCGAACTCATAATGAAATATGAAAAAAAACTTCGCAAGTAGCTGTAATCTCCACTGCTCAAGTCGCTTTATACAGCCTTAAATAATTCTTACAGGGAAATCTTCAGCGCCTTTGCAATGCTGTGCGCGCCTTCAAAGGTAATGTTTCTCTCGCCACGCTCAACTGCGCCTACATAATGCCTGTGCAGTCCGCACTTTTCAGCAAAGTCTTCTTGGGAGAACCCGCGGGTTTGGCGTAATTCTCTAATTCGCTTCCTGAATTTACGGAAATACCTTGCATTTCGAGAAATCCACCGTGTATGCTCTCGGCTCCGTTTTGTAAAAATCCTATAGGTATTAGGCCTGAGGCAAATACGGTTCCATTGTTTTCGGTTTAATGTGCCTGATGGTTTACAAAAGGCAAATCACAAACAGTGTTTTATGAATAACGGGCAGCACCGGTGTTGAAGCACCGAATGCCGCCCTAACCAAAGCGCCTAATGGGAGGCACAAATGGCTGCAATTGAAGTTACCAAAAAACTGCTTATTTATCACACTCTCTATCGTCTCAACTTGTCTTTTTCAAACATTGTCACCCGTTGCCGAGAATTGCATGATGCCGGGGGACTTACCACACGCTCCACGAAGCTGTTTCAGGGGTACACACAAGAATTGCAAGCCGAAATCAATCAGGAGTTGCTTGAGATGATGCATGCCACTGAATTAGATGATTGGGGTCGGTTTGGCAAGATCAGGCAAGCCGAGGAAAAGCGGCTCAGAGACCCCGATGACGTGTTTATTCACGCGAAGGAGCGTAGAGCGCAGATTGCGAGAGAACGCAAGAAAACCAAGCGCAAGAAGTAAAATTGACAATAATGTTTGACCAATCAACCCGCTAAAGCGGGTTGATTGGGGTTGCCGGGGGCAATTTCAAGAGATCAACAAGTTTCCACAAGAATCTATATCTTTTTCGAGCGGTGTCCTCAGACGAGCTACCATCTGCATATTTTGGCCGTCCGGCAAGCGCCAATGCTGCCGGATTCAGCGTAATTCCAATACTTTTTGCATTTACCACCCGGTTCGAGGTGAGTTCTTCCAGTAATTCACGTTTTTTCTCTTTTGAAGCAGTTTTGTACAGTAAATTAGCGTTTCCGGCGAGTTCGAGGAAATTCTCCAAGGATCTGATTGATCGTTCTGCCATTGGACCGGAATCACTCAATTTTCTCTCGATGTCGCGTCGTTTGGTTTCAGTAGCAACTTTTTTTTGTTCATAGACTTGTTTTTCCAGAATGCCATCCATATAGGCTTCAAGCAGACGCTCCGCTTGAATATTGATTCGCTCGAGGTCGGCCTTGAGGGTCTGTTCAATTTGTCTCTTTGACTCAGCCCAGTCTTGGGTAATCGCGTTCATTGAGTCAGTAAAATCTTTCTTCTCAAGATCGCAGAATTGCAGGGACGAGAACAAAGTTTCCAAGGCCCGGTCAATTTCTGTTTCTTTTACGGACGTTGCGGGGCAGTTTTTACTATGACAGCGGTAATAGACATGTCCTTTATGAGTTTCACCGATGATGGAATAGCCACAAGAATCGCAGGCAAAGAGTCTTCGAAACAGGAAATCATGCACCTTGTTTCGCTTTGGATATCTGCCCATTAGGATTTCTTGCACACGCTCAAACAAGGCAGGGCCAATCAACGGTTCGTGGTTACCGTTGAAACGTTGACCTGTTTTCTTGATTTCAATTTCTCCTAAATAGAAGCGCCGGTTAAGCAGCAGCGACATGCTGTTCCGACACACTTTCTTGCCTGTTCTGCTTCTAAGGCCCAAGTCGTACATCTTTTTAACCAACCCATCAAGGGAAAAGCCGCCAGTTGCATAAAGGTCAAAGGCCTTGCGCACCAGAGGCGCAGTTTTCGGATCAGGGGTCTTTCGTTTGCCTTTGCCATGATTCAGATAGCCAAGAGGTGCTGGCATAGGCGTGAGTCCTTGTTTCAATCGACCATAAAAACCTTTTAGAGTTTCTTCTCGGAGATTGCGGATGTAATCCGAAGCTACAACCGCCTGGATATCGGCTGCAAGCCGGCCGCCGCGGGAACGGAGATCTAAAGATTCATTGGCAAATAATATCTCGACCCCGCTGTCGATCAGTTCCCCAAGATCAGCCCAATCTTTAAGATTTCGAGCGGAACGGTCAATTTTGTGCATGATCACCCCAGATGCTTTGCCTGATTTCAGAAGCTTAAGCATTTTGGTGAAGATTGGACGGCCCCGCTTTGCTGCGGTCTCTTGTTCTTCAAAGAGCTGGCAAATTTTTACTCCACGGCGGGCTGCACAACTTTCGTTTGCATCTTTTTGTTGCTGGAGCGAGACGCCGTCCTCTCCTTGTCGGGTCGTGGAAACCCGCACATAAGAAAAGAATTCTTTCATGTGTTTTGATTGATTACTTAATGGTAGGGGAATCGACCTTTAATACAGCGTAGAAAACAAAACTAAAGCTGTCAAAAGTCCCGGCGTGTGCCGGGATTTTTTAATTTCATGGTTCATCCGGTGTAATGGGTTCCGTCGCCTCAAGATAAATACTGAGCGCAATTTCAACATATCGATCCAGAAAACGCATGAGGGTCATCAATTCGTCATCACTTTTGCCGGGATAACGCGACCGCAGCCGTCCCAACCGGATGTCCTGATTGGGAATGTCATTTGTAAGCATGTTTACTACATAGCAGGTTTCTTTGGGTAAAGGCAGGAGGCAAATTTTGCCAGATCATGCAGGTTCGGGGAAGCAATTCACAGCTTATCTCCACGATTGTCAAAATGCGAAGTATCTGGCAAATTTTGCCCTCTTTTTCGATCTTCTAGCCTCTGGCATGCTGAATTGGCCAGGAGGAAGAATGCATAAAAACAAAAATGACTTTAACAACCTGTGGGTTGCAAGAAGGCGTCTGCGCATGTCACAAAAACAAGTTGCACGACTGCTCGGACACGCAAGCACCACCATGCTTTCAAAATATGAACGGGGGCGCAGGCCGCCCCCATTCGAAATCGCAATCAAACTCACTATCATTTACAAAATGAATATTGAAGAGTTGTTCCCGCAGCTCTACCGTGAGTTAAAAACTGAAATCGTTCTAGCCCAAAATTAATTTCAATAAATTATGCCCACAATCCTTGAGAGATTGGCCAGTTCTGCTCAATTCCTGCCATCAAGTCCTCTTCAATTTCTTGCCTTGAGAATGACAGCGCGCCTTCAGGACCTCCCAAACCTCAGCCGCTATCTTGTACTCTTTGAGCATTTTCCAAAAGAGCTATTGCTTCAGGCATACCAAGAGGCGCGAAGAGCAGGTAGCTTAGGCGACGGATTCTTTGGTGCTTTTAGAAAATTAACCAACCAAACAGAATGAAAAATAAATTTGCGGCTTTTGTGGTTGGCAGGCGCTCTGTAGCTGTAGCCGTTTTCGAAGGTTTGAAATTATCTTTTTGGCAGGTCCGCTCATTTCAAGCCAAACCAGATAAAGCGTCGCTGGCAGTAACAGCTTTCGTCAATTACATCATTGAGCGCTGCGAGATTGAAGCGGGAGGCATTGAAGAAATACCAGACGGCCTTATGAGCCGAATGGCTGAGTTGACGAACCTTGTCGAGCAGCTTCTCCGCGAACGCAGCATCCCAGTTTCAGCTGCTACAAATGATGTTCTCTTTGCCTCATACAGCCACCCGCCAATTTCTAGCCGAGCAGTCTTGCGGGACATAGGTCAACGAATCTTCCCGCAGCTTCGGGAATCGTCGTCCAGCAAGGAACTGCTGGATGCTGCGCTGCTTGGGCTTTATTTCCAAACAGAACGCCTGCTCTCTGATTATTAAACCTCAATTTACATGGTCGGACCACTCTCGTATCTGGGCGGCAAAAACCGCATTGCCCAGAAAATCATCTCTCTTATTCCCGAACATAACTGTTATATCGAACCATTCTGCGGCGGCGCTCAAGTGTTCTTTCACAAACAGCCTTCGAATGTCGAGATTCTGAATGATCTTGACGAAGAGATTTTTAATTTCCTACGCGTCTGCCAACTCCATGAGCAGGAATTGGTCCGGTACCTGCAATTTTGTATCGTAAGCCGAAAGTGGTTTGACCTGTTCCAACAGCAAGACCCGAAAACTCTTTCTGACATCCAGCGCGCAGCCCGCTTTTTTTATCTTCAGAAAAATTGTTATGGTGGGCTTATCAACCGTAAGAACTTCACAATTAGTGTTCAAGATGGCTCTAATTACAATCCGCACCGCATTCCCATGGTGTTGCACCTTGCCCATGAGAGGCTGCTTGGTGTTCAACTTGAATGTCTGCCGTATCAGGATATATTGAAAAAATATGATCGCCCGGACACTTTCTTCTATCTCGATCCGCCATATTTTAACCGCCCATATTACAGATTCAATTTCAGCAAAGAGGACTACATAGAACTTGCGCAGCTGCTTAAGACAATTCAGGGCCAATTCCTGCTTTCGCTCAATGATGTTCCGGAGGTCCGCGAAATCTTTGCGGATTTCAAAATTCGCGGCTTAACTTTTTCCTACAGCTCACAGCGCAAAGCAGGTAAGGTGTACAAAGAAGTCCTGATCGCCAATTATGACTTGCCGCCTGAGGGGGAAGACCCGCAATCTGCGGGTGTTACTGCAATCAAACAAGAACAGCACTCCGCTGAAATGAAAGAACCAGATACAAGTTAAAATCATCAAAATGAAGAAACATTCGTAAGGCAGATGGAACATAGGGACTACAGCGGCGCAATTCGATGGCAGGTTGACCAGGGTGTACCTGTTACAACAATTGCACGGCTCTTTAATAAGTCAGCAAGCAGCATCCCAGTCATCGTTTGGCGTGATGTCAATCGACTTATTCCGCGCAAAGTTGAAAACACTCTTTATGATACGAACCTTGCCGGGATGGCAGCCGACGAACTTCTTAGAGATATAGAAATAAACGAAGATGAACTGAAAGCCCCTCTCAGATTAACTGAGCTTGAGCAACAAATTGACGCATTCGGAAGGCATTTCTGGGAAAAAGTCCGGGACCATGCTGGCGCAAAAGAGCTTGGATTGCTACTGCGAAAAGTAAGCAGGCCTTCATGGGAAAACATCTCCCTTCGCCGTGCTGGAGCAAAGCTTTACCATCTGCTTGCCGAAATTTACCTTCACGCCGGCTGCTGCCGCTCATCGCTGGAATTCGGCGTGAGAGCATGTCGTGCGGAAGAGAGGTTATATAAAGAAACGCTGAGCAAAGATGAATTATTCAGCATCGGCAAGACCTCACTGCTCATTTCCCAGGCCCTCATTAACCGCAGTGAGTTTGATACAGCTTTGCCTTGGATTAAGCGGAGTAAGCGGGCCTTTGAAGCCGGGTCCCACCCAATCGACCCCGAACATTACAAGCAGCTTGCCACCGTCCAATTGCACAGCAATGCCGTAAAAGAGGCACATAAGAATTACCAACTGGCTGGCAGGCTGCTTGCCAATTACAAATACAAGCCCAATGCCACAGCAGCCGAGATCAAAGACATTAGTGAGCGGCATCTGTACATTACAGACAGCAGTTCCGATTGGGAGAAGGCATTTAATCTCATGGAATATGCGCTCAAAAGCTGGCCCAAGGATGACATCCACAAGGGCCTGAATGTGAACTGGGCCGCAGCTGCCGGATTGAGCAGCGATTCCCCGGAAGGAAACAGGTCTGCCATAAAGCTGCTGCGTGACAAGACAGACTTAAGTAGAGGCTATTTGCATCCCCAGACTGTCACAGAGCTGCTATTAATGACTCCAGAATTACCGCGCCAACTTCGCCCTGAGTGGGCCCGGTTCTGCCTGCATTACAACGCATTCCGCAATAAATAATCACTTTCCCGCACTCTTCCTAAAATTCTGTCCGAAATTACAAAAACTCAATAAGGTGTTATTCCCGAAAACCCGCCCTTCTTTCCATACTCGACCAGTCGAAAAATTTTAATTCGTAATCGACTTTTAAAGCATGCCCTTCATCGAAAACATCATTGCGAGCCTCTGGAACAGTTTGACGCGTTTGTTCAAGCGCAGACTTACCGGCGGCCTGGCCCTCGGAAAAATTGTTGTGGATGGCCGGGTTACAAAGCTCAAGTATTTCCTGCCGCAATTGAAGCGCGCCGAGCATCTGGTGATCTTGGGAAAAACCGGCCAGGGCAAGAGCTTTCTAATTCTCTTCCTCTGCCTTCAGGATATCCGATCCAGTCGCGGCTTTATTATCTTCGATCCCCATGGAACTCTCATTCCGCTGATTCTCCAAGCAATAGCCTTTGAAGAAAAAAGAACTGGCAAGGACCTAAGCAGCAGGGTCGTTGTGATTGAGCCGGCAAACCAGTTGTGGTCCGTTGGATTTAATCCACTTGAAGGCCATAGGGGCCAGCACAGTTTTGTTTCGATCATCGGTCTTGCCGCGATCATTAAAGAGCGCTGGGGACTTTCTCACTTCGGGCCGCAAACGGAAGAAATACTGCGCAACTCGCTTCACGTCCTTGCTGACAATGAACTGACAATCCTTGAACTTTCAGCACTGCTCTCCAATTCAGCTTTCCGGAAGAAATGCTTAAAGCGCGTCACCAATCCCGAGGTTAAAGACTACTTTGAAAACCGCTTTGAACCGATGAGCGAGGCGATGAAGGCCACGGTCAGAAATCCCATCCTTAATAAGACCAGCGAGTTTGCTTCTGATCCACACTTCCGGCACATCCTGGGACAACAGCAATCGAGTTTCTCTGTTCTTGATGCAATGGACAGCGGAAAAATCGTGCTGGTTGACCTGAATAAAGGACTGCTTGGAAAACACTCAGCTACGCTCGGCAGCCTGCTCATGGCACAAATCGCTAGCGCGATCTTTGCCCGGAAGTCCCGCAACATTTACTCACTTTACCTCGATGAAATCCAAAACCTGCTTACGGCTGATTCCGACCTTGATGTGCTATTGGCAGAAGCTCGCAAATTTGGTGTCTCAATCGTTTCTGCAAACCAGTATCTCGACCAATTTCCGAAGAACATGCGGTCAGCCGTGCAGGCAATCGGGACGCATATTGCTTTTCAGCTCTCAAATGATGATGCCGGAATTGTTGCAGCAATGCTTGACGGTGGAAAGCCCCTTGTAGAGCTCTTAAAAAACCTGCCCAAAAAGAATTTTGTCGTTAAGAGCGGCCACTACCCATGGAAACAAGTTGAGGTCCCTGAAGTAAAGCTTGAGAAGACCGACGTTCATCATTTGCTCGACCGTTCCCGAAAGAATTATGCCCGTCTCCGTGCTGATGTTGAAGCGGAAATCCAGAGCAGACGCCCCAAACAAAAACAGACGGTAGAGGAGGCGCTTGATGCCTGGGAGTAAAGCTTGCGCCGTTGTCCTTACCAACCGTGACCGCCTACTTTTGAAAGAACTTGCGACGGCCAAAGTAATTGATCGGGAACAGGCCAAAAAGATTGCAGGTTTCAAGTCCACTACACGCGCCAATGACCGCCTCCTAAAACTGACTCGCGCTAGCCTCTTAAGGCGTTTCTTCTTGGGAACTCGCGCAGGCGGAACAAAAGCTATTTATTCACTTTCCACAAAAGGTGCACAAATTGCAGAGGTGGATGGACGTTTGATCCAGCGTAAGAGCAATTCCCTGCTGATTGGAGATTTATTTGTTGAGCACCAACTTGCCGTCAATTCTGTCTGGATTCAGGCGAAGTTTACACCTGTTCCTGTTGCCGACGTTCAGTTTTCCCGCTGGCTTATTTTTCCATCAGCACTTTCCAAAAGTACGCCACTCATGCCGGATGGCTACTTTGAATTGAAAAGCACCTCCGGCATGTACTGCCTGTTCTGTGAGGTCGATCGCGGAACAGAATCCCTCAAAGTATGGTCCAGAAAAATTTCTTTGTATCTCCAGCTTGCAGCAAACGGGGAGTTCCAGACACTTTTCAAGCAAAGCCGCTTCCGGGTGCTTGTTGCCGTTCTCTCTGAGCGGCGTCTGAATATTCTTCGAAGAACAACCGCCTTGCACACCGAGAAAGTTTTCTGGTTCGCAACCCTTGAGGAAATTAACAACAAGGGCCTTTTTGCTCCCATCTGGAAACGCCCCGTGGGTGAGCAAAAAGTGCCTCTCCTATGAAAGGCCCTTATGCGTCTTTGTACAAATTGCAACCAGATCACCACAGGAAAGCCTCTTTTTTGCAACAAATGCGGCAATTCCTACAACATCAAGCTGTGCTCCCGGTTGCATGTAAATCCGCGGGCCGCCCAGATTTGCGCCGAGTGTGGCTCAAAGGATTTGAGCACACCGCAGCCCAAAGCATCACTCTTTGTCCGCTTCTTTATTTTCCTGCTTGGCCTCGGTCCTGTATTTCTATTTTTCGCTGCTGCCGGAATTTATCTCGCTTTCTACATCCACAAACTCTTTACCAATCCCAATGGTCTTCTGCCGCTGATGTGCCTTGGGTTCCTGCTCGGTCTTCTACTGCTTGTCTGGATGATGCTGCCAAAGGGACTGCGGAGATTGCTGGCTGGGATTGGAAAGCTGGTCTTCAGGCGGAAAAGCAAGGATGGGTCAAATAAGCATTGAAGGAAGACGAGCGTCATTTTAGTGGGCTTATGCGGAATGGGATTAGGTAGGTAGTCGGATTTCGTCACTGTTCGGAAATCCGCATGGCTATTGCTCAGTTTTAGCGTTTAAATCGGGCAGAACTGCCCGAGGCATTACCCGTAGGGAAAAGGAAATATGAACCGCAGTGAAGAAGCAAAAGCAATCAATGGAATCGAACTTGGCGAACCGTTGAGCGTCTATGACGCGGCGCAACTTATCGGCTGCTCGGCCTGGACCATTAGGCAAAAGCACGTGAAAGCAGGACTGCCGTGCTTTCGCTCCAGGTCAAGCGGCCGAATGATTTTCTACAGGAATCAGGTGGTCGCTTGGATTCTCGAGAGACAAAAGGAACAGAAAGGAGGAAACCAACTGTGAGTTTATGGCGGCGTCCAAGCGGCATTTATGAAAGCCACATCATGATCGATGGTGAGCGCTATCGCAAGTCCACAGGCACGAGTAACAAACGGCTCGCGATGCTGATCGACAAAAAGAATGAGGAAGAACTCGTAGCAAAACGCTTTCAAGTCGAGGAACACGAGTTTAACCCGGCCATGAAGTTTTCCGAGCTCGCCACTCGCTTTCTTGCCGCAGGCTCAAAACCATGGCACCGGGAGCGGCTCAACATTATCCTGCCATATTTTGCCGGCATGGAGATTGGCCAGATCCGCAGAAGCATCATTGACCGCTACCGAGCGCACCGGCACAGCCAAAAGAAAATCACCGAATCAACCATTAACCATGACCTACAGTGCTTGAGACACATCCTTTATTGGGCCGTGGACCAGGGCTTTCTTCCTGATAACCCACTTAAAAGACTCAGGCTGGAAAAACCACGTAGAAAAAAGCGGCCGGTGATGAGCTTGGATGATGAAGAAAAACTACTGCTGGCTCTTGTTGACCACCAGAAGAACATAACCATCTGTGGCCTTGATACTGGCATGCGTCGGGGAGAAATCCTGTCCCAACTTTGGGAAGACATAGATTTCCCGCGCCGGGTTCTTTCTGTAACGCACTCAAAAACCGCTGGCGGAGAATCCCGCGAAATACCACTGACTAAGAGATTCTTTGCTCTGCTCGCCAAAGAACGCAAACCCACAGGACTGATTTTCACCTTTGACGGCAAACCTATCCACCAGCTCAAGACCGGATGGAAGGCCGCCATCCGCCGGGCAGGAATCCGTCCTTACCGTTTTAAAGATCTGCGTTCAACCTTCAATTCCCGGCTGCTCGAAGCAGGCGTGATTAAAGATGTGCGCAAGGAACTTATGGGCCACAGCCGCAATGAAGATACCAACGATCTGTACAGCCATATTGAGCTGCCGACCTTGCGCGAAGCAATCGGAAAACTGGAGCAGTGGTTAGAAGGGCAAAAAAGAAAGGAGGGATCAAAAGAACTTGAAAGTACGCCGCCACAGAGTGAGCAAAGGCAATCTCTGAAAGACGACCCGCTCTTGATAAATGAGGAATCGCAAGAAACCAAACGTGTGAGGGTCAACTGATTTTTGCACAAGGAGGAAACATGGCAAATCGCAAAGGAAATTTTGGAAGGCAGGCTTCACAGAAATTCAAACGCGAAGGCAAAGGCATTGCAAGAGGCGTTGCCCGCGAAGGAAAGAAGATTGTGACCGGTGCGGTTAAAGGGTTTCTGAATGCTTTTAATCCGTTCCGGTAAACCTCAGACAGCCCAAATTTAACAAGGAAGGAGGGAAACAGGTGCCATCGCAGATAGGACCAACAAATCCAACTGAGTGCGTCTCCGCAGTCCAGCATATTCGTAAGATGCGCGGTGGGGCACAGGCCCATCTGCTTCGCGCATCTGACAACCACTACTACGTCACAAAGTTCCGCAACAATCCTCAGGCAGTCAGAATACTTGCCAATGAATATCTGGCAAGCAAGCTTGGAACATATCTTGGCCTCCCCATGGCGGAGGTCGCAATTGTCTCAGTCCCAGAGTGGCTTATTGCTAACAGCCCAGAATTGAAAATCGATCTTGGAGGTTATTATTCGGTACCATGCGCCAGTGGTTTGCAATTCGGATCACGTTATGTGACCGACCCACTCGGAGCAACAGTCTTTGATTACCTGCCCGAGTCGATGCTGAAGCGGGTCAGAAACCTTAAAGACTTCACCCGAGCCCTGGCTTTCGATAAGTGGACCGGCAATGCTGATGGCCGCCAAGCGGTATTTACAAAAACCGCCAACAAGCGTTTCTATCATGCGGTCTTTATCGATCATGGTTATTGCTTCAACGCCGGCGAATG
>Ga0070739_10006605_pt1 | contig 12717 bp, 8 predicted proteins | sample Coa_R1_7_FD_66445 | JGI IMG/M metagenome (GOLD analysis project Ga0070739, IMG submission 66445) | Surface soil microbial communities from Centralia Pennsylvania, which are recovering from an underground coalmine fire - Coalmine... | ecosystem: Environmental > Terrestrial > Soil > Unclassified ... | reverse complement strand
GGCCGGGAGACGAAGTCATCACGGTTTCCCACACCTTCTTTGCCACAGTGGAAGCCATCATCGAGACGGGTGCCACTCCCGTGTTTGTGGACGTTGATCCGGATACCCATACCATGGACGTCGAGCAGGCGGAGCGTGCGGTCACCCCACGCACCAAAGCAATTGTTCCCGTGCACCTCTATGGGAGGATGGCCGACATGGATGGGGTCATGGCAGTCGCGTCACGGAATGGTCTCAAGGTGGTCGAGGACGCCTGTCAGGCTCACGGCGCCAGGCGGAATGGCCAGGCCGCAGGCACGATAGGCGATGCGGGCTGCTTCAGCTTCTACTACTCCAAGAATCTCGGCGCCTACGGTGAGGCCGGAGGAATCGTAAGCAACGACCCGACTGTGTCGGAGCGAGTGCGTGTTCTGCGGGATCATGGCTCCGCGGTCCGCTATCACCATCAAGAGGTGGGCGTAAATGGCCGGCTGGACGAGATGCAGGCAGCGGTTCTGCGAATCAAGCTGCCCAGACTCGAGGAGTGGAACCGGCAACGCCGGGCCTATGCCTCGCTCTACAACGAGCGGCTTCGGGACCTCCCCATCGGAACCCCGGCGCCGGCCGGAGAGGACCATGTCTTTCACCTCTACGTCATCCGTCACCCCAGACGCGAGGCGCTACGACGGCACCTCGAAGCCGGCCGGATTCACACCGGGATCCACTATCCGGTCCCCTGTCACCTGCAGCCGGCATGCATGAGGTATGGTCAGGGACAGGGCAGTCTGCCCGTAACCGAATCACTCGCCGATGAGATTCTTTCGCTGCCCATGTTTCCTGAGCTGACGGCCGAAGAGGTCGATCGGGTCTGTGAGTCGGTGGCGGAGTTTTTCGGAGGTGAAACGGTGACTGGTACCCATGTTGAGGCGGCTCAGTAGCCGGTAAGCCAATGGAACTCTCAGATTACGGACGCCTGCTGCGCAAGTGGGCCTTGCTTATCATCGCCGGAACCGTCCTGGCCACGGGCATCGGGGCCGGCCTGGCCATAAAGGCGAAAGCCGGCGTAGCGCCCAGCTATCAGGCCACTGCCGGCGTGTTCCTCAATTACGTCACGCCCTACGGTACCCCGTACAACGCCACGGTATCTCCAAGTGCCCAGGCCAGCCTGCTCTCGGAGCGAGTACATGACCGCGCCGCTCTCGCGCCATTGCAGGGCAGCCCGACTTTCAACCTGTCGGCGCTTCGCAGCATCAGCGGAGTCCTCGATACCAATGCTCCTCAGGTCACGGTAACGGCGACCGCGACGACGCGACAGGTGGCTGCAATTGTCGCTCGCCGTGTTGCCCAGTATCTGGCCGGCATGGAGGACCGCCGGGTAGCGTCCGAAGGGAGAGCACTGCAGCGATCGCTCGCGACGGCGGCTCAGCGTGCCAGTGCGCGTTACCAGGCGGCAGACAGCCGGTATCTGGCTGTATGTGGGTGCGGACCCGGAGCCAACGGGAGCCCCACAGTATCCGCCTCGACGCTTCGCGCCCTTCGAGCGAGGCTCGACCTGCTCGAATACGACTATCAGAATGCATACAATGCGCTTCAGGGAGCCAACCCGAATCCGATTCCACCGGCGACGGTCACCCCAGGAAGCGTTCACAAAGTCAGCAGCACCAAAGGCTCCCTCCTGAAGACCATCGCTCCGGCGGCGATCCTCGGGTTCATCCTGAGCGTGGCGCTCGCGGCGGCGCTTGACTACGGACTTGCAGGCGGTTCCCTTATCCCCGGCTTCCTCAAACTGCCGGCCCGACCGGTCAAGGGGCGCCTGCGTGCGCCAGTGATAGGTCACCTGCCCAGCCCCAACCTCCGTCTCGATCGTGGGGCCGCTCATCTTCTCCAGGACAATGCCGTTCGTGCTCAGGTGTTGGCGGCCCTGGCCAAGTCAGCGGACCAGACGGCTGAGATCGTATCGCGCCTGGTGAGTCGAGCCAATCCAACGCTTTACATCACCAGCCCGACCCATCGCGACCCCAAAACCGAAACCGCCCTGAGCTTGGGCTGCGCACTCGCTCAGCGCGGTCTCAGAGTCATCATGGTCGACGGCGATCCCGGTGGGCGGCTGACCGCCTTCCTCGGCTTGGGCGGCCGGCCAGGTCTGGCGGACTTCCTTTCCTATCCCGACATGTCACTCACCCAGCTTCTGCAGCCCGTCGATTTCAATCCAGGAGTTCCGTCAGGGTCCCTGTGGCTTCTCCCGGTTGGCTTGAATATCGGGCCCGGAGGGGTGAGCAGCACCCAGCCGCCGGTGCCTGGCGATTTGGATGCATGGCCCTCGGGCATGAAAGAGATCTCGGCCGCGGCGGATATCGTGCTTGTCAACGGAGTTCCCGTTCTTGAATCGTCTTCCATGGTCAATCTGGCTTCCACGCTTGGCGGAGCACTAGTCGTGATTCGTCGGGAGCAGGCCGACGAGGACCTCGTGACCGCGTATGATCTGCTGAAGGGGCATCAGGTACGCGTGCTTGGTCTCGTCGTTAACGCCGGCGACCGTGGCTTGGCGAAACACCTAACTCTGGAGGCGCCGCCCTCAGAAGGTAGAACCAGGCGGCTGCCGGAGCCGGAGCTTCAGGAGACTTCCTGAGGCATGCTGGCCGAGGTTGAGGGAGGCCGGCTAACTTCAGAAGCCGCGCGAGCGCGAACTGGCGCGCTGCTCGGCCTGCTGGCTGTGTGCGTGCTGGTGGGAGTCCTCGTCTACACCAACCTCGCGCTCGCCGGGGCCGGGGTTGCCATGGCGCTGCTCCTCGTGCTGCTGGCCCTGCGGCATCCCTCGGCCATAGCCTACGTCGCCCTCACCTGGCTCGTCTTTGAAAAGGCAGTCGGATATCACGTGGGCTCGTACTCGAACACGCTGTCGACGGCTGGAGACGGTCTGTTGGTGCTGTCGCTGTTCTGGGTGCTGGTTCTGAACCTGATGCGCCGTCACCGGCCGCTCTTCTCGTTGAGGGAGATTGGGGCTCCCGTGTTGGCCTTTGTGGCCCTTGGAATCGTATCCACGCTTGTCAACGCCGTTCCGCTCCGCATTGCGGGGCTTGGCATCCTGTCGACGATTCACGCCATGCTGATATTCCTGGCCCTGGTGAACATCGGTCTGCAGGCGCGGGACGTACGTCGCTTCGCCTTCGTGGTCTCCGGCCTGATTGCCTTGGTATCGATCATTGCCGTCTTGCAGGCCATCCCCCACAGTCCCGCCTGGGCGCTCGGAGGAGTGCACTTCACCACCACCGCCGGGATCATGCGGGTCACCGGTCCTTTCGACAACCCCAACAGCCTGGGCGACTATCTGGCGATGACGGTTCCCATTCCGCTCATGCTGCTGTTCTTCGGCAGAACTACTGGGAGCGCTCGTAAGCTGGTCGCCGTGGCAGCAGGTCTCGGGCTGCTGGCCATTCTGCTTACATTTGCCCGCGAGGCATGGTTAGGGCTGCCCGTGGCCACGCTGATCGTCGGACTGGCCGTGGATCGGCGGCTGCTCAAGGCGTTTGTTACCTACGTCGTTCCGGCGCTGGTCGTGCTCCTGCTCCTCGCGGCCCCTTTCGCCAGCCGACTGCTCGAAACCACCCACGGAAACTTGAGGCTGACGCTACTCAAGCTCAGCATGCCGCTCATCCTGTCACACGTCTGGCTCGGAGTGGGGCCGGGGCGGTTTGGCGGACACGTGGCGCTCATCACGCACACACCCCTCTATGCTCAGTACGGGCTCACGCAGTATTTCTACGGCACCGGGAACCAGATCGATATGTTCTGGACGCATCTGGTGGCCGAATCGGGAATCCTGGGGTCGGCAGCGTTCCTGGCTGCGATCGTGGCGTGTTTCATATCCGGACGTCGAGCCTATCTGCGGACGTTTGACCCCCGTCGACGTGCCTTGCTGCTTGGGCTGCTGTACGCGGCCCCCGTCGGCGTGTTCGTCTCGTTGGTCTCGCCCACGCTCGAAGCCGGCCCAGGAGCAACACTATTCTGGGCCTTGATGGGCATGCTCGTGGTACTGGCCGCATCACCTGATGAATCGCATCCGCTCCGGCGGCCTTCACCGGTCAGCCATGGTTAGACCTGATGCCGGTCCTATCGCCATCGTCTCAGAGGATCTGAGCCTCCCCCTTGATGAGGGTCTCAAGAAATTTGTGTTTTGTGTGGCGTCTCATCTCTCCCGGAGCACCCCTCCACTCATGATCTCCACTCGGCCGGAAGGCCCACTTCCGCCTGAGGTCCTGCACTGTCCGTCGGGGCGCCTCATGCAGGGCTCAACGCTGAAGCGTGAGCTTGCCGCTTTCGGACCCGACCGCCTGATCTACGTACCCAGAGCGGCCGGCACCCGCAATGCCTTCATCCGCTCGCAGATGCTGGGGCGTCTGGTGCCCGGCGCCAAGATCATGATGGTGTCGCTCCAGCAGAGGCACTACGGGCCCGCGGCCCGCGCGTTCATCCGCCGCTTCCACCCGTACATCACGGTTTCGCAGGGGCTTGAAACGCGGGACCAGCTGCGGCGGCTCGACATCCCTTCTATGGCCATTCCATCGGGAGTGGATCACGACATGTTCCGCCCCGCCTCCCGCGATGAGCGAAGGCGCCTTCGCCTAGAACACGGGATTGACCCGGAGCGCTTTGTCATCTTGCACGTGGGTCACCTGCGCACCCAGCGGAATGTGGAGCTGCTCGGCCGGCTGCGACAGACGGTGGATGCTGACGTGGTGATGGTGGCCAGTACCTCGACCACGGCCGACGTGGGACTGGGGGAAAAACTTCGTGCACGAGGCGTTCATATCATCGATCGATATGTGCCGGACGTCGCCGACTTCTACCGGATCGCCGATTGCTACCTATTCCCGGTACACGTCTACTACGGCGCCATCGAGATGCCGCTTTCGGTCCTCGAGGCCATGTCTTGTGGGATCCCGGTAGTTTCCACCCCCTTCGGATCACTGCCCTACTGGTTGGAGCCCGGTCCGGGCATCGAGTACGCGGCTTCCGACGACACCCTGGTGGAGGCTGTTCGCAGGCATATGAGCTCCGGCCTCCCCTCCGACCCCGAAGTGATCAGGGAACGCTCTCGCGGTTTCTCCTGGCCGGCCATAGCTGACCGGCTACTAAAGGCCTTTGACGGCGTTTGCGATGCAGAGGCGGGGACGGATGACCTGGACAAACAAGTGGCTGACCGATCGGAGGACGTCGCTCGATGCGCATCCTGACCGTCACCAACATGTTTCCCACCGAGCGCAACCCGCAGTTCGGAATCTTCATTCAGGAGCAGGTGGAGTCAATCCGGCAGCTCGGACTTGAGGTTGACGTCCTGTTCGTCAATGGTCGGGAGGGGCGCCTCCGTCAGAAGGGATATCTCGTCGGCTTTCCCGCACTCTGGCGCGCTCTGAGGTCTTGTCGCTACGACGTCATCCACGCGCACTACATCTTCTCGGGCATCATTGCCCGGGCTCAGTGGGCGGCCCCACTGGTCCTGACTCATCACGGTGTCGAGGTGCGCGACCGGTTCCAGGGAGGACTCTGCCGCCTAACGCGGTTCTGGCCGGACGAGCAGATTGTTGTAGCCGACTGGATGATCGCCCCTCTGCGCTCTCCCCGCGCCCATGTGATTCCCTGCGGTATCGACCTGGACCTGTTCAGGCCTATGCCGAAAGCAGACGCACGAGCTCAGCTGGGGCTTGAGCCGGAGAAGCGCTACGTGCTGTTCGCGGGCTATACGTGGGATCCGGTGAAGCGATTCCATCTGGTCGAGCAAGCGGTCCGGATACTCAAGTCCCGCCTGCCCGATGTCGAGCTGGTAGCCGTGTGTCAGCAGCCTCACCAGCGCATTCCTCTCTACATGAATGCGTGTGACGTGTTTGCCATGACATCCAGCTTCGAAGGGTCGGCTCAGGTGGTCAAGGAGGCGATGGCGTGCAATCTGCCCATCGTTGCCACCGACGCCGGTGACAACTGGGACGTTCTCGGCGACACGGCGGGCTGTTACCGAACGGGTGATGACCCGAAGGAGATCGCCGGCCATCTCGAGGCTGCCGTTAGCCCCCCTCTTCGAACGGACGGCCGGAAACAGGTGGAGCGGTTCGGTCTCCGATCAACTGCCGAGCGCGTGGTGTCCGTTTATGAGGCCGCCTTGCGAGCCGGGCCTGCTTCCCAGCGCACGCAATCGAAGAATCTGAAGGCGGAAGTACTATAGCTCTTGTAGCGCGAATGGGCCACCAAGTACAGTGAAGCCCATGCCAGTCATGATGCCCGTCGCCGTCCGTCCCACCCTCGTCGACCCCATCGGCGACGTCCGCTGGGAGCGACTTGCCGCCACACATCCGGCCGGCACCGCCTTCCACACCCCTGCCTGGGCACGCGTCCTCGTCGAGACCTATGGATATGAGCCCCACTATCGTGCGCTGGAAGGAATGGATGGAGAGCTGGTGGCGGGACTGCCATCCATGCTTGTCCGCAGCTTCATTACTGGAAGACGGTTCGTTAGTCTTCCCTTTTGCGACGTGTGTCCTCCGCTCATCAATTCCGACGAAGAGGCGATCGCGCTGCTCGGGCTCATGGTCTCCGATCTGAGCGAAACCGGAAGCAGGCGGATTGAGGTGCGAGGCTGGTCCGAGACCGCAGCGCCTCCTGCTTCGCTGATCCGCAGCGACGCCTACGTCCGGCATGTCGTCGACCTTTCCGGTGGTCCTGAGGCCGTGTTCAAAGGATTCAACGAGAACATGCGGCGCAGCATTCGGAAGGCGGAGAGGGAAAAGGTCCGGGTGAGGATCGGCGAGGACAGGGCGGATCTAGCCACCTTCGTGGACCTCAACCTGAAGCTCCGACGGCGCCACGGCATGCTCCCGCAACCCGCCCGCTTCTTTACCGCCGTCTGGAAGCACTTCGTGGAAGCCGGGAGCGGCTATCTTCTGCTGGCCGAGCGCGACGCAGTTCCTCTCGCCGCCCTGCTTGTCCTCCGCCATAGGACCACCGCGCTCGACAAATTTGCGGTTTCCGACAGCCGGTACTGGTCCTACCGCGCCAACCATCTCCTGCTGTGGGAAAGCATGCGTATGGAGGCGGAACGCGGCGCCATGAGCTACGACCTGGGTCGCAGCGATGCAACCGCCTCAGGTCTCCACCAGTTCAAGGAGGGCTGCGGCGGCGTCCTGCGTCCTCAGCCATACTTCTTCTACCCACGAGCCGGCGGCGAGAGTCAGGGGGATCCAAAGGGCTTAAAGAAGAACCTGTTATCGACGTTTGTTGGCCTGGCGCCAGATTTTCTGTTCAAGGCCGCCGGAAACTCGGTGTACAGGCACCTTGGATAGGTCCAGCCCGATGCACTCCGGAACCCGAGGTCGCGTGGCCATCGTACGGCACGGACTGTATCCCGAGCAGCCCCACCTACGACGCGACGTCATGGCCCTTCGGTCGGCCGGCTTTGAGGTCGACGTGATCTGCGATATGGACCGAGGGAAGCGCCACTTCGAGCGCCTGTCAGGAGTGACCGTCATCCGGCTTCCCCTTGAGCACCGACGGAGCGGAATGGCCCGGTATCTGTTCGAATACGGAGCACTACCCGTCCTGGCCGCAGGAGCACTTGCCCTCCGGTCAGCCCTCCACCGCTATGACTTCGTCGAGATCGATACGATGCCGGACTGGCTGGTGGCGGCGGCCGTTATCCCCAAGGCTCTTGGAGCCCGAATCGTCCTCTACATGTTCGAGAACATGGCTGAGCTGCTGGCGACTGATCATGATCTTTCCCACTCCCACCCATTGGTTCGACTGCTCGACGAGATCGAGCTGCTGTCTGCGCGCTTCGCGGACGACGTGATGACACCCTATGAGAAGGCCAGGCAACGCCTGATCGAACAGGGCATACCGGCCACAAAGGTCAGGTTCATTGCCAATGGTCCTGACGAGGACGTATTCCTGTCACGGATCGGCGATGTGGAGAAGTTCCGAGCAGGCGTGCGCAGCACCGATGGGTTCAAGCTTGTGACTCACGGTTCGCTGCTGGAGCGCTATGGGATCCAGACACTGATCGAAGCCGTGAGCCTTCTTCGGGACAGGATTCCAGGGTTAACGCTTGAGGTCATCGGCGTGGGCGAGTACCAGCCGGAGCTCGAGGAACAGGTGCGCAAGCTGAGTCTTACGGATGCCGTGACGTTCAACGGCCCGGTCCATTTCGTTGACATGGCGGGTAGGCTGCTGCGAGCCGATGTCGGAGTGGTGCCCTTATGGATCGATGGCATGCCCAACAAACTGATGGAGTACCTGCTGCTGGGGATTCCGGCCGTGGTCTCTGACTTTCCATCGCTGCGCCGGCACTTTGGAGATGAGGAGGTCCTATACGTACCGGCCAAGGATGCGGAAGCGCTGGCGGCCGCGATCGAGGAGCTATACCGTGACCCGGCGAAACGAGAGTCACTCGCCACGGCCGGCAGGCGGTCCTATCTCGAGACACTGGCATGGAGCAAGGCCAGGAACGAGTATCTGTCCGTGTACCGGGTTACTTCGGACTCGCCGGCTGATCATCCTCGTTATCAGTCGAGTTCGATGGCAGAGTCGAGGACCGAGCCGGGTGTCGTGGGAGACCAGGCTCACGGAGGATTCCGAACCATGGCCGGAGGCGGCAGCTGGCTCTCTTTCGTCCTGGGTCAGAGTCGTGGTCCGCGCAACGCCCTGACCCGCCTGCCCACGATTCTCAATCGGTTCGGGATGACCCCGCGAAAGACAGCCAAGGATCTCGAGGTCCTGCTCGAAGTGACAGATCGGTACGGCGTCCATCCCACGCTGCCGGTAACCGCGGTAACGGCACGTAGAAACCCAGAGATCATCAGGCATCTGCAAGACCGAGGTGTCGAGGTGGCGGCCCACGGCTACGTGCACAATGATTACGCCTCGCTTCCCAGGGAGCGGCAGTTCGAACAGGTGAAGCTGGCGCGCAGTCAGCTCGAAGAGCTGGGCTTCGACATTCAGGGTTGGCGGTGCCCGTATTCACGCTGGAACGACGACACCCTCGACGCCCTCAAGGCCACCGGCTTCAAGTACGATGCCACGCCCGTCTATGAGTGGGATGCCTTTTCGCGCGAGGACATCCCAATGTCTCTGGAGGCCAGGGCCGATTATGAGCGGCTCTGCGCCCTCTTCAACGTGCGCGACGCCTCGAAGCATGCTGTTCTACCGTGGACCCGAGATGGGCTGCTGCAGATTCCAATGTCAATTCCTCAGGACGAGGACATGGTAGATCGCCTGCACCTGGACGAGGCGACAATGTCACGGGTGTGGACGCGCGTCCTGCAGGACAGCCGGGAGGCCGGCGAAGCCTTCGTGATCTGTTTGCACCCCGAGCGGGCAAGGCTTTGCAGGCAACCCCTCGACGACACACTCTCCCAGGCTCGGGCCTATGGCGATGTATGGCTGGCGGGGTTGGGAGAGATAGCGGCGTGGTGGGAGCGCCGGCGGAGCAGCCGCGTCACTGTCGAGCCTGATGGTGAAGGCCGCTGGTCGATCGCCACCGAGGGTCCGCCCGACGTCGCTACACGACTGGCCAGTGTGGAAATCACCGGCAGTGGAGCTGCGAGCGTCGAACAGCAGCGCAAGCCGGCCATCGCCTGCGGACCGGTATGGTCCGACGAGAGCGTCAGCCGTCTACGCGAGGCCGGATTCCTCGTCGACCAAGCCGACCATTCCAACGGCAGCCATGCCGTTCGGTTGGAGGACGTGGCCGATCCGGGTATGGAGCCGGACGCGATCGTCCGCAGGCTGCAGCCGTGGGAGAGCATTCTGGTGCGCACGGCGCCCTGGCCCAAGCGATTTGTCAGCTGTCTGAGCGTTACCGGGGATATCGATGCTCTGACCCTATTCGACTTCGCGATGCGTTTGAAGGAGTTTTGAGTGAGCCTATCAACAAGAGCTACCGTCGTGGTCACCGGGGCGGGTACTGTCACCTGCCAGTCCGTCATCAAGGCTCTGCGGATGCAGGAGGAGATACCGGTCGAAATCGTCACCGTGGATTCGGGCGATCAGGTGGCGGGCCGCTACTTCAGCGACCATTTCTACTCGGTGCCGCTCGCCTCCGATCCGCGATACGTCGATGCCATGGTCGACGTCTGTAGGGCGCATGATGCGGCGCTCTTGGTCCCCATTGTCGACTACGAGTTCGCACCTCTCGGCGGAGCAATGGAGCGTTTTGCAGATTTTGGCTGTCTGGTGGGGATGTCTCCGCCCGAGGTCATCCGGAAGGTGAACAACAAGCTGGAGGCGTACCGCTTCTTTACGGAGCGAGGCTTCGGGACGGCGCGGACGTGGACGGATGCCGAGGCCCGAGAGCTGAGCCCCTGGCTGCCGTATCCGGTGTTCGTGAAGCCGGCGGTGGATGGGCGCTCCAGCATCGATTGCTACCGCGTGGACAAGGCGGAGGACCTGCTGCTGCATCTGGATCGGGTACCTGGGCTGATGGTTCAGGAGTTCGTCGACGCGCCGGAATACACCGCCGACGTCGTGGCCGACTGGGAGAGCCGGGTCCTGGGCCTCGTCATCCGGCGACGCATCGAGACCAAGGGTGGTGTCTCCTACAAGGGGGTCACGGTATCTGACCCGGTGGCCGAGGCTGAGGTTATCCGGCTCGCAGCCGAGCTGGGGATTCGAGGGCCGGCCAATGTACAGGTGTTTCGCCGCGGGGAGGAGGTCATCTTCAACGAGATCAATCCTCGGTTCTCGGGAGCGCTGGCTCTCACTTTGGCCGCCGGTCTCAACAGCCCACTCCTGCTGTTGAAGCTCGCGCTCGGGCTCCCGATCGAGCACCGGATCGGGGAGACGCGGATTGGGCTGACCATGCTGCGCTACTGGGATGAGGTCTTCGTTGACGCTGAAGGTACCCCCATGTATCCCCGCTACCAGCTGGAGCCGGGTCGCTCGCTGACGCCGGTCTAGGGATTAGGATTGCCGATGGGTATGGTGACCGGTCTCTGGGAGGCATGCCGAGCCAAGCGGCTGATCATCTTCGACTACGACGGCACTCTCGCCCACCTAGCCGTTGATTGGAGCGGAGCACGACAAGCTCTGAGCCTCATGGCTGCCGAATTCGGCTTTCAGTCGGGCTTCCGGCCTCTCTGGCCGGAGATGGCACGCTTCCGGGAAGAGATGGGAGCTCATAACCTGTCCTCGCTCTTCGGCGTCCTGGCTGCCTTCGAGGGTCTAGGAATTGCGAAACAGCAACCCCGGATGGATGTGCTTCATGAGGTCGGTCGGCTCTTGTCGCTTGAGAGCCCACCGCAGCTGGCCGTCTTCTCGGCTAACCTTCACCAGACGGTGGAGGCAGGGCTGGGGAAGCTTGATCTGCCGGCGATTCGACACGTAGTTGGATGCGACGACGTGGAGCAATGGAAACCCGCCCCCGAGGGGCTGATGACGCTGATGAGCAGAACGGGGACGGCGCCGAGAGATACGGTGTTTATCGGAGACAGCCCTGGCGACAGAGCAGCCGCCGCAACAGCAGAGATCGACTTTGTTCCCGTCTGAGTTGCTTCGCGCCGACCTTGCTACTCGGCTCCCGCCGAGCCTCAAGCAACTGACATGCTGAGCCGGGCTGAGCCGATGACTTCGAAGAAAGGGCCGGCGGCGGTGGAAACTTTGAGCTATGACGGGGACCGTCCTCGAGACCACTCCCTGGCCGCTGCTGACCAGGAACTCCAACCATCTGTCGTCGACCCGGATGACCCCCGCTGGCATGACTTCGTTGCGCACCACCCTGACGCCGGACCGTTCCATCAACCCGCCTGGACGTCGGCCGTCCTCGATACCTTCGGATACCAACCGCGATTTCACGCGTTGGTCAGTCGTGAAACAGCCCGGATCGAGGCGGCTTGGCCCACCATGCTGGTAAGCAGCCGTCTGACCGGAAGGAGGCTGGTCTGCCTCCCCTTTTGTCATCGGGCGGGGCCGCTGATCTCATCCTCGGACCAGGCCTGCCGGCTGCTCGACGCGCTCATCAAGGATGCGGCCGAGCTGGGAGTGGCCACTATCGAGGCTCGTGACTGGCCCTCTACCATCCCTATGCCGCAACTGCTCCGCGTCGGCAATCAATCCTCCACGCACGTCCTCGATATATCGTCTGGACCTGACGAGCTAAGCAGGAACCTCGGACGGGACATACGGTACTCGATTCGTCGAGCGCACCGGAACGGCGTTTCCTCGCGCTCCGCAACCGGGAATGAGGAGCTTGAGGTGTTCTACAGCTTGTACCTCGCCCAGCGACAACGACAGCACCTGCTCGCTCAACCGGAGAAATTCGTACGCCGCGTCTACCAACGGTTCTCTTTGACGGGCAACGCCTTCCTGGTCCTGGCCGAGTATGCAGAGGCTCCTGTGGCGGCCTTCCTGACGATCTGTCATGGGACTACCGCGGTTGGCTTGGACTCGGGCACGGATCCGCTGGGTCGAAGCCTTCGCGCCAACTCCGCCGCCATCTGGAGGAGCATCGAGGTGGCTGCTGAACACGGCTGCACACGGTACGATTTCGGGCGCAGTCCAACCTCCGCCGCCGGCCAGCAGCACTTCAAGCGTGAGTGGGGGGCCAACGAGGTGGACTTGCCGTACACATATTGCGGGCGTCCCAGCGGGATCAACACCGGGAATCCGAGCGCGATGAAGCGCCTAGTCCTCGAAGCATTCACCCGCTCGGTGCCGCTGCCCGTGTTTGAGTCAATCAGCGGCCGCCTATACCGACAC
>Ga0070739_10006604_pt1 | contig 12720 bp, 8 predicted proteins | sample Coa_R1_7_FD_66445 | JGI IMG/M metagenome (GOLD analysis project Ga0070739, IMG submission 66445) | Surface soil microbial communities from Centralia Pennsylvania, which are recovering from an underground coalmine fire - Coalmine... | ecosystem: Environmental > Terrestrial > Soil > Unclassified ... | reverse complement strand
CGAACTCATAGAACTAGTCTCGCTGGCTGAACGTGGCATAATCAAGCCCGTCATCTCTGACAAGTTCAAGCTCGACCAAGCAACAGAGGCGCTTTCAAAGTTAAAAGAGGGCAAGATAATCGGCAGAGGAATCATCAATCCATGATCTTCTCTTTATTGTTTATTTTACTGGCCACAACGTAATCTCTGGCAGCCACACAATCTGCCCTTTCTCATTTAATCCTGAAAATAGCCAGTCAGGCTTGCGAGTCTACTTTTCTCTGGAGCTGATGGCAACTTGCCTTGGCAGCCTCAAAGAATTCATGCAGCTCTTCGTCCTTTGTATTTGGAAACTTGCACTTGATTGAAACTGTATACACCCACATAGAGGCGCTTGCATCAGGATCTATTGCAATTTCAGTTTCGACAAAGATCCTGCTTTTCTTGACAGACGATATTCTGTATCCTTCGATGAACTGCTCGAGAAAGATCTGAGACCGGTAAGCCCTGTCTGGATCAATAGTAACGATAGAGTGATCCGGCGCAGCAGTGTTGGTTTCAGACACAGTTTTGTAAACTGGCTTGGATTGGGCCTCAGATTTCACAAGAGGATCCATCTTTCCGATTACTTGGCCCAAGGAATTGATAAAGTCAGTCCATTCATTGACTACATTTTCCCGGATAATCTTGCTCATGTTGACTTCATATTTACGACGGGGCTGGGCAAAGTTGTCGACGACTGTCCTTATTATAACCTGTTCATCCTTGCCGTACCTCTTGACTACACTCTCTTCAAAAAAAAGCTGTATTTTGTAGGCCTCTTCACGGCTATCTGACTCAAAAAATATACCATTTTTTATTATGTTGTACCTTTCTTCAATCTTGTTGGTAAGGAGTACCATTACATCAATAATTGATTGATGTTATGAATATTTAAGGCTGTTGCAGTCATCGTCATGACAACCATCTGCATTTTGACTGAAAACATTAAATTTTACATAAAAGAATCATCAATAGCTAATTTTCTATATCTAGAAATCAGTTCAGGTTTATAGATCCACTTGCCGCGGTATGTCGTTTTTGGCCGAGAATCTCGTTGACAGCCTCAACAAACCTTGTAGCGCCGATGGGTTTTTTTAGCACATTCCCAAGTTCTACGTCCGGGAATATACCGGCAAGGTCTTCAACCAAATCCAGTGCAGTCACGAACATTATCCTTGCGCTGGGGTCGATTTTTTTCATATGCCTGCACAGCTTGATGCCGTCAAGCTCGGGCATGCGGATGTCTGTTATAACAAGGTCATAGTGTGATGGTCCCGCAGCGATGAACCTGTAAAGTGCTTTTCTTGGATCCACGAATGCATCTACATTATATCCACGCGATTTCAGAAACGAGCTGAACGTCTGAAGTACATCAGGTTCGTCGTCAATTAGCATGATATTGTAGCAGCCTTCTTTCTTATTCCTCAACAGGGAAGGGGAAGTACGAGGAGCCTGCAGCTGGCCTTCAGCAGCAAAGTCAGCGGGCGTCAAACCAAAATTTTCGGCCATGACCTCATCGGCAGAAGCTGAAAGAATAGTTTTGTATTTTCTTCCAATAGCTGTGATCGAAACTTCGCCATCACTATATGTTGCCCAGTTGAGCCTGACAAGTAGGTTGATGTACCTGACGCACGAAGAATAGTTGAGACCTGTCTTGCCGGCCAGGTTTGTCTTTTTTATTTTGTTATTTTCAGATAGAACATCAAGGATTCTTTCAATTATCTGGATAGCAAAGGACCCCTTTCTGTCATAGAGAGTGTCCATATAGGGAACTCAAAAAGGAATTATATAACAATTGGCTTCGCTCATAAATAACTCGCAAAAGGAAAGTCAAGATGATAAGCAACCAATTAATGGTGCATTATTGTCTGTACGCTGGGTATTCATAATCCGCATGTGTGGACCAGTTCAAAGGAACTGCGATGAGTGCCATTTCCTGACAAGCATGCTGGTAAGAGCGATTGTAATAAAGATACCGGATGCAGCTACAATCTCTGGATATGAATACTCTGGGGCAACCTCAATAGCTCTGACTGACACATAATTCATGCCAAAGGGAAAGGAAAAGGTAATGTGTCTGTAGACTTTACCCTCAATTAGCTGGCCTGAAACGGCGTTTGTGATATTCTGACCATTTACAGATACCACTAGATCGGAATCAGCAAATGAACTGGGTCCTGACAGGACCATCATGTCCTCGATGCCACCGCCAGGAAAAATTCCTTCCGCCACAAAGCTCAGGTTGCGGCTGTTAGGGTCATACTGGAAATATTTTAGCTTGCCATCGCCTCCAGCTTCAAGCTGAATATTCTGATTGCCCGCAGGAATTGTATAGTTCTGGCCGGAGGCGGTTGGGACAAAACAGCTGTAATAACTGACATTTTTTGCAACCGAGTCAAGCGGCACAAGTGTAAAGGGAGACTTGCCACCGGACGGCACTTTAGGTATCACCTTGCTTTCAACCACATCCAGTATTTTGGAATGAGAGTCCATGGCTATTGCAAGTACGCGGATGTCAAAGCTGTCGATTGGCGATTTGTTATCCAACAACCCGCTTATTGCATGGGTCTCAGAATTAAGATGGAGGGAAGAATAATCTACTACAAGCAGTCTGTTTGTTTCCTGTATAGAATATCTGGATGTTACCTTGAAGTCAGAAATGTTAAATGACGAGCCGGCCGACACCTTTACCTCGTCAATATCTATCTTGAACGGTATCCCCATGCCGTTTGGCACTATGCCTATATCCTGCGAGAAATAAGATGCGTTAAAGTCAGATTTGCTGAAATAGGCAGTGGATTCGACATTTCTGTCACGCTCGTTATTCTGCACCTCACCTATCAGGTAATGTTTGCCGTTAGTTGATGCCACTACTTGCTCAAATAAAAGAGAAGTTGACGGTTGTGATTCAGCAAATGCCTTGATATAAAATTGGCCGGATATCTGATCATTATATCGTAGAGGCGAAGATAAAAGCAAGATCATGGTGAGACCAGACAAGATGTAAAGGGAACTGGGATTTTTCATATTCTGATTGACGACCTGTAGTTGTGCCATTTGTTATGCTTTTAACTTTTAAAGAAAAAAGAAAAGAGGAGAGGAATCTGCCGCCTAATTGGTCAGGACTATGGGAAGCTGTACCATGACGGCAACGATCCTGTGTACGGTGCTCCTCCAGTGTCAGTACCTGTCGGCGTCTGGTTTGACGGTAGAGGCGACGAGCCATCCCAGTTGAGTGGTGTACCATACAGGTATGTCTGATAGTCCTGATGGAGGCTCATGCCTGCTGTTTCTGAGGGCGGTGGAATTGCATTGGAAGGATTGACTGCTCCACTGTTTCCTACAAGTATTGTAGCAACTTGGCCTTTGAAGAGCTGAGAGTAGTCATGGTTGACGATCACAAATGGCCCTGCCTGATTGAATGTCACATCAACAATTGCACCGTTTGAGCCGCCTAGGTTATATGTCTGCACTCCTGTCTGCATTGCTCCTCCCTGAGTGACTTGGTCAAGAATCTCGCCCACTATGTGAAAGTTCACGGGCCAGTCACCTGTATTTAGCAAAAAGAATCTTACATGATCGCCGACATTGAACTCGAGAGGAACTGCGCCATTAGGCGTTGGCAGGTTCCCCTTGCTTGGATCAAGAAGCCCTGCACCACTTCCTGATGGACTCTTTGCCAAGTACTGGTAGCCGTACGGGATGCCGTTTATGTACGAGTATGTAGGATTGTGTGCATACATTGCTGCCCAGTTAAAGTCACCGTTCTTAATGTGAGCTCCGACTTGGTTTGTCAAATAGTATTCTGAGAAGGTTAGCGCAACTTCCTTTGCTGGACTCGAATACCCTGCAGATGGATCAACTATTACCATACCTTGCATGCCTCTAAATACGTGCTCTGCTAGGTCGTTAACATTTCCTTCACAATGGTATTCCCATACTCCAGGTTGTGTAGCCACAAATGAGTATGTCTTGACGCTACCCAGTGAGGCCGGCAAAAAGTTTCCGGCGTTAGCAATAGACGCATGGTTGTCGACTCCATGGTTATCTGTGTTTGTTGATGGATCGATAATTCTGACATTTATTGTGTCTCCAACGCTGGCTCTTATGATTGGACCTGGGATGGTGCCATTGAAGGTATAGGCAATAATCTGGGTTGGAAGGCACGATGTTGCCGTAGTGGCAGTGGAACCGCATCCGTCAGCACTTGATATTCCACCAGGCAAAGGTATTGTCTTTTCTATTGCGACAAGGTTCATGTTAACTGTATTGCCAGACGTTGCATATGCTTGCTGCGCGCCTAGTGGTACAAAAGATGCAGGCATGACTAGGTTCAAGCCGTTTAGAGGAGACGCTTGGTTCTGTGTTAACGGAACAGTTTGTTTGGTAGTGGTGCTAGTTGTCGTAATTTTTGGAGCCGCGGTCAGTCCTGCAATTCCAGCGCTTGGCACTACAAGTGCCATAACCAGAACTGCTGCTACTGATGCCGCAGCTAAGGTAAGAATGCTCCTGTTCATTTTGGTCTTTTCTTCTCGAAAAAGATTCTGTATAAGGCTTGCTTAGATCCGGATACTTATGGAATAATACTTAGTTGAGGCTCAGTAAAAATTTTAGCAGCCAATGACTTATCGGAGTCAAGCTAGTAGAAAACAGGCAAGGCAATACTAGCTATGGCCTTACAAGCTCACCAAGCATCTTGATCCGTTCTATAAACCAGTCACATGCTGTGCAATACCAGCCCTGCAATGGTCCCACACGGGTTGCAATACTATATTGTTTCATATCTGATGCACATGCAGGACAGCGTAACACAATAGGTCTTGCACAAAATAAGTGTTAAACATTTGTAATATGTCGTGTTGATTTATACTCATACACCAGTAACTTTAAGAAAACAAGGGTTTTTGTTAAACAGAATTATTTGGCCTGTTTTGATTTGTTTTTTCTGAACAGGTAATATCCAACGCCACCAGCTATTGCTGCTGCAGCAACTCCCGCTGCAACGTATCTCAGGACATGCTGTTCTAGGATAAAAGAGTTCAGATTTATGGAAGCTATGAGAATACTCGGATGCAATTGTCAAATTTAATAAGAGCGGCCAGCTATTTCAGTTTTGTTATCCACATCTAGTTCTGCTTTATACAATTGAAAAATCCAGTAGATCGTATTCTCTAGCGTCTTGATGCAGCGCACGGTACAGCACTCTAAGTATCTCTTAAATTTAGATCCTCTATTCTACCTGGAGTGGCTTGGTATGAAATAGACAGTTGCAACCTGCACCCCGATTATCACTTTTGTCACAAAAGCGCAACATTGAAAATTTATGTTTTAACAAGCGCGGGTTTTGATTCTTTGCCTTGCCTTTCCTTATTGATATCCCCAAGTAAAAAACATAATTACATCTGAGATTCCCATTACTACCACAGTCAGCCACAAAAGAATATTTGACATGCGTCTATTTGTCATCTTGCCCAAAACATTCCTATCGTTGGCTATTTTCACCACCGCAACAAGGATTGGAACCGCTATTATGCCATTAATGACTGCAGTATATACCAGAGCCTTGATTGGATCTATGTTTGTAAAGTTTATCCAGAGTCCCACCAAGGTAGCTGCCGCAATTACAAGGTAAAATGCTTTGGCCTGTTTGAACTTTTTGTACAGACCCTGTCTCCAGCCAAATCCATCTGCCAACGCGTATCCGCAGGAGCCAGCCAAGACAGGTACCGCAAGGAGACCAGTCCCTATTATCCCAAATGCAAAAATGGTTTTTGCCATAACTCCACTGTATGGAAAAGTCTTTACGAGTGGCTCCAAGGATTTTGCAACATCCTCTGCAGTTGAGATATTTGTGATTCCATGTGTATTGAGGCTACCAGCAGCTGTGGTTATTATGAACCATGCAATGACTTGTGAAAATATCATCCCAATCGATATGTCCAGTTTCATCAACTTGACTTGCTTTTTTCCAACTTTCGGCTTGCCTTCCCCGATTTCTTTTATTTTGCCTTCTGCAACTTGTTCCTCGGCTTCCTCTGATGCCTGCCAATAGAAAAGGTAGGGTGAAATGGTTGTCCCAAACATTGCTACAAACATCATGGCATATTGCGGACTGAGCTCTACATGAGGAACAAATGTCGCCACAAGCAGTCGCTCCCAGTTACCGCCGACGATTATGCTCGTCAGAATATATGCAAAGAGCGATATGGTGAGATACTTCAGTCCCTTGACGTATTTTTTGTAGGGCACAGCTATTTCAGCGACAATAATTAGAGCAGTGAATCCGATCGTGGCTACTACCAATGGTACCTCGGGTACTATTAGCCTCACAGATGCAGACATTGCTCCGATATCAGCACCAATGTTGATTGTATTGGCTATCAAAAGGAGGCTTGCAAGCGGGACTGCTACTTTCCTGTTGTATTTTTTTCCTATAACGGCCCCAAGGCCGCTGCCAGTTACAATACCTATTCTTGCACATGCTTCCTGCACGGCAGTTATGAGGGGAAATTGAAACAGCGCAAGCCAGAGCATGCCAAGACCAAATTGAGCACCTGCCTGCGAGTAGGTCGCTATTCCTGACGGGTCATTATCTGCAGCGCCTGTCACCACTCCAGGACCAACGAGTCTGTACAGGTCTTTTGCGGAAAGACTGGTTTTGGCGCCTTGTGATTTTATATTCTCGCTTGTCTCTTCCGCCGTTGGCGTCTCTGCTATTGACTTTTCCTTATCAGGATCTGCCTTTTCCTCCTGTTTGGCAGGCCACCTAATTCTGTCCCAGTACAGACCTCCTTGGCCGTCTTGTCTTTTTTTTCTCGGAGTCAAAGGGACAGCAAACATGATGGAAAATACTATTTTGCAGTTTCAATTAACAGAGGAAGAAGATTCTTACAGGACATGGCAGTAGACGGTCTTGGCGCTTATTGTCGGCTGATCGAGAATCTAGTTGAGTTATGGGTATCTATCGCTATCAAGTAAACGGGTCGATGCAGACTTGTCTTGAGCGAAGCTGCAAGACCAGATGGATTGTCAGAATATGCATAGGTTCTATTGCCGTGTAGATATAATTGCATAAAGCCTTTCCAATCAGGCGGACCCACAATTACAGAGTTTTGCGCCGTGGAATTATTTATCAGGTAGATCGTAGAAATCATTTTGCTGTTATCTTTTATGTCGATTGTGTTAAACTGCATAGTGACTGGACTGAAATGCTCTGTATAGTGCCGCGTTGCCGCATAAAGTGGAAGTGGATTATCATATGGAAGCACCTCATAGGCCACAGATGTTGCAATAAAATATGAAAAGATGCCCAAACCCACAATGGTTGCATGATTTGTCTTGAGGCTTTCGAGAACTTTGATTATGCCATATATTGCAAAGATTGAAACGAATACCCCGAATAGTATTATCCACCTGTCTGCCACAAGTGATTGCGCCTTGGGGAATATGAGCCAGGAAAGCGATCCTGCTGCAGAGACAACCAAAGGAATCTTGAGGCAGAGTGCCCTAGCGCCAAGGGTGTCTCCATGCAATCGAAGACTTTGGCCCATCTTTGTATATCCTGCTATTGCAGGAATAATCAAAATGCCATTGATAGAGAGAAATAGAATTGCGAGATTTTCCGGGTTGTACTGGTTCGGCATCTGAGAGCCGGTTGGCTGGGTGCCTAAAGAATCAGCTGCGTTTTGAACAATCCACAGATTCTGACCTAGTACAACAAACATGACAAAAGAAGCTACTGCTCCAACTGATGCAAGAGCTGCCGCTTTGCTTTTCGCAATCATGGCATACATTATCAGCGTTATACAACAGAGAAAACCAGTAATCCTGTTGGTACCCGCGACAATAGCAGAGAGAATCAGTAAAAGGACAACAAGATGCAAGCCAGCTGATTCTTTCGGTCTGACTCGTCTTGTGTTGTCGATTCTTGGAATTAGACACAACATAAATAGAAACATGGCAAGTGCAAATACGTCCCGATGGAGATCCCATGTAGTGCGCAGGACTGAAATCTGGAGGATAACACCTCCTGCAAGAATGAGGCTCTTGGGAGATCCAAGTCCAAGTAGCGACCTACCGACACAAAACAAGGATGCTGATAAGGCACCAAAGATTACAATTGCAGCGCCGACCACCGTCTCTTGAGCTCCAAGACCGGTTGAGGCTGATATACTATGCAGCATCGTGACATAAAGCGGGAATTGCCCCCGTATGCTACCCCAGTCCTGATTAAAATTGGACAGCACTGGAATATAGTAATTCATCACATCATATCCTGTAGGATATGGATATGCCACAATTTCCGGTATTGCCCGCAAAACGCAGCCAGCTGTAAAGGCAATCATCATCCCAAGCTTATCTGAGAACAATCCTTCTACAAGCGAAGCTTGGCGGTATGATTTCAACTCAATATATGAACAAGATTGATAGTTTTTCTGCGTTATAGATAATTTTCAGCTGGTTTCTATAGCCTGTTCCTTATTAATTGACGCGATATTACTGCGGTGTAATTACTCAAAGCATAATATTGTTCTCCAGAGGCAATTCTTACCAATTAAAACAAGCCAGGCCGCCTTACCAAGCTTCCCATTGTCATTAAGCTTGTGCTCATTTTTGGCAGTATTCCCGTGCTATATTTCTGTGATGACTCCCTTTGCAAATGTCCTTTTTACGTAAGCAGAAAGCAAAACAAACTGTATTATAAGTGAAGAAAGCACCACACCAAAAGTTATCGTTCCAATAGTATTTTTGAGATCGCCTTCAGGTAGCGAGGCTGCAAGTGCAACAGAGATCGCCCCCCGCATTCCCCCAAGCACTACCACGTTTCTCCACATCAGAGGTATCTTTTCTTTTGCAAACTTGCTTGTCACAGCCAGAATGGGGTATACAGAGGCAGCGCGTGCCGCAAGTACCGACCCTAGAGCAATTCCTATTATCCAGAGATTCTGGCTTATCTTTACAACATCCATTGTCGATCCAAGGTACAGAAATGCCGCCGAGTTTGCAAAGAAGGCAATTATCTCCCAGAAGTAAAATGCCGCATTCTTTGTCCTTTCGCTTATGAGGTTTTCTCTTTTTATTGTCACATTTCCAAAGTACAGGCCTGCCACAGCGACAGCCACAAGTCCAGAAACGCCCAGTGCATTCGCTAGGGCAACGGAGCCGAAAACTGTTGCTATTGTTAGTGCAGTCTCAGATAGGGGTTCGTCCATCAGAGCGTGGAGCTTCTCTGCTCCAGCAGAGACTGCTAGGCCTACTCCTGCTCCACCCAGAAATACCACTGAAAAGTTGATTGCGACGCCAAGCAGGTCAAATTTCTCCGGCCCAGCAAAACCAAGACTGGAGCCCAGCTGTCCCATAGGCAATATGCCAGCGCCTACTCCCAATGCAATTACCGATGAAAAGGCAATTACGCCTGTAGCGTCATTGAACGATGCCTCAGATTCCATAAGGGTTGCCAACAGTCGAGGTACGGGGATTCGCTTGAATATTTCAATCACAATGGCCGCGTCAGTTGGGGCAATCAGCGCTGAAAAGGCAAACGCGGTAATAAATGGGAGGTGTGCAAAGTAGATCAAAAGATATCCGCCTATAATGGTAGCCAGAATAACTCCCAAGGTCGCAAGTAGTAACGCAGAGATTCTTATCTTCTTGAATTCTTCATACTTTACCTTCATCATTGCCTCAAAGATAAGGGGAGGAATGATGAAACCTATAACTAGCGTTGGATCAATTTTGAATTTGCCGGCGATATTTAAGTTTGAAAAGCTCATCAGAGAAATCAGGATGCCAACTCCCACCAGCATCATGGTATAAGGTACCTTCGACTTGGAAGACAGGACGGCTGCCGCAAATATCGTCGCCAGGAACACAGGAATGACGTATTCTGATGCAACTATATTTTGGCCGATGTCCCCCAGTGCCATCGCAGACTAGGTCTTTTGCCGCATCGAGTATAATAACATACAAGTACGATGCCTTGCTCTTATGCTCTATCGTCCTATTATTTTCGTAAATACAGACTTTACCTTTGATACACCCGGTATTGAAAACTCTCTTGCAATAATAACGGGGCAGTTGAGCTGATCAAGCAGGTGTAGAAAATATGTATTACTAAAGAAATTGAACTTTCCGATGCTAGCCCCTGTGACAACCAAGTCAGGCTGGGATGCGTTTATGGCACTCAAAATTAGGCTCGCTGATTTTCTCTCGTTTCGTTCTGTCGAATCTGAAAGATGTATTTCGCTAAATTCGATTCCGACATCCTGAAGGTACTCCTCCTTTGTCAAGTCAGCTCTTGATGCTAGACCGTTTTCCAATCTATCAATGTTTTGTCTATCATTTTCCTTTTCCATGTTTTTATCCTTCTTGTCAACTGTTAGCACATTGACCTTGAATTTTCCCGAGTGCTCAAGCCAGCTCGTCGCCTTCAGGACGGCCGAGGAATGGCTCCCACCATCATACAGCACGACCATTTTCTTTTTCTCAATATCGACTTGATCTTCTGATGAAATGGCCTGCTCGACCCCTGTGCCTGTAGTTCTGATGGCCAGAATATCGCAAGTAACGAGGGTCTGAAGCTTCTTGTTATTCCTGAGTGCTTCAAAGTCCATTATCACCATGTCAATGTTCTGCTCTTCTATTGTTGCTAGGATAGCCTCTGTTGCATCGTGGGATATCCTGACCAAGTAATGATTTGCAATGTCTTCCTTTTCAAGCATCTTTTCAAGTGGCTCAAATGACTTTCTGGCCATTTCGGCAAATGCGGTCCCAGCAGACAGCGGAGTCTGGTTTGGGACAGTCAGCACACGAAGAATATTTATTTCGCCATTATTTTCTTTGGCAATTCTTATGGCGTACCTCATGAGCCTATCTGGATTCTCCGGAGTATAAGGTATCAAGATCCTAAAGTCCTTTCTCTCCACATCACCTTCTGATGTAACTAGAGGGGCATAATGCTCGATCTCTTTTTTGAAAGTATATGTGCGATACATTACAAACCCAACAAGGATCCACAGCACAGCAATACCCCAGCTTAGAGGCTGCGTAACTAGCAGGTAAATCGCAAGACCAAGCTTCAGGAACACCCCTACAATTGGTATCACAGGAAAGAATGGAGTCTTGAATCCATATGAGAGCTTGTCACCGTAAATCTTGCGTATAGTTATGACAGAGATATTGACCTGTGTAAACAAAAGCAAAAAGATAACGCCGGCCGCGACTGCTATCTGGTCAAGAGGGAAAGAATAGGCCATTATAGCCATTATGGCACCAGATATCATTATCGCGACATGTGGCGTCTTGTTTTTTGGATGGATGGAGCTTAACTTGTGCGGCAGATTGTAATGCCTGCCCATGGCAAAGGAGACTCTGGCTGATGAGAAAGTTGTAGCATTGAGCCCTGCAAGGCTCGATACGATCCCACCTCCTATGACCACTAATGCGCCATATGGCAGAAACTGTTGTGCAGCCTGCATTACCCCAAGCTCTTGCATGTCTCCAACGAATTTCCATGCCGGTTTGTCATGAGGAAATACTGCTCCTATCGAAACAAATGCTACAAGGCAGTACATAGTTACCACCATTACAAGAGAGATAAAGATGGCTTTCGGTATGTTCTTCTTTGGGTTCTTGACTTCTTCGCCGGTCTGGACGATAATTTCGTACCCTTCAAATGCAATAAATGTAAGGCCCATTGCAGCAACGATTCCACTGATGCCGTTTGGCATAAAATCAGAAAAGTTTGCCCGCCAGTTTGGATGAGAGGACATGACCAACAGCCCGGCGACTATCAGGGCAAGGATAGTGCCTAGCTGCACTACCGTTACAATTACTCCTGTCTTGCCTGTCTCTGAAGTCCCTTTATAGTTAAGATAGGTAAAGCCTGCAACAGCAACTACAGCTATTAATTTGTCCAGCGGGATTAGCCCCAGCAGAGGCTGACCATTTGTTATGTCAAGCATTTTAAGCAGGTTTAAAGCAAATGCCGAAAATCCCACTGCATAGAGGCTACCTGCGACAATGTGAGCAAGCCAAGCCATCCATCCACTTATGAAAGCGTTTGGTCTTGGCAGACCTTCCCTGACCCATAAATACCCACCACCTGCCTCCGGCATAGCCGATCCCAGCTCCGCATAGCCCATAGCTGTGAAAAGTGTAATTACGCCGTTGACCACAAATGCAATAATAACTGCGCCGCCGGCAAGTGAGATAGCGGGACCAACAAGTACAAAGATAGCTCCCGCTATCATGGCGGCTATGCCCACCATAACGATATCCAGAAGGCCAAGCGACCGGACTAGCTGTTGCTGGTGTCTGTGGTCAGGTGACCGGGCGGGAGCCTGCCCAGAAGGATCGGACAAAATATATACACTAAATCGCTAGAAATAAAAGGGAATTTAATACTTTTGTGCAAAAGCAAAGCATGTAAGGAGCAAATGCTAGATGTGGATACCTAAATCCGCGCTATTGCGGCAAAATAGTCCTCAAGAGGCAAATCAAAATCTATAAAAACCAGATATCATTCCACTTGTCATTATGACAATGCCAAAGGGTTTCGGTTCCGCAAAATCTGGTAAAAGGAAATTTGATGACTGGTGGAAGACTGTTCCAGCTGACTTGAAGCAAAAAGCTCGCAGAGGAGACGAAGCAAACAAGCCACTGCTAAATCAGGTTAACTATGTTCTTTTGCATCTGCAT
>Ga0070739_10006602_pt1 | contig 12721 bp, 10 predicted proteins | sample Coa_R1_7_FD_66445 | JGI IMG/M metagenome (GOLD analysis project Ga0070739, IMG submission 66445) | Surface soil microbial communities from Centralia Pennsylvania, which are recovering from an underground coalmine fire - Coalmine... | ecosystem: Environmental > Terrestrial > Soil > Unclassified ... | reverse complement strand
TGTTCTGCGGAACGATCATGCCCAGGCGGCGCAGGCGGCGGCGGATGTACGTCTCTTCCAACCAGTGATCGTGATTGCCGAGAATAGCGAAGGCAGCGATTCGCCAGCGCAGCCGGCCCAGGACCGGCATGATCCACCGAATGTGCCGATTCGTATCGGTGATGTCTCCGGTGAGAGCCACGAGGTCCGGCTGCCACTCGGCACAGCGATCCATGACAAATTGGAAATAGTCGCGCCCCGGTGTGCCCACGAAATGCAGATCGCTCAGGTGCAAAATCGTCAAACCGTCCCAGGCGGCCGACAGACGCGGCAAACGGAGGGTGCGCTGGACCAACTCGACTTGAAACACTTCGTTGCCGGGCAAGCTGGCCAGTAAGCGTTTTCGGTTGTGGCCGAGGGGACACCGGCCGAGGTGCTTGGCCACATCGAGAACGCGGCTCTGTTTGTCAAGAGAAGGATCGCGGCGAAGGAGGCGGGCAGCGGTGTTCAGCGGCAGGGCGAGGAAACCCACTGCGGCGCACACGAGAACATAGAGCGTCGCCAATTGCGGCCAGGCGAACTGCGACGACAGCCACGGCATATCGTGGAGATCCCAACCGAACGTCCAGCCCAGCGCCAGCGGGAATGCGAGGATTAACAGGCCGTGGCTGACGTGAATGATATTTCCGGAATGGCGCGGGAGGGCCAGCCCATACCACCAATTGTGGCTGACGATCATCAAAACCAAATGGCCAAGGCAAGCGCCTGCGAACAACAGCACTATCAACAATCCCTGTTCCATAATTCTCCCATAGCCCCCGGCAAGCCGGGGGCCCTCTATCAACTAGCCAATGCATCTCGAAGCTGATCGACGCGGAACGGCTTGAACAGCACAAAACGCAGACCATCCTGGCGGGCCTTGACCAGAGCGTGCGTTGGATCGTAGCCGTAGCCGGTCATGAGGATGACGCGCGCCTGGGGCTGGGCTTCGCGCAAGCGGCGATAGACCTCATAGCCGGAAATGTCCGGCAAACGAATATCGGCGAGGATGGCGTCATACGTGCTGAGGCGGGCCATCGTCAGCGCTTCCTGGCCGTCGCGCGCCGTCTCGACGATGCAGCCCCAGCGGCCCAGAAGGCCATGTGCGGAACGGCGGACGCGATCATCGTTGTCGGCGACGAGAATGCGTAAGCCCTTGAGTTCCGGCGGCGGCGGCTCGCGGACGCCGCTGGCCGGCAGCGAGGGAACCATGTCTTCGCCGACTTTTTGGATGCACTGTTTCATCGCCCGCGCGCCGACGATGATCCGCTTGATCTTGTCGGCCATCTCCGCATCGTGGCCGATGTACCGCTCCAACATCGAGGTGGCCGCCGCAAGGATGTCGTCCACCGGCAGGGCCACCTCTCGGCTGATCGCTTCGACCGATTGGCTGGCCGTCGTGCTTTTCTCGACTTGCAGCAGCTCCAGAGTGTGCAAGGCAGCGGCGATCTCATGGCTGAAAATCTCGACGAATTGCAGGTCGGCCTCCCCGAAGGCGTTCGGCTTGGGGCTTTCGACATTGAAGGTGCCGATGACTTTGTCCTGAAAAATCAACGGCACCGTCATCGAGCTGCGGGCACCGGGTGCGCCGGGAAGATAGTGCGGATCGGCGGAGGTATCGGGACAGAGATAGCTTTTGCCGGTAGCGGCGACGTAGCCGGTAACGCCCTGCCCCTCGCGGCTGGCCAACAGAACGAGGTTGGCGATCTGGGGATCCATGCCTTCTTGCACGAGCGGTTCGAGCCGGCCGGTACGCTCGTCGAGCAGGCGGATGTCGATCGATTCATAATGGAGCAGATCGCGTGTGAAGCGACGGATGTTGAGCTTGAGTAGCTCAATGCGTTCGGCGACGCTCATTTCCGCGAGTTGGTCGGCCGACAACCCCGCCAGCTCTCGGCCGGCCTTGTGCAAGGCGTCGAGCTTTTGCTGCTGTTGCACCAAGGCAGTGACATCGCGGCCCAGGACCAGAAGCAGCGATTTGGGATTATCCGGCTCGCTAATGAGCGTAATATACAGATCAAGAATACGGCCTTCCCGACAGTGCAAGCGAAATGCCTCGTTGCCACGCTCCTTGTGCGGAGGCACGGTCCTCTCCAGGGCAGCGCGAAAAGGGCAGAATTCGGGGCCGACAATGTTCGGCGAGGCGCCGAGCGCTTCGTAGAAGTTGCGTCCAACGGCCGAGCCGCCGCACCACGCCTCGAAGGCGGGATTAGCAAGGCAGACCTGCAAGTCGGCATCCACGACGGCAACTCCATCGGGCAGCGCGGCGAGAATGGTCTGGGATCGCACCAAAGTGCGTAGGCCGCGCAGCACGTTGGGATCGGAGGGATTGACCACGATGGCATCCAGCGGCTGACGGCGGAGTTGATCCAGACCGGCGTCCCAGGAGTCCGCATGAACGAAATCGCCGTCCAGGCCGCACTGGCGCAACCAATCGGCTCCGGTCAAGCCGGCATCGCCGAGGATCAGAAAACGCCGTCGATCCGACACGAAACCACCGCCTCCGTCCGAAGTAAGGGAGCGCGTTGATTATAAATGCAGCAACGATTTGCCACAAGATTCATGATGGCGCTCTCTTCTTCGCGGCGGTCTTCCTCGATAAAATCCATATCCTGTAGCTTGCCCGAATCTCGGCATTGACAGACCTAGGGAGGGACTGACTATGAAAGTTTCCTCCAGCGGCGAATGGCTCGACGACTGCTTCGCCGGATTAATCGCCTACTACCTGACCAGCTTGCCGGTCTTTCTGGCTGTTCTGTTTAGTATCGATTACCCACGTCCGATCGGCGTTGATTCTACCCAACCCACGGATTTCGTTTCTGCCTGTGTCCACTTCGATGCCAAGCATTACGTAGAGATTGTGCGCGACGGTTATTCCTACGATCCGGCAAGGCGGTCGATGGTCGCCTTCTTTCCCGCGTATCCGCTTCTCAGCCGTGGGGTACGCCGAGCTACGGGGCTATCGGTGGAAGAAGCGGCGCTGCTGACGGCGCATGTCGCCTTGCTTGGCGCCTTCGTGCTGCTGGCCCGCTATGTCCGTGTCCGTTGGCCGGAGTCAACGGCGGAGCAGCGAGCGATCGTCCTCGCCGTCTTCGGGCTATGGCCGATGGGGCTATTCTTTCGCATGCCTTATGCTGAGAGCTTGTTTGTATGCGTCACGTTGGCTTTGCTCTACGGTATGGCGCGGGGATGGCCGCTGATGATGTTGGCTCTGCTTGCCGGCCTGGGAACAGCGGTTCGCCCGGTTGGCGTCGCGTTGACGGCCGCTTTTATTTGGCGTGTGCTAGTGCAACCGGGACGCTCCCTCCGAGCTAAGCTGGGCTGCATTCTGCTCTTGTCTCCGCTGGCTTGCTGGGGACTGCTTGCCTACATGAGTTATCAATGGCTGGCATTCGCATCACCGTTGGCCTTTGTTCATACACAGAAACACTGGACCTTGCTAGCCCCGGAGGATCGTAGCTGGTCGGCGAAGTGCTGGTCACTGGCGACACTCGAACCGATCTGGAACGTGTACATACCTAGCTCCCGCCGCTACTGGGGCAATGTTCCTTTCCCTTGCGCTCCGCTTTTCAACCTACATTTTTGGAATCCCCTCCTATTCCTATTAGCCATTGCGCTGCTGGCGTGGGGAGGATGGAAAAAATGGCTGACAGGCAATGAACTCTTTTTGGGAGCCGCTTTGTTAGCAATTCCGTATGCGACACGCGCTTTCGAGATGTCGATGGCGGCGCATGGCCGATTCACCGCCGTGGTTGTCGTCAATTACTTGGTGCTGGGACGGCTTCTGGCCCGGCGCTCGCCCTTGGTCTTGGTTACGCTTTGTAGCGCTCTCGCTGTATTCATTTTTACGTTGACATTTCTTTATACGAAAAATTTCCAGATTCTATAAGAGCAGAGGCTTGACAGGCCGAGATAGCGTTTCTAGGATATCGGGTGGTAATGGACCAGGTTGCCGGAACTCAGGAAATGCCGTAATGGCGAGTGTGCCGGGAGTGTTGCCATGGGCCTAACCCACCGCTTCTCCGCCCTTGTGAGGCGATTCTCCTTTAGAGATTGGCGAGTTGCAGACTCCCTATATATGAATGAATGTTTATATGTGGGGGGGGGTTAAACGCGCATCCATTTCTTGTTGCTCCCCCAAACGGCGGGCTTCTTCCACCCACCGAGCAGTAAACACCCCTCGCCATTTCTCAATAGGAGGGTGATGTAATGAATGCTCGCTGGTTAATAGCAGCCGCCATCCTGGGCGGTTCCTTCGGGGTAGCTTACTGGGGAGGGTTGTACGCGCGGAAATGGCGGCAACCATCGGATCAAGCGATGGTAGAGGGATTGATGATTCCTGCCGCCAACCTCGACATCGGTAAGGTCTGGGAAGAGAAAGAATTTGTCTGGTCTTTGCCCATTCGGAACCTTAGCGGTGACACCATCGAGATCCGCAAGTTCATTAGTTCCTGCGGATGCACTGCGATCAAACCAGCAAAATTATCCATTCAACCCGGTGAGTTGGCGATAGTTGAATTGACCATCGACCTGACACAGCGTTCCTTCGCAGAAGAGGGGCTAGCTCTACGCCCATTCGGCATCTCCATCCATCCCATTACTTCACGCTCGCGCCCGGGCGGTCCCGGCTGGCAGATTCATGGGACGGTACACAGTCGCGCAACGCTTGATGCAAAATCCGTTCATTTCGGTGAGGAACCGGTTCGCGGACAACCAGCTTTGAAGCGGCGAGTATTAGCTACGGTCCACGTCCCTTGTCAGGATCTTCAAGCGACGGTGAATCCGCTTGTAGCCACAGCGTCCGTCGAGCGGCGAAAAGATGATCCCTCTCGATTTGAAATTACCATCGCGGTGAATCCAGACATGCCGCCAGGAAAGTTTCAGACCAACGCCCAAATCAGCGTAGTAACGTCAAGCGGCGAGCGCGAGTTAGCATTCCGGTTGCCGATCGCTGGAGAAATGCAACCAGAAGTCCGCTTGTTGCCGGCGCGTGTCCTTCTGCCGCCGACTCCGGTTGGCGCGACGGCGGAAGCCATTGTCACTCTGCAAGGGTCTCCAGAAGTGAAAGTGGCACTCGATCATATCGAAATCGGTGATCCAGGTTTGCGCGTAGAGCCTGCCGTAGTCGAGGGTATCCCTTCCGGCCGCGCCTATCGCCTACTTCAACAGGTGGCCAAGGAGGGCGAGCAAACCAACACCGTCCAGTTCTTTTATCGCAAACCAGGTCAAAAAGTCATCAAAGTAGCGGTGGAGGTATGCTTTCGAGGCGAATCCGTGAAGAAGACGGCCGCGAAAGCAACAAAGGGAGAATAGCCATGAGTCGAGCATTGCCAGAACTAGTGCGACTTTTGCTGCTGGGGATGAGCGGCGTCATTCTCGCACATACGGCTACTGCTGAGGAGCCTCGTGACCCGCGTTTGAACAAAATACTGGCCGACTGGCAGAAACGACAAAATGCCGTAGAGTCCATTGATTATCAAGTCGAAGGCGAATATAAGGTGCCGAAAGGCGCTTACACGCAACAGCGTGCGGTGACCCTACGTAGCAAGAAATCCGAGGTCCGAGTAGCCCCGGAGGACGATCTAAGCGGCCCGATGGGTCTAAACCTCCTTCTCGATTTCGCCAAGGAGCGTTTTCGCCTAGAGAAAAGAAACCAGAGCTTTCATATTAACAAATGCGAACTTGCTCAAGAGTTCATTATCTTCACATTTAATGGAAAGGAGATAAGATCATTCATGCCAAGAGAAAAGAATCCTACCTTGAGTCCTAAGCAGCCGGAATTTGGTATCGTGTCAGGCAATGTGAAGGATGAGATTTTTCTTCTGGAGTGCAAACCAATCTTTTTCGCTCATGGCCGTATCTATACGCCTACGGAAAAAATTGTGCCGGGCCAGATGCGTAATAAGCCAGACCCAAATTATCTTCACATTCATGGCACTGCGGTTCAGGAAGGCCGCTCTTGTTTGATTGTGCGAACCCAGACACTACAACTGGGTAACATCAGTTTTGAAGAGTATTGGGTAGATCCCGAGCGGGACAGCACAATTGTTCGATATAGTTCTTACAGTGGAGATAAAAAACTATCTTGCGATCAAGATCTCGTAATCCATTATAAGCATCTGCCTGACGGCTGGTTCCCATTAGATTGGCGTTGGACGTTCTTTTTACATGGGAAGCTACTCGATTATCAAGATATGCATGTCACAAAAATGAAAATAAACCCGATGATGTCTGACGCAGATTTCAGATTAGAAAGCCAAACGGGAATGATTGTTGAAGAAGTGAACAGACATCCTAGCACGGATCCATTCGCTGAGCCAAAAAGTGATATTTCAGTCTATCGCGTTGAGGAGAACGACAATCGGACGTATCTTCCAGACCCTTTCGGCCGTTCTGCCGATCAGTATAACAAAAAACAACCTAGGGCTTGGTTGTTACCTTTGCTTTTTATTACTACAGCGGCAGTATTAACTGCTCTATGGATTTGGGTGCGTTTAAGGTCCAAGAAAAAACACTCCTCAGCCGACCCTTGATGATCCTCTGTGGAAACCGTTTCTTCTTCGAGAGGTGTTTCACCGAATAGGACGATGCTATCGTAGCGCTCCCTCAGTGCGTGTCTCGCCCGCAGTCCCTGAATAGGAGTAGAACCATGAGTTCTCACGGCAATTTGTTAGCCTTCTTGGCAGCTTGGTTCGCCGCCGTTGGGGCGGCGTTTTTCCTCTCCAACTTGGAAGGATTTGCGGCAGTGCAGGATTGTAGCTATTGCACGCTATGTGCACAGTATAATTTTGCTGACATTTATGATTGCGCCGAAGGGACAGCATTCGTTGCTGAGGGATTTTTCAGTCCTGGCACCGGCGCCTCTGTTCCTCAGGCGTTTACTTGTGGAGGCTGTCAAGACAACAGTTGTTGGTGTTTCCAATCTCAAGGCTGCAATATTACTGGATGCGTCCTTGACGAAACCTCTGCCACAATAACATATAAATACTATAATACTGTGAATTTTCCTTGCAATATTCCAGCGGGAAGTCAGATCGGTATTCGAGAATTCACGGGCGGAACCGTATATAAAACTGGTTCTACCCCCCAAGACGCGTGTCCCACGAGCTAATAATGTGCTGCCCCGCAAGCGGCTGAGTTGCCCGCGCCAACCGTTCACAGCGGTAGGTTGTTCGGGCGAGTGACGCATGGCCGCCTTGCACTGAGACACATAAAGGTTTGCCAGTGAATGGCTTGCGGTGGATGGCTGGCGTTAAAGCTGTCGGACGCAAGCCATTGGCAACATCAGAGTGCTGGCAAATTCAACCAAAGTATGCCCGTCCAAGGTGGTTTCGGCTGCGACCTGGAAGGTGTAAATCGTTTTCCAGCTGCCTTGGACAATGAATAATGATGCCACATGCGACGGAATCTTGCCCTTTTATCGTTCTGCGAGTATCGAAACCGGCCGGGCATTACACTGCTGGAACTGCTGGTGGTCATCGCCATCATCGGAACTCTTGTTGGACTCTTGCTTCCAGCCGTCATGCGCGTTCGAGAAGCGGCGAATCGGGTGAGTTGCATCAACAACCTAAAGCAACTTGCACTAGCCACCCAAATGTACAATGACGGTTCCGGGCGGCTGCCTCCCGGCCAGATTGGCCCCTATCAATGGCGGAACCCCAACCAACCCTACTACGGATGGGGGCCCTACTCCTACGGCTGGAACGGCCAACCGTTCAACCCCAACGATTGGTACAACAACCACTCCTTCCGCAGCCGGCATCCCGGCGGACTGCAATTCGCCTTCGCCGACGGCTCGGTACATTTCGTGACCAACGCCATCAACATCAACCTGTATCGCGCCTTGGCCACCATCCAGGGCGGCGAGGTGGTGGATTCGTCGCAGTTCGATTGAGTGATGCACGTTTCGCCCTTCTCCTTCGTTTGGCACATCCGCAGCTTCGGCTATAATGATCCGAGATCCATCCAGGAAGCCGAGGAGAGCCAGCCATGACTATGCACGACTGGACGCGCGTTGATGCGGGAATTTTTCACGCCTTCCGTCACTCCTGGATCGAAGAAATCGCCCGCGCTTTGAATCGCGGCATTCTTCCCACCGCCTATTACGCCTTGCCGGAGCAACATGCGGCCGGCTTTGGTCCCGACGTGCTGGCGCTGCAGGGTAAATTCGACAGCAACGACGATGACGGGATGGATGGACATGCCTCGTCTTCCGGCGGAGGGGTCTTGCTTGCCACGCCGAAGTTGCAGCCGACGGCCGAAACCGACATGGCATTTTATCGCCGCAAACAAAGCAGCATCGCAGTTCGACACGTCAGTGGTGATCGCATTGTGGCCATGATCGAGATTGTCTCGCCGGGCAACAAGTCCAGCCGCAATGGTTTGCGCGCGTTCGTCGAGAAGGCGGCGGAGTTGCTCGATAAGCGCATCCATCTGCTCATCCTCGATCCGCATCCGCCGGGCCGCCGGGATCCCAATGGTATTCACGGCGAAATCTGGGAAGAGATCGCGGGCGAGGAATACACCGCTCCTGCTGACCAACCGTTGACACTGGCCGCGTACGAGTCCGGACTGAGCGTTCGGGCTTACGTTGTCCACCTGCGCGTTGGCGACGCCTTGCCGGACAGGCCAGTTTTTTTGGAGCCGGAGAAAGCCGTCATGGTGCCCCTGGAAAAGACCTATCTGGCGGCGTTTGATGCTGTGCCGCGACGTTGGCAGCGCGTGCTCCAGACACCGGCTTGAGGAAGGGGATCCGCTTCTCACGCGCTCTGGGCAACCGCCTCCAGCGGTGCAACGACGACAGGAGGGGTGGGGCTGCCCAGGCCGTTCTCCGCCGAATGCACCAACTCGTGGAACAGGCCGCCCTGCTGGACCAGCTCGGTGTAGGAGCCGACTTCCGCGATCCTGCCGTCCTCGAAGACGAAGATGCGGTCTGCATCGCGGAGAGTGGTCAAGCGGTGGGCCACGATAATCGTCGTACGGTCGGAGTTGTGAACGCCCAGAGAATGCTGCACGACGCGCTCGCTGATGTTATCGAGGGCCGAGGTGGCTTCATCGAGGATCAAGATCGGCGGCTGTTTGAGGAGAATGCGCGCGATGGCCAGGCGCTGGCGCTGGCCACCCGACAGATTGCCGCCGCGCTCGGTCAAGAGGGTGTGGTAGCCGGCGGGCATTTCCATGATTTCGTCGTGCAGGTGGGCCAGCTCGGCGGCGCGGACAATGTCCTCCATCGTTACGTTGTCGTTGCCGTAAGCGATATTCTCGGCGATGGTGCCGGAGAAGACGAAGGGCACTTGCCCAACGTAGCCAATCAGCTTGCTGATCTCGGCCCGTGATACATCCTCAAGGCGCACACCGCCCAGGAACACTTCGCCGCTGTTGGGATGCAGCAGCCGTAAGAGGACGCGCACGAACGTCGATTTGCCGCAACCGGAACGGCCAACGATGCCGATGGTTTCGCCGTGGCGGATCATCAGCGACAGGTCGTCCAGGGCATGAACGCGCTTGCCTTGGGGCGTAACATATTCGACGTTGAGATCTTTGACGACGATCGCCGGCTCGCCCAGCTTCAACCGCGGTTCATAGGAACGCGGCATGCAGAACGACGGGTCCAACGGTTCGGCCAGCAGTTCCAGCAAGTCGCCGACCCGCAAACTGCTTTCGTAGCCCTCGACGAGAACGCGATGGATTTCGGCGAGCGGCGTCATGACGTTGAGAAACAGCACCGAATAAGTCATGATGTCGCCTGCGCTGGCATCACCGTAGTGCGCGATGGCGAAATAAATCGCCACGGCCAGGACGATAACGTGGAACATACCCTCGTTGAGCGCCTTGGCACTACCGAAGAGGGCCATCTGGAAATAATAGCGCAGCTCCATGGCTCGGCGTTTCTCGGCGGCGCGGGCCAACCGCTTGATCTCTTGCGGATAGGTATTGGCCGCCCGCACGTACTCGATGCCGCTCAATTGCTCGACGATGGCGCCGTCGATGTCATCGCAGGTGCGGTTCAAGCTGAGGCGCACGCCCTTTTGCAGGACGAGCTGCCGGATCGTCAAGTAAACAGCGGCGGGAACGACGCCCAGCATGATGACGCCCAGAATTGGCTGTTTACCCAAAGCGAAGATCAGCGCGAACAATCCGGTCAGCAGCGCGGGGATGAAATCGAGAAAACTTATCCGCACGAAACGGACGAACCCCTCGACGCTGCGGTAAATGCGGCCGTTCAGGGTACCGATTTTTTCTTTGAAGAAATTGGTCAGATCGATCTTCATGATATGGTTGACCACTCGCACGCTCATGTCGCGGTGTAATCTTGTACAGATGTTCTCTACCATATAGCGCCGGGCGACGTTCAGCGTCTCGCGGAGGAGATAGGCCACGGCGATCATGCTCAGGATCTCAAACGCGACCAAGTAGGGGTGCGAGTGGCCGATGGCATTGACGAGCTTGCCCAGTAACAACGCGACCGCGATATTGCATAAGCTAACGGCGGCCATGATTCCGACGGCACCCGCCAGTCCGAACTTATGCTTGACCGGCACCAGACGCCAAACTTGATGGCCCCGCCGTAAGATAAGGCGGACCTCGGAGCCGAAGCCCTTGGAGGGTTGGTTGCTGGACATGAACGCTCTCATGGGTCAGAGGTCTGAAGTCAGAAATCAGAGGTCAGAGGTCAAAAGGCTGATAATTCCTTTCTGACCTCTGACCTCTGATTTCTGACTTCTGTGATTGGGAACTTTCCTTCTTACGAAAGGGCACGTCGCGCCCTACTCACTTGCAGATGACTGGCCGGCAGAATGGTGCTGCGAAGCAAAGAGATCAGCTTGCGTTCCACCATTTGCGAGGGCGTCAGGCCGGCTCGATCATCACTCACGAGCTTTTCTTGCGGAACGAAGGCGACGCGAGGCGAGGGTAGCCGCAGAGTTGTGCTCTTCTTCGGGTGAGGCATCATTCGCTCCTTCCAAATGTTTTAAGCTCGACCGTCAAGACATCTGGTGGGGTTAGAAGCAAAGGATGTGCCAGAAAAACTCAGCAGTTCCCTATGGCCCCCGGCTTGCTGAGGACATGAACTCCTGGCAAGCCGGGGGTTATAGGGAACTGCTGAGGTTATATTCAATTCTGCCTAAGCTGCGCGCACCGGCGGCGGCGGGAGGGGAGCTTGGAACCCCGAGCGTTCCAGGCCGCGCTGCACAGAGGGAATTGTGTGAAAGACATTGCGCACGCGGTTCTCATTCAGGTAATTATCCAGCGCCAAGACGGCAGCTCCGGCGTCAATGCCCACCATATCGTAACCCAGCCAACCGCAATCGGCATTGACGTTACTAAACCCGTAACGACCCAGCAGCTGCCAGCGCTGTTCGTAAGTGGCTCGATAAATGTTCTCCCAGACCAGATCGGGCCGATAGGCGATGGAGGCAAGCGTCGCCGTGACGTGCGCCGTGCCGTCGATGGGTCCGCTGGGAGCGTAGCAGCGGTACGCCAACTCGGCGGGCGGTGGAGAGGGGCCGTCTCCAGCCGACAAGCCCCAGTAATCGCGGTACGTTGTGAAAATATCCGCCAATCCACGGCAGACGCGGTAATTGGCCTCCGCGGCGATGCCGCACTCTGCTGCCAGATCGACACCATTAGGAGCCAGCCACACACTCAGATTGAGCAGATCCAAGCCGTACTGAAAAACGAACAAACCCAGATCGCTATTGTTGAAGTGCAAACCGGCGGCAGTGCCGTGGAAGGAACGCAGATGCGACCAAGCCGTAGTAGGAACCGCTCGGCCCTCATCAGCACCGGCTGCCAATACGTACATGAACACGGTTTCACCGTTGAGCCGATCCCAGCTGGCGCGTAGGAACCGGCCATCTTGGTACTGGCCGTGACGGAGCAAAGGCACCTCCGATTCATCAGGGGCGGTCCAGTAGTACCAGTCGATGCGTTGGGCTAGCTGCTGAGCCAGGGGTTCCAGGCCGTGATGGGGCAGAAAAGCGGCTGCCCACAGCCCCCCGGCTGCCATCCAGGCAGTCTCAACGGTACTGAAGTGATCGATGCCATAAACTTCGAGAGTATCCGAATCGACAAAATGCGGCAGGATTCCGTTTTGATGAGGCAGCGCGTGCAGCGCGGCTTGCAACGCTGAGCGGATGCGCGAAGCCGCCTCGCGCGGACTGAGGAGCCGATAGGGTTCCTCCGAAGCCAACGCTAAGGCGATGCACCCCATGCCGGTAGCCGCAAGGCTACACAATCCACGGCAGCGCAGCGAACCGTGATTGCGCTGGCGGTCCAGAATCAGTCCGGCGGACGTCTGGTTGTCCAGGAAATACTGTAAAGCCTGCGTCTGCAAGCGCAGTAACAGGCTACGGTCCCTCATCGTTGAGGTAGCCATCCTTAGCACGGCGATGTCCTCGTCTCTTCTCGTTCGGAATTAACGAAACAACTGACTATATGATATACGAAGATGGGGTAAGAACACAAGATTTTCTTCGTTTATTTTGCCATGAGCCGTAGGCGAGCGTTGGACCGGCGAGTCGCCAGCCCAACGCCTACGCGGAGAGCCATTATCAGGGCGATGGTTTGGCCGGAGATGCAAGTGGCGGCGCCGGCGTGGCGTTCATGGACATACCCTCGTTCGGCACGCACGGATTCTGGCGGAACCATTTGTGCCTGAACAGCGGGTGCCACGCCTGACAGTGCTGGCCCGGGCCGCAGCCCA
>Ga0070739_10006601_pt1 | contig 12721 bp, 15 predicted proteins | sample Coa_R1_7_FD_66445 | JGI IMG/M metagenome (GOLD analysis project Ga0070739, IMG submission 66445) | Surface soil microbial communities from Centralia Pennsylvania, which are recovering from an underground coalmine fire - Coalmine... | ecosystem: Environmental > Terrestrial > Soil > Unclassified ... | reverse complement strand
CGGGATCGGAGGCAACCATCATGCCGGAGCGGGCTGCACCGATGATAGCTATGGTGCCTGCACCTCGCAAGATAGCATTGTCCGAACTGCCTTTATTAAAGTGACGAATAATCAGCGCTGAACATCCTGTACGCTGCAATGCGCGAGCAAGCGGGGTGAATGCTTGCCTTATGTCCTGGTCGTCCTTTGCTTTTAACCCGTGATCAAGTATCGCCATTAACGGATCAAAGACCACCAGTACAACATTATGCTTGATAATTTGCTTTTCCAGGATGTCTAAATTGCCGGGGAGACTGAAAGAGCGCTCCTCGATTTCCCCTTTTTCATTCCGGGACCGAATGGTGGTCAGATCAATCACCTTTGTCACGTCAGCGCCAGCTGCCAGGAGCCGGGGCTTAATGGTGTCGCCCGCACCATCTTCAGGTGCAACGATAATCACCGCTCCCTCTATTCCAGGCGTGTCATCGGGCATCTTATCGCCTCTGGTCACGCGTGCCGTGATATCGAGAGAAATTGATGATTTCCCCTGGTCAGGGGGACCGTCGAGGATCGTGATTTTTCCACGAGGGATTCTGTTCTGCCACAACCATTCAACCTTCTCCTCCTCGATCTCTGAGTAGAAGACACCCGGCTCGACAGGGGCAGTGATCTCTTCTAACTGCTCGCGTGTTCCCCCAGCTGCCAACCAGTCGGAAACGTCGCCTTTTTCTGGCAGTCCTTCAAGATGCACGATACGCACATCTTTGGCAATCCCTTTGAGGTGGTCGCGCACCTGCTCAGCATGCTCTTTGCCCTTCTTATCGTTATCAGGCAGGATCACCACATCGCGGCCAGCAAAGTACTGATTCAGGTCCTCTTTCCAGTTACACGCACCGCCTGAATTGGTTGTGGCGACGAGTCCGCGATCTGCGAGGTTATCAGCATCCTTTTCGCCCTCTGTCACATAGACGGTAGCGTCATCAGGAGCTTTCAGCAGATCAGGGAGGCGATAAGGCAACGGTGTCACACCAGTCAGGTTCCATACCCATTTGCCGTCTACGGGCCTGCGCTGGGTAAAGTCTTTATCCTCATAGCGGATAACTTGGTACGCCAGACGCCCATGTTTATCATGATAGGAATAGGTGGCAGCGACCTTTCTGCTTGCGTCTGATCGCGCTGAGGGTTTGACCACGGTGAATGGTGCTTGCCCATGTTGCTTACCACAGTTGCACTTGCCCTGTAATTTGTGCTTAAAGGACGGTGGTTTGGTGTCGCTCGCCTCCAGATTCCCAGCATGCTCTTCTCGTGTGCAGTATGCATACTGCCTATCATTGCTGAGATAGCCGGTGCATCGCTCGCCATGCCCGCGTTTCATGCGGGCATACCCTCTACAGATAGGGCAGGGACTAGAAGAGGTAAGAAAACGTTGTTCGTTCGTGATAGCCGTACTTGCAACTACCATTGTCACGTCCTCCGGTTTACCAGATGTTGACACGGCTATAACTATTGGCTATACTGCTCATGTAGGTTTGAGCGTGTGCCTGTCGCTATAGAGTGTTGTTCCAATACTTCCAATAAAGACCTCGTTGCCGCCGGGGTCTTTTCTTTTGTCGTTTTAGGCCCCAAAAGGCAACAAAAAAAGGAGCCAATACGCCCCAGGTGTTTAAAGTCCTGAGACTATCGGCTCCTTTATTCGTAGTAGCGAGGATCTCGCTACCAGAGATTTCCAGATTGCGTCTAGTATAAGCCTGCATGCCCATTTCATCAATACTTCCGTCTATGACATATCGCTATAATATATCGACATCAGATATAGTTACTTCTTTGCCTGGATGATGGTGAGCGCCTGACGAAAGCGATTGCGCCAGGTGTTGAGATAGCTGTCACAACGCGGGCAAGGGGTTACGCATGGCTCTTGCATCTCAGCAGGGCGTAATGTGTGCTCCTGGTGGCCGCACTTCTCACACCGATCAAAGCAGGGAATAGCCCAACGTTTCACGATGGTGTAATAAGAGATGGCTGGGAGGAGAGAACCATTGTCGGTGATCAGTTCTAAGTCATATCTGCCAGTAACCGGGTAAGCGGTGTCCTGGCAGGCAGCTTCCCAAGCAGGCCAGCGATAGTACATGGCTGTGATGCTTGCTTCGCCTCCCAACCATTCGTATCGATCCACCATTTCGCCTTTAAATGTGGGAACCCTTACGCCAGCAAGAAGCTCGTCACGAAGTGGCGCGGTCAACTCAATCCATAGGTTTTTTTCGGCGCGTAGACGAACATGGGGATTGATGGAAGTCGCGAGCAAGGTGTTGGTATCGATGTGGTAACGATACGCGTCTGCTAGCGATGCAAGACGCCCTCTGAGCACATCAACAGGCCAGGAGGCGTATACACGGCTCTGTAGCTTTTCTCTGTGGGCGTCAAGTGTTGGGTAAAGAGTATCAACCATACGAAAAGGACCTCCAAGTATCGTAAGCTCATGTGTATTGCTGTGTTTGCTCAAGTGTAGTATTCTATACGTGTTATCTGCAATCAAAAGAGCAGCGAACCATACGGGCCGCTGTGATTGCGAGATGATGCAGAAGCTAGTGGCGGTCGGTATCAAAGTTGTCTAGGCCGTGATCGCCGACCGCCAGGGGCTATGCTGCTGGGTTCACGTCTTGTCCTCCGCCTCTTTCAGCAGCTTCATCTTTCAATCTTTTGATTTCTTCAAAATCTTTCATTGTAAGATAAGCTCTTCTATCTAGCGGGAACTTCACAGTTTGAAGTTTTAACGTCCTGATGTAGTAGTACAGAGTACCGCGTGTAACCTTGAGTTGGTCAGCCGCGTCATCTATGGTGATATGACCTTGAGGCAACTTCGTTAACCCCCTTCCTTTAGAATATATTTTCATCTCCATTTATAACACATTTCTCAACACTTGTCAACCTATCATAGTACAGAAGATATCAGTAAAATTAGTGATGTAAACTGTTGACAAGTGTTGAGAAATGTGTTATTATTAAAAAGTCGAAGGGAGACCGGAGACAAAAAAAAGAGAGCGATGCAGCGTCGTCCTGGAAAAACATCACTGCATCGCCCCGAACCTAATAGTTCAAGGAGATTATATCATGAGCCTCAAAACCATCGACCCCCCCGCCGTAACCGCTGAGCAGCTGGACCGATGTACCCGCGTGATTGACCTCGACACTCAGACCCCTTTCTACATCGTTGAGAGCGAGAGCAACCCGACCCAGCAGTACAAAGTCGCTGCTCTCCGCAAACACGGCAAATGGTATACCACCTGCTCTTGTCCCGCTGGGCTGAAGGGCATCCCCTGTAAACATATCCGCTGGGCAAAAGCCGCCGCTGAAGAGTACAAAGAGGAGCTAAAGGCACAGGCCCAACGCGATGCAGAAGCAGCTGTGCGCCTGGCGCTCTATCAGCAGCTGGGCATTGAGTACACCGATGTCGATACTGAGACGCTGAAGCGCATTGTACGCCGTAACGTGAAACCCGCGCCAGCACGCCAGTGTATTAGCGGGCGTCCGTTCTCCCTGTTGAAGTAGTAGCGAGATGGGGCGCATCCTGGTGGTACAGGGTGCGCCCTTTGTACCTCGAAAGGACTTTCCACTATGACCCCTACTACAAGAGATGCATTCATCGTCACGGCCCTGGATCGCGCGACGGGCATGCTGAAAAACCTTGCGTACCGGTGCGGGATTGATGACTGGCAAGACTTGCGCCAGGCCGCCGCCATTGAACTACTCGCGTACTGGTTGCGCATAGAGAGCGCTCGCGACCCACAAGCCTATGCTCATACTGTGATTCGTACTGCTGCACTCCAGTACATACGCACGTGTGACCATCTTGTTAGCCTGGACGAACCGATACACGAAGAGAGCGATACCCCGCTGCATGAACTTCTTGAACCCCCTACGGATTGTCCGACTGACCTCGCTCTCCAGGACACGAAAGCCGCAATCGTCCACCAGGCGCTACGCAAACTGCCACTTGAGGTACAGCTGTACCTGCGTGAAGTCTACGCACTCAACGGCTATAACCCGGTCCTGCCTTGCATGCAAGATGGTACGTATCGCAAACCCAACTATCACCGTTCTCGCCAGGCGCTGAGCAAAATGGCCTATCGTCATTTACGTGCTGACAGCGAGCTAGCCGCTGCCCTGGAGGTGTGGTGATGGCTCTCTCGTTTAACAAATACCCGCACAACTGGCGTAAGGTTTCGCGCGTTATCAGACGAATAGCAGGCTACTGCTGTGAGCAGTGCGGCCAGCCATCCCACTCTGTTCACCACGTCGGCGCGCCGTATGCAGACGGACGGCCAGGCAACCCGCACGACAAGCACGATATACGGCGTGAGAATCTTTTATCGTTGTGTTTTGAATGCCATGATCGGGCGGATAACGGCGCTCTAAGCTTCTACGCAGCACTTCAAGCGAGAGGGAAGTCAAAGCGTGCTCGTCACCGGGCGCTGGGGGTTGGCTGTGGACTCGTACCAGTGCGCCCGGTGCGGGCTACCTCGTTTCACTGGTACGCCATTTCTCGCCTGCACTATGCGCTGCTCAGGTGGACAAAGCGCACTGGGTGTAATCAGTTTCGTCTGCTCGCGAGCGCGGCCACCAGGATAGTCGATTCCTCCCTCGTTGAAATCGTGTAGTGTTATACTTTGAGAGTCCTATAATCGACGTTTCCATTTTCAGAGGATTTACGTTCTATAGGGAGATGAACCCGTGTATGTGGCGCATACAGGCCCATCTCCCCATACATCCATTCTAAGGAGAATTATACATGACCCAGCAATCATACACCCCTTACGAGCGATTAGAGGCTGCCCTTTCCATCTATGAAGCACTCGCTAATACCCCCGATATCAACGGACGGGCACATCCTGAGATCCTACAATGGTTCATTGAGCGCTTTGAGCCCATTGACGCGCACCCGGGTCCGGTCGTTGCGGGTAGTCAGTCTGTGGTTGATCAAGAGACAGAGCGGGCGCTCATCTTTGATCGTGACAACGGGCGTGGATCGACGGAGAAGGTTTATATGGGTGTCATGCAGGCAGGTTCCGGCCCGGTCGTTGGGATGATTGCCACCTATAGCAAGGCGGCTGAAGCGTTCGGAGAGCCGACAGACGTGGTGGACTTGGGCAAGGAAGAGTTACGCTACCTCTATTCGCTACTCTCTAAGCCAGAGGTGCAGGCCATGATCTTTGCAGACGACTAAGCCATATCTGCATGAAGAAGCCGCCAGGTCAACGCGATCTGGCGGCTTTTCTTGTGGTTCCATTAGCGAAACGGGCATTGATCAATCGTCCCGGACTGGTGCCACGCAAAACAATGGGGGCATTTCTGCAAGGCTGGCTCTGGATGCTCGATCAGCCCTAGAATGTTGTTGGCCGTGACTTCATATTGCTGGCCCGTGTCCCGGTCAAGTGATTCCATGATATAGCGAGCTGGGAAGGAATGGCGTGGTGTCGTCGTTGGCGCGGCGATCCATTCGATTGCGGCTATGTGCTCAGATCCTGACACTGAATCTCTGAATTTGATGATACTGCTCACCTCGTAGTCACCCTGGAAGCAGGGACCATAAAGGCTGGTTAGGTACTGCTGGCGATCTGTCTGCATGGTGCTTCTCCTTTCTCCTTCTGCTATTATCTCACTAATTTTAATTTGCGTTGTGTATCCTCTTCCTGGTTAGAGAGTGCGCGTTGAACGGTGCGTACTGACACGCCACACGCCTCTGCAATTTGCGCTTGTGTCGCGTCTGGATGTCGTTCTGCATACGACAAAATTTGTGGCCTGCGACTCTGCTGTCGTGTGCCATTTTCCCCGTCCAGATCGCTCTCTGCTGTCGTATCTGGCGTGTTTGGTGTCGTGTTCGCTGTCGTGTTCAGGGCCTCGCTTAATGCCGTCTGAAACGAGGCTGTGAGTGCCTCTTGCATCGATGTCATATCCTGGCGAGTTGTCGCTTTCATGTCGTCTAGCTGGCCTGCCACTTGTCGTAAAACTTCAGCAGTGATATCTTCTATAGGCAGAGGTTGAGGCGACAGGGTTGGCGTAGTCGGTGACGCATGTGTCACCTCTCGTAGCTCATGAATGACGTGTGAATAGACGACAACCATGACCACCCTGACCAGGATGAGCACATTATCAGCCATTGCGGTATAGGGTGCTGCTTTCGGGTAAAGCATGCCAATGGTGACCAGGAGAATCGTCGTGATCATCAAGGTGATGAGTGCAGTGCTCGTCTTTTTTGCCTTGTTCGCTGCCTCTTCCTCGCCCATATCCCGCGCATGTTTGGCTAGCGATGAGAGGGAAAACCCGGCAATGTCCAGGGTGATCACCTGCGTACCTAGCACGATATTCAAGAGCAGCTGCCAGAGGTGGACCCCTGGCAAGATTTGAACGATATTAATGCACATGCAACCAAAGAGAATCCAGCGCGCCAGGTGCCCAGCATACGCCATACTCACATCCCACAGGTCGGATAATATGCCAGATCGATCTATTGCTGCCTGTTTCCATGTTGCTGCCATTATTTGGCCTCCTTCCATAATCCCTGTTGACGTAAGAGATTGCGTGCAAATTCTCTATTCGTTTTGTCTTGTGGGATGTCCATAGCCGCAAGGCATCGATCTACATTGTTCAAACCTCGGTACACATAGGGCAAACTTGTCACTTTTTCAGGGGTCCAGTTGCGCGGAAGTTCTTCCGCTTCTAAAAGTGCCGTTCCGTCGTCCTCTGAAGTGATTTCAGGGTCATTTTTCCGCGCGGAACGGAAAGGGGTATGATCTTCTCCGTCAAGCTCAACTTGCCCCCCTCGTGTGATTCCGTTCCGCGCGGAATTTTCATTCTCAACCCTCTTCAGATCAGGGCGGAGAGTATGAATATTCGTCGGAACGCTTCTTTGCAAGTTTTCCAGGCCAGGAGTCGCGGCATTATCGGGCGAATTGCGCAGACGAAATTGAAACACCTGTCTGATCTCCGGTCCTATGACAAATGCTTCACCTTTGGTCAGCACCTGAGCAACGTCAGGCTCACAGCCGTACGCACTATAGGCTCTGAGGTCGTTTTTTGCATTGGCTTTCAGCAGGATTTTCCATTCACACGGCTCAATCAGCCTCTTATCGATGTTCGCTGGCCGCTGTGTACTGGAGATGATGCCCATTCCCCACGAACGCCCACGATTGACCAAGTGAAAAAACACATCTTGCAGACGGTTAAACAGAGACTTGCCCTCTTTGTCTTTTACCTTGTTCACATGGGCGAATTGCTCAGATTGTGGCAACCAGTAATCAGCCTCTTCGAGAAAGGCCATGAAGGGGATACGATAGTCGTTTGTACGCGCTGCCTCCCATTCACGCACGCCCACCAGCAGGTTGATCATCACCACGGCTGCCACGTCGTCGTTGTTATATGACGCCAGGTCAAGCACCACCTGTAATCTCTCGTCCATGATCCTCTGCCCAAAGGCATAAGCGTCTTGTTGCGCTAAATTGCTGGCGTCGGCATGCCAGGGCTTATTGAGGTAGCGTTTTGAACAGAGCTGTGTATATTCTGGTTTCTGGTCAAAGATGACGAAGGGTGCGTCGTACTGGCCCAGCTCCTCAGCAAAGACAGCCACCGCGTTACTTTTGCCAGCGCCAGGCATGCCGAGTATAGCAATGCGGTTGGAGAAAATGTAGTTAGGATGTGGCCGAAACGTGATTCCTAAGTCGAGCACGTACGCCTCTTGCACCTCGTCACCGTCGTCAAGCGCTTCCTTCACGTTGGCGGGGTGACGATCAAACAAGCGATCCACGAATGAGCGCTTGCCGGGCTCAGCATGTGTCAGGAGTCTGAAAGGCTCCAACTTTTCAGAGTGCGGGAGTGCTGCCTGGAATTGGCGTAGCACCTTTGGCGCATTGTAGCCAGCTGCCACTGCTGCAATACCTCCAAAGATCGCCATTTCAGCAAAACCTGAATAGTTGCCAACGACAAAATGACCGATGAGATTGAGGGACTCCTCAGCCGCGAACACCGTCGCGGCTGATTTGATGGCTTCCCAGCTCAGTTGTTGCTCTTGCTGTTCTTCCATGATGGTGTACTCCTATTCGCGCATGCGTCCGAAACCAGAAACGATGTTCATGATGCCCCACGTGCCACAATAGAACGTCAGGAGGAAGGTGACGGCGACGAAAAAGCATTGCTGATAGAAACCCATCCCGTTGCTATAGCCCCAATCAGTGAGGGAATCAATCAGGATGATTCCCCAGGCCAGGAAGTTCCACACCCCAACCCTGATACCCGCTTCTTTCACCACACTGACAACTTTATGGGCTGAGGTTCCATGCTTCTCCAGTGCTCGCGCCTGGATAAAGCCGGTGCCGATTTTTGAAACCAGGAGAATCACTTGCGCACCCCAGCCAGCAATAAAGGCAACGTTCATGGTCGGGGTGAGCTGGCCCTGGAAGAACATGGGCCATTGCTGCCAAATGGTCGCGTCAAACTTTGGGCCGCCCGCAATGTGCAGGAACCAGGATTGTGTGCTTTGGACCTGGAGCATGTTCCCGACGATATTGGCAGCGAGCAGAACGCCGCCAACGGCAATATGCACGATGGGCGGGAAAGTCATAATACCCGTTTCGATAGGCGCGCTGCTGCCGGATGAACGGCCAGAAGCGGCTTGTTGTGTTGCGCCAACAGACGGCGCTCGCCTTGCACTGGTAGCCATGATTATTGCTCTCCTCCATCGTTGTTGATGATGAAATCAAAAACTAAGTCATTTTCTTTCAGCAACTCTATGAAGTCTTCAGGAGCTTCATCAGGGAATTGGCAGGTGATCACGCGGTGATGGAGCTTGTCAGTTGAGCCATTGTCAGCATCGAAGACAACGCTATCATCAGCGTAGAAATCCCCGTCTGCAAGCCAGCCGTCAAGCAGTTCTGCAAGCTCGTCGAGATCACCGCGTAAACAGATCACAAACACGGTCACTGTCGCCATACTGATAGAACTTCCTTTCCATTGCGCCAGGCTTTATACTAAAGGGAGCCTGTACGCTTCACTTTGCTAGTTAGGCTTATGTGCGGGTTAGCTCGCCGGGCTGGTGCGGGAAACATCATTCACCTGGCGAGCATTTGTACTACGAGTGATGCGCTCCAGGACAAACGCAGGAGTGACTTCCTCCAACTTTGCCTCAGTCTTCAAGTACCTGGTCTGAACCTGATTCCCTACCCGTCGTTTTGCATACGCATACCGCGTCTTATAGCGCCGGATCAGATCGAGATACCAGCCGTGTAACTGAAGCAAATCAGCAATTTCTTGTACGGTCATGGGCCAATCTCCTTTGATGTAGTTCATATGAGTAAGTGTAGATGATAGCTTCTTGTCTTGTCAATACATTTTGGTGTCAATTTATTACAAAGTGTGGAAAGTGGAAAATCCATTTGTCTCTTTCGTGCGATCCTATTTGATTTTGACTCGCCAATGAGCGTTGATATAGGAGAGATGGTAAGAATCGTGCAAAGTGTCTATAATGGAAAGACAGTGAACTACAAAAATAAGGATAAGGTGACAATGGACGAAAGAATCGCGAAAATTTACTACACTGCCGCTGAAGCCAGAGCAGTACTTGGACTGAGCAAGGATAGCTTCAACTATTGGGTCAAGACTGGCAAAATACAAAAGCGAACGTTGTTCGGCGGAAAGCATGGCGTCTATCCAAAGAAAGAGATAGACTTGCTGGCCGCCAGAATTGAAGCCATGATGCTTGCTGACTCTCCAGAGCCGCTTACCTTCAGACGGGCAACGATTGACGACCTGGAGGCTGAAACCCACCTTGCTTATTTGATCTTTGGGCAGCGAGCGCTTGACGCTGATATGAAAGCGGCGCGACGTGCCTATCTTGAGCGCTGCCCTGAAAGTGACTGGCATCTCTACGATAACGAACGCCTGGCCGCCTATGTCAATATCGTGTCGGTATCTGACCAGGCGATAGCGCTATTCAAAACTGGAAGGCATCACGCTTGGTCATTCGCTGAAGAGTTGCGCCCGTACACGCCAGGTCGTAAGCACCAGTGCATCATAGCCGACTTTGTAACCATCCCTTCAGCGCCACCTGCGCAACGATCAACCTATGCTCAGAGAGTGCTTTTTGAGCTAGGGCATGTGCTGAAAGACTTTGGCGCGCGAGGGATCGAGATTACATCCCTCTACGCGGCAAGTAGCACAGCATCTGGCATACGTATCCTGAAGCATGCAGGCTTCGTTCCTCTGACAACCGATGTGAAAGATCGCCTCATTTACGCGCTGGATCTCACCAGCGATACGCACATCAAAATATTGCAGGAATATCGCGAGGCGCTTTCTGAATGGCAAAGCCAACAGAAGTAAAATCAGGCAATCAGGAAAGTGTAAATCTCTTTCCTGATTGCGCTTCTCCCCTGGTGTGACCCTCCTCTCTCGTTGACAGCCAATTTGACAGCCAATATGCTGAACGACATCGAATTTATCTGAACCGTTCTGAATCTGTCCGAATAGGCCAAAAGCCGCTTTAGTTTATTGCCTGCTTGATTCCAGACAGGGGAATTATCACTGTGGGTTGATTGCTGTGCATAATGCCCATATATATTTCTTGAGATGGCTCTCTCTGTTTTCCGTTGTGTTGTTGCTCATGGTATTATTATGGAGGCTATATTGCATGTTGATGCTGGCCTGAGAACAAATCGCGAATGGGATCGTGGCAATGACGTTGTTGGGTGCGATCATGCGGATATTGAGGCTGCTATAAGCATCTTGCTCATTTGAAATTCCAATGAGTATTGCTCACGATAGAGTGTGGTGCCACGATTCTATAAAGCAGTGAGGTTAGATATTGTGAACGAGAACGTAGAGCCGGTACAGGATGAGATGCATTATTATCATTCCATATTGGAGGCGATTGGAGGAACTCCTCTTGTACGCTTGAATCGCGTTGCCAGTGATGTAGCGCCGCTGGTTCTGGCAAAAGTGGAGATGCTCAACCCGGGTGGTAGTGTGAAGGATCGTATTGGTCCCGCAATGATCGAATATTGTGAGAAATTGGGGCTGCTTCGTCCAGGAGGGACAATTGTTGAGCCGACCAGTGGTAATACTGGTCATGGGTTGGCTATTGCGGCAGCAATTAAGGGCTACCATTGTATTTTTGTGATGACGGATAAGGCCAGCGAGGAAAAGCGTAGCCTTTTGCGTGCTTATGGGGCTGAGGTAGTGATTTGTCCCAGTAGTGTGACACATGAATCGCCGGATTATTACAAGAATGTAGCCTACCGGCTCGCAAAAGAAATACCGGGTGCTTGTTGCCCCGATCAATATGCCAATCCAGCCAATCCTGCAGCTCATTATGCAACTACAGGCCCCGAGATATGGAGCGATACTGCCGGGCGGGTTACGGCGTTCGTTGCTGGTATTGGTACAGGTGGTACGATTTCAGGGACTGCTCGTTTCTTGAAAGAGAAAAACCCGGCCATTAAAATCATCGGTGCGGACCCTCCTGGTTCTGCGTACTCTGGAGACACACCGAAGCCTTACAAGGTTGAAGGTATTGGAATGGATATCTTCCCTCAAAATTATGATCCAACGCTGGTAGATGAAGTTATTCGTATAGATGATCGCACCTCGTTTTATTGGGCACGGCGGCTGGCTCACGAAGAAGGTATACTGGTTGGAGGCTCAGCTGGCACAGCACTTGGGGCAGCTTTAACCTATGCTCGCCAACTCACTGCTAATGATGTTGTAGTGGTGTTGTTACCGGATACAGGGCGTGGGTATCTGAGTAAACAATTTAATGATACCTGGATGCGTGAGAACGACCTGCTTATCCAGGCTGAGACAGAGCAACCGACGATGCACGATGTTCTGATGTATCGGCGCAATCATATGCGCAGTATGCCGTTAGTGGTAAGCGTCAGTGCGACGGATTCTATTGCTGAGGTAGTTGAATTGTTACGCCGTTATGGTATCAGTCAGACGCCTGTCATGGAGCATGAGCGTATGGTAGGTAGTTTGACTGAAGATCTGCTATTGAAGCATTTTGCCAGTGGAGAGCCATTAGCATCGAGTACTGTCGCGCAATTGCAGGGTCCTCCATTTCCAACGTTAGAAACTGATACGCCTGCCAGAGAAGCTTACACACTCTTTAATGCCGGTCAGTCAGCCGTGGCTGTGATGAACAAAGGTGTGTTGGAAGGAATTGTCACCAAGAGCGATCTGCTTGAATTTTGGGCGCATACACGCGGTCAGTAGGAGTTCACAGAAGGCGCCATACCATGAAGGACTGATAATAGGGTGTAGTATGATGCTTTGAAGTATTGGTTTCTCATGGTATGGCTCTCAAGAGAGCCAGGGGAAGGAGTTCATGTGTCACTTACAGCTCTAGGATTGGTACTTGTAGCTGCTATGATGCATGCGGGATGGAATCTTTTTGTAAAGCAAGCGAGACGCAAGCTGGTATTTATGTGGTTAGCTCTGGTCGTTGGTGTTATTTGTTTTCTGATCATTCCTTTAAGTAGTGCTCCATTGCCATTAAGGGTATGGCCCTATATTGCAGGTAGTGCTTTTGCAGAGGGTGTCTATTATATTGCTTTGACCTGGGCTTATGATCTTGATGATTTCTCCCTTATATATCCTCTAGCTCGTGGTGCAGCTCCAGCTCTCCTTTTTGTCTGGACAGCTCTTTTTCTTGGTGAAACCCCGCGTCCTGGTGGGTTGCTGGGTATTCTATTGCTTG